>Ga0210046_1002057_pt1 | contig 14735 bp, 26 predicted proteins | sample CryGeyCG2114_250_FD_185461 | JGI IMG/M metagenome (GOLD analysis project Ga0210046, IMG submission 185461) | Groundwater microbial communities from aquifer - Crystal Geyser CG18_big_fil_WC_8/21/14_2.50 (SPAdes) (version 2) | ecosystem: Environmental > Aquatic > Deep subsurface > Groundwater ... | reverse complement strand
GAGCCTCAACACGTACGTCGCATCGCTGCAAGCGGCCGGCATCGGTTCGCTTCACAACGGGTTCCTCTACTTCGACACGCAGGCGAACCGCATGTATGCGTGCATCGGGAGCCTCGATTTCGTGCTCGTCGGTGGCTACCCGGCGCCGCGCGTCATCACCGGTTTCCCCTCGGCGAAAGCCGGGTGGTCGTACGTCGCCGGGGGCACGACGTGGGTGCGCTCGAACGGCAACGGCACTGCCTCGCTCTACTTGCAGATGACGAAGGTCGACGCCGCGATCACCGTGCCCGTGAGCGGCGACATCGGCAACGTCGACATCGGGCAGGTGCCGGCCGCGTACAACCCGTACGACTCATCGGTGCTCGTGAGCGGCGCCGGTGGCCGAGCCGCGCACGGCTACATCGGCACCGACGGGGTGATTGCGCTCGTCTCGACGACCCCCGGCTCGAGCATCGCGATCGGCGAGACGATCTCGCTCTCGGGCAGCTACCGGCTCGCCGATCAGACGTTCTGACACGAGAGGGGAACTCGATGACGAAGACGCAGGCAGCGACGACGACGACGTGGGGGGCGCTCACCGACGACGAGGTGGGCCGCACGGTGCGGCTCGTCTTCCCGTGGGCGAGCGAGCCGACCGAGGCCGTGCTGCGCGACACCTCCGACCAGCTCGCCGGGTACGCCGACGACCCGGGGTGGCAGGCGCCCGAGCCGACCGACGAGCAGCTCGCCGACCCCGCGTGGACGCCGGCCACCGCGCCGCGGGTGCGCGCTCGCCGGCACGTACTCGACTACGGGGGCTCGGCCGGCGAGCAAGAGACGCAGCTCGCCGACTCGACCCCCGTCGAGCTGCTCGAGACGACACCGAAGGGAACCCGCACGCGATGACGACCACCGTCGACGAACCGGCACCGGACACGTACCCGCACGACCTCGCCGGGGGCGAGGCCGACCCGCCCGTGCAGGCGAGCCCGCGCGAGATCGCCGAGGATCGGGCCCGGCGCACCGCGCAGCGCATCGAGGTCGGCGAGCAGCGCCTCGAGGCCGGCTCGTGGCGCCTCGCCCGCGCGCTCGAGGTGCACCGCAACGAGGCGAACCTCGCGAACCCGAAGCGCGACCGGGCGAGCGACGGGACGATCGGCAACGCGGCGCACGCGGCGAACTGGACGAGCAGCGATCACAACCCGTTCGTGATCGTCGCCGGGCTCGGCGTCGTGCGGGCCGATGACCTCGACGCCGACGGGCTCGATCTCCCGGGCGCGTTCGAGCGGGCGCGCGTCGCCGCTCGAGCTGGTCGACTGCCGCAGGTCGCCGCGGGTGGCTACCTCATCCTCAACCGGCGCATCACGGCGCCCGATTTCTCGGGCTGGCGCGTCTACGCGGGCTCGAACCCGCACGTCGGGCACGGGCACACGAGCCTCTCGCGGCTCGCGTCCGGGTTCGACTCGCGGGCCGGGTGGGGGATCTTCACGGCCGGCACGATGCCGGCGCCGGTGCCGACCGGGTGGACGGGCCCCGACCTCACCGGCTCGGGCGCCTCGCTGCGCGGCGTGAAGGGCAACAACGGCCGGCGCGTGGCCGCGATGCAGAACGGGCTACGCACGAAGTTCCCGCTCTACGCGAAGCACCTCGCCGGCGACGGCTGGTGGGGCGACCAGACGACGGGGGTGCTGCGCGAGTTCGCGCAGCGGTCGGGCATCAACGGCGACGGGCTCAACGTCGGGCCGCAGATCGCCGCGGCTCTCGTGAGCGCAGGTATCCGGCCGTGAGCGGCGAGCGCGTCGAGCTGGTCGTGCCGCGGGCGATCGCGCGGCCGAGGAACCCGAAGCGGCTGCTCGACTGGCAGCCGCTCCACGATCCCCGCTCGAGGCAGTACGCGGCCGTCGAGCTGGTCGAGGCGCCGACGTCCTACGACGTGCGGTGGGTGGCCGGCCGGGTGCTCGACCAGGGCGCCGAGGGCTCGTGCGTCGGGCACGGGTGCGTCGGGCTCATCGGCACCGAGCCGACCCCGGCGCCGTCGCGTCGCGTCTCGCACGCCGAGGCCGTGCGGTGGTACGAGCGGGCGCAGCGCCTCGACGAGTGGCCGGGCGACAACTACTCGGGCACGAGCGTCAACGCCGGCATGAAGGTCGGGCGCGCGTTCGAGTGGTGGGACTCGTACCGGTGGGCGTTCGGCGTCGACGAGATGCGGCAGGCGATCCAACTCGGCCCGCTGGTGATCGGGGTGCCGTGGCGCTCGGGCATGTACGAGACCGAGCCCGACGGTCTCGTGACGGCCGCGGGTAGCGAGGTCGGCGGGCACTGCCTCATCGTCATCGCATGGGTGACCGACTACGCCGGCCACGGGCCCGGGTTCTGGTGGCGCAACTCGTGGGGGGCCGACTACGGGGTGCGCGGCGACGCGTTCGTGCCCGAGGCGACGATGCGCTCGCTCATCGAGGACGTCGGCGAGGTCGCCGTGCCGATCGGCCGCAAGATCGGGAAGAGCCTCGACGCGTAGCTGCGCGCGCTGGTGCGTGTCGTGTGAACCCGAGACCCCCCTCGCCCCCTGACCCGGGTGAGGGGGGTCTCGGCGTGTCGGGGTGGCGCGAGTTGACACGGGTTGGCACTACATGGCACGTTTGCCTCTCACCGCACGACCCCGAGAGAGGCGCCACCGTGAGCAAGCTCGAGACCAGCACCCCCCGCGAGACGCTCGCCGTCGCTCGTACCGGCGCCGTCGTGCACTACCTCAAGAGCTACTCGCGCTCGGGTGTGCCCGTCACCGAGTGCGGCATCGGGCTCACCGGTGGCACCGTCGTCGAGCCCGGCGTCGCCGAATGCCGCGCGTGCGTCGAGGCCGACGAGCGCGCGCTCGAGCAGCAGCTCGCCGACGAGGCGCTCGAGCGGGCCGAGGCGATCGTCGAGGCCGCGCTCGAGGCCGAGATCGCCGCGCAGCTCGACGTCGACCCCGCGCTCGAGGCCGAGTTCTACGCGCAGGCCGAGCGGGCGATCGCGGCCGAGGTCGAGGCAGCGTTCGAGCAGCAGCTCGTCGACGAGCGCACCGAGGCCGAGCGCGGCACCCGTCGCACGCTGCTCGTCACGCAGTGCTCGAAGACGAAGCTCGAGCACGCGACCGTCGCCCGCGAGCTGTACCGCGGCACCCTCTCGACGATGGGGCTCGCCGCGGCGACCGCGATCGAGCACTCGCACCGCAACGTCTCGACGGCGATCCTCTCGGCGCTGCACGGGCTCGTCGACCCCGACAAGGTGCTGCGCCCCTACGACGTGACGTGGGGCAGCTCGCGGGCGATCACCGCGGCCGAGGTCGCCGACCAGCTCACCGCGCTCGGCGTGCAGCGCGTCGTCGCACTCACCTCGAACGCGTACGCGGCCGTGCTCGAGGCAGCGTGCGAGATCGCCGGCGTCGAGCTGCTGCACGCGCTCGCCGGCTGCCGCGGGATCTTCGAGCAGCGCGGCCGGCTCTCGAGCTACCGGCGCTCGGCCGGGATCTCGAGCCGCTTCGAGCGCGAGCTGCCCGACCTCGGGCTCGTGCACGCGGGCCCGCTCGCGAGCCGCGCGTGAGCGCCCCCCGCACCTCGCTCACCGCGGCCGAGGTGATGAGCCGGCTCGGGATCTCGGCCCGCACCCTCGCCCGGTGGCAGGCCGAGGGGCTGCTCGAGCCGATCACCCCGCCCGGCAAGCGTCGCCGGTTCGACGCCGAGACCGTCGACCGGCTGCGCGAGACCCCGCCCGAACCGACCGAGCTGCCGCACCCGTAGCACCCCGCACGACCCCGCACCGACCACCCTGGGAGAGATCGTCATGCGCCGTACCCTCGTCACCTTGCTCGCGTTCGCCGGCGTCGTCGCCGGGTTCGGCGGGCTCGCCGACGCACTCATGCCGGCCGACCCGGCGCCGGCCGTCGAGGTCGTGTTCGACACGACCGAGCGCGCCCCCGAGTTGTCACCGCAGGCGCAGGTCGCCGCGTACCGCGCCGCGCAGGTCGCACGATGAGCGCCCGGCTGCCGAAGATCCTGCGGCGCCGTGACGCCGAGCAGCGTCGCGTCGACTCGTTCGTCGCCGCGATCCGAGCGACCGCACCCCGGCCGGTGCTGCCACCGGTGCCGACGACGGTGCCGTTCCCGCGCGTCGAGCCCGTCGAGACCCCGCGCGGCATCGTGTGGCGCCTCGACGCTGCGAGCCGGGCTCGGCTGCGGCCGGCCACGCTCGAGCCCGAGACGAACGAGCTGCCGCTCTCGCTGGTGCGGATCATGGTGCAGCCGTGAGCACGCCGAGCCCGTGGCGGAAGATCCCGGCGCGCGACATCGAGGTCGGGCAGCGGGTGAGCGTTCGCGGCATCACGAGCAAGCGGTCGACGATCGTCGACGTGACCGAGGTCGAGCGCACGCACGTCGACCGCGGCGAGCTGGTGGTCGTCGGCCGGCAGCCGTGGGGGATGGGCTCGCGGCACGTCATCCGACACCTCGACCCCGACGCGCTCGCCGAGCTGTACGTCGACCCGACGGTCGAGCCGTGAGCGACGAGCAGCAGCCGAGCCCGGCGAAGCGCACGGCGACCGACGCGATGCGGCTGCGGCCGGCAGCTCGGCCGGGCGCCGACCCCGAGGTCGCGCGCACTCGGCAGGCCGGCGCGATCGACGCGCTCGAGACGCAGCTCGCCGAGCTGGTCGAGGCGCTCGAGCGACTGCACGCGCCCCTCGAACTCGACTCGGGCTCGCTGTGCCGAGAGTGCCTCACCCCGCACCCGTGCCGCACGGTGCGGCTCGTTCACCCCGGCGCCGAGGGTGCCACCCCCGAGAGGAAAGAGTCACCGTGACGAAAGCCGACCGAGACCGCGGCGTCGTGACCGAGCGGAAGCTCGCGACCTACCTGCGAGAGCACGGGTTCCCGCACGCCGAGCGCGCCGTGAAGACCGGCGTCGTCACCCGGGGGCGCACCGTCGTCGACCCGGGCGACATCACCGGCACACCCGGGCTCGTGTGGCAGTCGAAGGCGCTGCGGCCGATCACCCGGGCCGAGAACGAGGTGCTCCCGTGGATGCGCGAGACCGAGCAGCAGCGCGCCGGCGCCGGCGCCGATCTCGGCGTGCTGGTGCTGCGCCGCGACCAGCGCCCGACCGAGCAGTGGTTCGCGTTCCTCCCGATGAGCGACGCGTTCGGCCGGCTCGGGGGCGCCTACCCGGCCGCGCTGCTCGAGCTGCTCGACGGCGACCGCGAGGCGCTCATCGCGCGCCCGGTTCGGTTCTATCTCGGCGACCTCGTGACGCTGCTGCGCGGTGCCGGGTGGGGCGACCCGATCGTCGAGCCGGGCCCCCCGGCCGGCGCGCTGCCGAGCCCGTCGACGGTGCTGCGATGAGCACAACTCGCACTCGAATCACCGTCGCCCCGCTCTACCCGGGCAGCCTCTTCCCCGAAGACGGGCGCCCCGTCGAGATCCCCGACACCGACTCGGCGACCGCGCTCGCCGCGGTCGCCGACGACGGGCGATGGTTCGCGCTCGAGGTGCGAACGACGCCGCAGAAGCGATGGACGGACGGCGACGGCGGCGAGCTATGGACGAGCACCGGCGAGGGCTCGAGTTACCGGATCTACGCCGGCGAGTCGTTCACCGTGGCCGACGTCGAGCAGCTTCCCGGCGATTACTCGATCTTGCTCTCGAACATGCGCGGCAACGGGTGGGCGAAGATCGTGCGGACCCGTCGCGGGAACTGGCAGCCGCTCGAGGGCGACGACGTGGTGATCGCGATGCCGACCGAGGCTCGAGCGTGAGGCTGCTCGCGTGGCTGCTGCGCCGCTGGTGCGTGCGCCGCTACCGGTACGAGCGCGGCGCGTGGCGCTCGAGCCTCGCCCCCCGCTACGAGGCGCAGTACCGGCACCGAGGGGGCGATGCCGGCCACCGGTAGGACCGTCACACCCCCCGACCATCATCGAGACGCACCCCGCACCGACCACCCTGGGAGATCCCGTCATGCAGGACACCTCGCCGACCGACGTCATGCTCGAGCGAGCACGCGCCGGCCGAGCCGACACCCCGACCCCGATGCAGCTCGTCGAGCTGCTCTCGCAGCACCTCGACGTGCTCGAGACGCAGCTCGATCGGCTGCGCGAGCGCCTCGAGCCCGTGCTCGTCGAGGCCGAGCCGCGGCCGGCGCTCACCGGTGAGCCGACCCCGGGCCGCACGCTGCTCTCGCAGCGGCTCACGCACCTCGCCGCGTACGCCGAGCGGCTGCGCGACATCGCGAACGAGCTGCACGCTCGGGTCGAGCTGTGAGCGCCCCCGCGCAGCTCAACGTCGCCGCGCGCCTCGTGCTCGCCGGCGACGAGGCCGAGACGCCGCTGCGCCCGACGTCGTGGTTCATCACGCACCCGATCGGCAAGCCGGCCGAGGGCACGTTCACCGAGGTCGCGTTCGCCGACGACGTGCTCGAGCAGCTCGCCGAGCTGCACGATGAGCACGTCGTCGAGCGGCTGCTCGACGAGACGGTGCGCGTCGTCGCCGTGCAGCTCTACGGCACCGCGTGGGCGTTCCACTACCGACCCGAGCAGTACCGCGACAGCGTGCACGGCGACGGCCGGTGGCCGGCGCCTCGTCGCCGCGAGGCCGTGCTCGTGAGCGCGCTCGAGGTGTGGTCGTGACGGCGCTGCCCGACGTCCCGGTGCTCGAGCGTCCCGACGTCGATTGGGTGCGGCACAAGGGCGACGGCCGGCCGAAGATCCTCCCCCCGCCCGGCGAGACGTGGCGCAACCCGGCGACGAACCGGAAGATCGGGCACCGCTACTACACGCGCGTCACGACCTACGCGGACGCGATCACCGAGTCGTACAACCTCACCGCGTGGAAGCTGCGCCGGCTGCTCAAGGGCGCGGCGAACCGGCGCGACTACGTGCTGCGCGCGGCGTCGCTCTCGCTCGAGGATCGCGACCGCGACGAGTTCGACCAGCTCGTCGAGCTGGTGCTCGAGGCAGCCGGCGAGAGCGCCTCGCTGCTCGGGACGACGCTGCACTCGCTCACCGAGGCGCTCGACCGCGGCGAGGATCTCGGCACCCCGCCCGACGAGGTGCTGCCCGACCTCGCTGCCTACACGGCGCTCACGCAGGGGCTCATCGCGTACGTACACCGCGAGGCGCGCGTCGTGTGCGACCAGCTCGAGACCGCGGGCACCCCCGACGGGCACGCGCACATCGCCGAGCCGTGCCCGGCCGGCTGCGGGCCCGAGGTCGTGCACATCATCGACACGAAGACGGGCTCGATCCGGTACCCGGGGAAGATGAGCACGCAGCTCGCGATCTACTCGCGCAGCGACCTCTACGACCCGGCGACGGGTGAGCGCACGCCGATCGAGGTGTGCCAACGGTGGGGGGCGATCCTGCACCTACCGGTCGAGACCGGCGAGGCCGCGCCGTTCTGGCTCGACCTCGACCACGGGTGGCGCGGCGCCGAGCTGTGCGGGCCCGTGCGGACGTGGCACAAGGCGAAGGCCGACGAGATCCTGCGACCGTTCGAGAGCGTGCAGCCGGTGCGCGTCGTCGACGGCGAGGTGACCCGGTTCGAGGCACGGCTCGCCTCGTGGAACCCGAAGAGCCCGACCGAGCGGCCGGCCGACCCGAGCGACATCACCGACGCGCTCAAGGTCTCGAGCGAGCGCGTCGAGCCCGACGTCGCCGAGGTGCCGGCGCTCGAGGCAGCAGTCGAGCGCGACGCCGAGGGGGATGAGGCTGCGCTGCACGAGGATCTCGTCGAGCCCGAGCGCGAGCCGCTGCCCGACCGGTGCGCGCACACGTCGACGAAGAGCCTCGACGGGCGCCGGGTGTGCGCCGATTGCGGCGAGCCTCGCGAGCCCGTCGTCGAGCCGACCCGGTGCGGCGCGATGTCGAGCACGACCGACCCCGCGGCGACCCGGTGCGAGCTGGCAGCCGGCCACCGGGGGGCGCACGACTACGAGGCGCGGCCGACCCCGGCCGAGCGGTGCGTGCACGAGCTGCGGCTCGGCGAGTGCGCGATGCCGGCGTGCCGGCCGGATCTCGCGCACCTCGACGACGAGGGGGTCGAGCGCGAGACGGGCCCGACCGAGATCAAGCCGTTCACGCTCGAGCCGGCCGAGGTCGTGATCGTCGGAACCGAGCACGCCGGCGTCGAGCCCGAGGTCGTGCGGCAGCTCGACGAGGTGCTCGCCGAAGAGGTCGACGCCGAGGCCGAGCGCGTCGGGTGGCCGGGGGTCGACGACGTGCCGATCGAGCAGCTCGCGAGCGGGCCCGACTCGGACGCCGAAGACGAGCCGGGCGACGGTGCGCCCCCCGGCGAGGTGGCCGGCGAGGTGACCGACCCGCACGTCGTCGCCGACCCGGTGCGCGAGGCGATCGTGCGGTGCGTGACGACGCGCGACCTCGAGCTGCTCTCGACGACCGCGTGGCGCTCGTGGGGGCCCGAGCACCGGGCGCTCGCGGCCGAGGTGCACGACCGGCTCGAGCTGGCGGAACGGGCAGCGCGCCCGGTCGCGGCGTTCGAGGCAGCGGTGAAGACGGCGAGCGACCGGCGCGAGCTGCTCGAGATCATGAACACGGCCGCGGGCGCCGAGTGGATGACGCCGGCGCTCGAGCAGCTCGCCGGCGACCGGTGGGCCGAGCTGCGGGTGCTGGCGTGATCGACCGGCTCGGGGGGACGCTGCTGCGCCGGCTGCCGACGCCGCTGCTGCTGCTCGGGCTCGCCGTCGTCGGGCTCGTGCGGCTCGTGGCGTTCGTGTTCGCCCGCTGGTGGCTCTCGTGGCCGCTCATGCTCGCCGGGCTCGGCTGGTGGCTCGTGGGCCGCTACGGGGGCGCCGTCGTCGGCGCGTGGCTGGTCGCCGCGGCGCTGGTGGCCGTGCTCGCCGTCTCGGCGTGGTCGTGGCTCGGGCCCGACTCGTTCGGCCGGGTGGTCGTGCTGCCGTGGCGCTCGTGGCGCCGCGGTCGGTACTACCGGGCCCGGTGGGATGACGCGATGCTCGGCGCCGGGCTCGAGCGCGCCGGCGTCGTGCCGGTGCTCATGAGCTGCCACGGGGGCGAGACCGTCGACGAGCTGCTCGTGCACATGGCACCGGGCTCGCTGCTCACCGAGTGGCGCGACGCCGCGCGCCGGCTCACCTCGGCGCTCGAGGTGCGCTCGGTGCGGGTGCGCGGCGAGGGCCCGCGCGACGTGCGGCTGCTGGTGCGGCACTCGGCCGTCTCTCGGCACGAGTGGCCGACCGACGTCGACGCCGAGGTCGCCGAGGTCGCCGCGCAGCCGGATCTCGAGCGCGAGGCGCGCATCGCCGAGGTGCAGCAGCTCGTCGACGACGCACCCGAACCGACCGAGCTGCCGCGGCCGGCGTTCCCGAGGCGACCGTCGTGAGCGACGACCGGTGGCGCGACCTCGACGACCAGCTCGGGCAGCTCGGTCGCACGAAGACGGCGCGCGTGCTCGGCTGGTGCGCCGTGGCCGGCTGGTGCGTGTTCGTGCTCGTCGAGCTGGTCGGCCGATGAGCGGGCGCCGGCGCACGACGTGCGTGCCGCTCGTGATGCCCGGGGGAGGGGTCGCGCTGGTGCGCGGCTCGTTCACCGACGACGAGGTGGCCGCGTACCGAGCGGCTGCCCGTGAAGCTGCGGCCGGCTCGACGGCCGTGTCACACCCCCCGGCTACCGTGCCGGGGGTCGCAACAACAACCCTGGGAGACACCGTGAGTGAGTCCATGTTCGAGACCCCGACGTCGGGCGAGATGTTCGTCAACGCCGAGCACGTCGGCGATCTGCTGGTCGTGAAGGTGCACCGCACCGAGGAAGGCGTGCAGACCGAGAACGGTCTCGCCGACGTCATCGTCTGCGACGTGACCGTCATCAACGACGACGGCACGATCGGCGACGAGTACGACGAGACCATGATCTTCGGCCGCGTGTTCTACGGGCAGATGAAGCGCAAGCTCGGCCGCACGTTCGTCGGGGTGTGGCACGGCGAGCCCGGCGTGAAGCGCAACGGGAAGAACGTGCCGTACCAGCTCAACCCGGCGACCCCCGAGCAGATCGCGCTCGCGACCCGGGCGATGCAGGCGAAGGTCACCCCGCCCCCGGCGTCGAGCGCGCCGGCAGCGGCCGAGAGCGGGCCCGCGCCGACCGAGCTGCCCGTCGACGACGCGCCCCCGTGGGCTCGTAAGTAGCTCGACCGGTGAACGTACGAGCGGGGGGCGACCCGATGGTCACCCCCCGCTCGTCACACCGCGACGGGCTCGGGCTCGTCGCCCGCGCGCGCAGCTCGGCGCGCTCGCAGCACCTTCACGAGTTCCGTCACCGCACGCAGCACGACGGCGATACCGCCGGCGAGCGCCGTGATCTGACCAGCGTCCATCGCATCCCCCCTCTCGCCCGTGTTCGTTCCGTTACTGGTCGATCATCGGCTGTGCGGATCTCGGCAGATACCGGCTCGACCGGGCAGAACATGACGAACCCGCGGCCGAGCGTCCGTAGAACGCGGCTCGAGCTCCAACCCGCGACACCGCACACCCCCTCGAGTGAGAGGCTCTCGACCGTGGCAGACGAACCGAGCACCCCCTCGCCGAGCACGCTCGAGCGGCTGCTCGGCGAGAGCGAGCCGGTGCGTCGGGCGCTCTACCCGGTGGTCGTCGCCGTCTGCGCGCTGCTGGTCGCCTACGGGCTGCTCGACGCCGAGCGGGTGCCGTTGTGGCTCGCGCTCGCCGTCGCCGTGCTCGGGCCCGGGGGGATCGAGGCCGCGCGTCGCGTCGCGTGGGCGCCGGCCACGGTGGGCGCCTACGCGGTGCAGTGGCGCAGCGCGCTCGAGAACGAGTACGCGCGCGGCATCGAGGACGGGCTGCGGCACGCGGCCGAGGTGGGGAACGACGAACCGGGCGAGCACGCTGCCGACCGCGGCGAGCCGACCGAGGCACTACCAGCGCAAGAGGCGCCGACCGGGCTCATGCGAGCACCGTCGAGAGCTACGCGCTGCCGCGAGATCGACGAGGGGCGCCGGTGCAAGCTCACCCGCGACCACGACGGCCCGCACCTCATGACGACCGGGTGACCGGTGCGGGGGAGACCCCGCGAAACGACGGGCGCCGGGCTCGCCGTGCACAAGAGAACGCACACCCTGGGGGAACGATGAGGGAGACCTCGCCGGCAACGGCGACGACTGCCGAAGAGCAGCAACTCGCGCGCGACCTATTCGCGAGAGCGCGCGAGGATCACGACCACCGGTTCGCCGAGAGCAAGATCGCCGCATCACTGGCCGCGGCTCGTCGTGCCGGCTACGCGGCCGGGCTCGAGGAACGGGCCGACGACACGCACGCGAGCGGGCACCGCGAGGGGGTCGAGGCCGCGGTCGCCGTGTTCTCGTCGTTGTTCTCCGGTGAGCCCGACACCCCGTGTCGCACGACGTGGCGCCCCGAGGGTGGGCTCATCGGGACCGCACTGCCCGCGACGGTCGAGTGCGTCGAGGTGCCACTCGACGAGCTGCGGTCGACGTTCGACGAGGCCGAGCGGCTCGCCGAGGGCGCAGCGTGACGCCGACGGTCGACGACTACGTGCGGGCCGTCGAAGAGGGGAACGACCCGCTCGCGACGTTCTACCGCGACCAGCTCGACGCCGAAGACGAGGCCGTGCACCGGTGGGTCGAGCGCGACGCCGCGCTGCTGCTCTCGGCGCTCGACTACGCGAAGCGGCTGCGGCTGCGCGTGCTGCCGCTCAAGCCGAACTCGAAGATCCCGCTCGGGGGCGAGCGGTGCTGCGACGGCACGCACTCGAACGGCTCGACGACGGCGAGCACCGACCCCGCGCTCGTCGCCCGCTGGTGGCGCGAGCACCCGACGGCGAACATCGGCATCGCCACCGGCGATCGGGTCGACGTCATCGACCAGGACGGGCCCGAGGGGGCGATCTCGTGGGCGCGCATCGGACGGGCCGAGGCGTGGCCGGCCGTGCTCGGCATCGTGACCACGGTGCGCCCCGAGGGTGGGGGCGTGCACCGCTACGTCGCCGCGACCGGTGACGGGAACGGCGCGAAGATCGCGCCCGGCATCGACTACCGGGGGCGCGGCGGGTACGTCGTCGCGCCCCCGTCCATCATCGAGGGGCGCCGGTACTCGTGGGCGCAGCCGCTCGAGTACCCGGGTGGTCGTCAATGACTCGGGGGGCTCGTGGCTGCACCGACGAACGCGGAAGCGGCGCGGCTGCTGCACTGCATGAACGGACTCGGCACGGTGGCACGGCTCGATCGGCTGTACGAGGCGCTGCGGATCGCGTACGAGACCGGTCGATGGGATCTCGAGCGCGAGCAGCTCGGCGAGGTGCCGGCCGAGAGCTGCCTCGAGGGGTGAGCGTGCTGCTCGCGCTCGTGCTGGTCACCGGGTGCGGTGGGGGACCAAACGGGGGACGACCCCCGACCCCGTACGAGGTCGAGATGCCCGACGGTCGGATCGTGCAGTGCGTCGCCGTCGACGCCGGGGGTCTCTCGTGCGAGTGGAACCGATGAGCACGGCCGACGGTGGGGTCGACTACCTCGGCGCGTGGCGCGCACGCCGAGCCGAGCAGCCGATGCAGCCGGCCACCGCTGCGCCGAGCACCCCGCGGGATCGGCCGAACTACGGCGCGAAGATCCTCGCCGACGAGGTGGCTCGGGTGCTCGAGGCGACGAAGGGCACGCGGAACCCGACGCTCAACGTCGCCGCGCTCAAGCTCGGCCGGGCGATCGCTGGTGGGTACGTCGACGAGGACGAGGCGCGCGCCGAGCTGTACGCGGCCGCTCGGAAGATCGGGCTCGTCGACGACGACGGCCCCCGTTCCGTCACGGGCACGATCTCGAGCGGCATCCGTGCCGGCATGAAGACGCCGCGCGACGCCGGCGACCCGGCGCCGGCCGAGACGGGCCCGGTGCTCACCGAGATCGAGCTGCCGACCGCACCGTCGTCGACCAGCTCGACGACGGCGACCCCGCGGCCGGCCGATCCCCTCGACCGAGCGGTCGAGACCTCGATCGCCGACGGGTACCTGCGGCCGGGCTCGTGGCTGCTCGATCTCCCCCCGAACCCTCCGGCCGTGTGGGGCGACGGCGAGACGGTGCTATGGGCGCAGGGCGAGGCGCTCATGATCTGCGCCTCGCCCGGGCTTGGGAAGACGACGCTCGCCGGGCAGCTCGTGCGCGGCCGGCTCGGGCTCGACGAGAACGTGCTCGATCTCCCGGTGCTCGAGGGGAAGCGGGTGCTCTACCTCATGGGCGACCGGCCGCAACAGATCGCGCGGGCGCTGCTGCGCGCGTTCGACCGTGACGAGCTGGCAGACATCGCGACCGGGCCCGACGCGCGCCTCGCGCTCGGGTGGGGACCACCCCCCGCGGACGTCGCGAAGCGTCCCGAGCTGCTCGTCGAGCTGTGCGCGGCAGCCGGCGCCGACACCCTCGTCGTCGACTCGCTCAAAGATGCGGCGATCAAGCTCACCGACGACGAGGTGGGCGCGACCTACAACCGGGCGCGGCAGCTCGCGATCACGGCCGGCGTCGAGGTGCTCGAGCTGCATCACCTCGTCAAGCGGAACTCGGACGGGAAGACGCCGACGAGCCTCGCCGACGTCTACGGCTCGGCGTGGCTCACCGCGGGCGCCGGCTCGGTGCTGCTGCTCACCGGCGAGCCCGGTGACGCGCTGGTGCGGGGGCTGCACCTCAAGCAGCCGCGCGAGCCGTGGGGGCCCGCGTGGATCGCGCACGACCACGAGCACGGCCGCTCGAGCGTGCAGAAACGCGTCGACGTGCTCGAGCTGCTCGCGGTGACGCAGGTGCAGACCGCGAGCAGTCTCGCGACGGCGATCTTCGAGACCGAGCGGCCGAACCGGTCGCAGATCGAGAGGGCGCGTCGGCAGCTCGACAAGCTCGTCTCGAGCGGGCTCGCCTACACGACCCCCGGCCGGGCCGGGGGCGAGGGTGGCAGCGGCGCCACCCGGTACCACCCTCACACGATCAACCCGACCCCCCTGGGAGAGCGAGAGCAGTGACCACGACCGAGAACGAGACCAGCACGCCGGCGCGACGCGTCCGCGTGACCTACGAGCCGATGCCCGGCTCGAAGCCGTGGCGGGCCGTGATCGAGGCCGTCGAGACCGACGAGCACAAGATGCCGGCCGTACCCGTGGGCCGGTTCGACTCGCAGCACGAGGCAGCGACGGCCGGCGTCTCGGCGCTCCGGTTCGTCTCGGCCGGGCTGCCGTGGCGCGCGGTGGGGGTCGAGGCGTGAGCGGCGTGTTCCGCTGGCACGTCGCCGGCGACGTCGTGACGGTGGGCCCGCTACGGCCCGGGGTCGTCGACCTCGGCGTGACGGCCCGAGTCGACCGCGAGGCGATGACGGCCGAGCTGCCCGCGGCCGGCGCTCGGGCGCTGCTCGAGTGGCTGCGCGAGCACCTCGAAGACGAGACGGTCGAGCAGCTCGAGCACGCGCTCGGCGTCACCGAGCAAGAGCGCGACGAGCTGGTCGAGCGGGTGAAGACGCTCGAGGGTGAGCTGCGCGGCGCGCTCGGGCAGCTCGAGACGCTCAAGAGCGCGCACGACCTCGACGATCAGCGCGTGCGCGCGGCCGAGGACGAGCGCGACGCCGCGCTGCTGCGGGCCGACGGGCTCGGGCGCGACGTCGAGCGCATGAGGTCGAGCGCGCAGCCGCTCGAGCACGCGCGGGCGACCCTGGCCGCTCGACGCGCAGGCGAGGGGCTCTCGTGAGCCGCGCCGATCTGCTGGTGCCCG
>Ga0210046_1002055_pt1 | contig 14759 bp, 9 predicted proteins | sample CryGeyCG2114_250_FD_185461 | JGI IMG/M metagenome (GOLD analysis project Ga0210046, IMG submission 185461) | Groundwater microbial communities from aquifer - Crystal Geyser CG18_big_fil_WC_8/21/14_2.50 (SPAdes) (version 2) | ecosystem: Environmental > Aquatic > Deep subsurface > Groundwater ... | reverse complement strand
CGGTGTTCAAATCATCTTTGTTTTCAAAAACATAGTTTACCAAGCCTATTTTTAGGGCTTCGTCCGCATCAATGGTTTTGCCGGTAAGTAACAATTCTTCTGTTCGTGCTAAACCTATTTTTTCGGGTAAAATAACTGATGCAGGTGGTGGAAATACGCCTAAAATAATTTCGGGCTGACCTAATTTTGCAGATTTATCGGCAAACAAAAAATTGCACATGATGGCTAATTCCATTCCGCCACCCAAACATTGTCCCGATATTTTTGCCATGGTAGGAATACCTAAATCCATGATTCCAAAAAAGAGTTGATGGAAGGTTTTAATCATCATTTCAGCCAATTCTTTGGTGTGTTCGGGAACACTTGCTCCAAAAGAAAAGTGTTTGCCTTCGCCTTGAAAAGTAATGAGTTTTAAATTCGGATTGGTTTTAAAAGTTTTAAAACAATCCAACAATTCCAACATCATTACATTGTCCAATACATTGCCTTTCCCATCGTCTAAAACAATGTTAGCAATAGTATTGTTATGGGTGTATGTTAATTTAATTTTTTCCATTTTATTTTCTTTTGTCTCCCAAAAGGTGAGAAAGTTAAAATTTAATTTATATTATAATTATACTTCTGTATCGTTCATTGCGAGGAACGAAGCAATCTGTCCTTCGATGGGGCAGATTGCTTCGTTCCGTTGCACTCCACTCGCAATGACGGTGGAAACGCAATGACGTATTATTATGCATTTGTGCTTTTATACTGTGGAGAAATTGCTCTGTGCATTTCATCATTCCATTCCTTACCTTCGGCTAACAACTGACGAAGTTTAATAAAATCAACCTCTCTATCGTTTTTAGGACCATCGTTAAATGCTTTAAATCCAGCTTTGGCTTCCGTCATCATGTTTAAAGCCAACCATTCACGACTGCTTTCTTTATTTTTATCCCAATGTTCTAATTTTTTCTTACGTACTTCGGTCAATGTTTTGTGTAAACAATTTGGGAACGTGTGTAACAATTTAGCAATCAATTTATTTACCGCTTCATCCAATTTCGACAAATCTACTTCGCCATTTGCCATTAATTCTTTTCCTTTGGCTAACTCTTCACCCGTTTTCATTGCTCCAAAAATTATTCTGCCGTATTCATCAGCATATTTTTTAATGTTTACCAATGGGTTGACGATGAATTTTCCATCCACTTTAAGTGCTGGGGCAACATCTGTAATCATTCCTAAGTTTAGTGCTTGATGGGCTGTCCATGGTTCGCAAAGTGTTAGCGACATCATGGCTCGTTCTACACCAACATAAAGATGTAAAAAATCGGTTGCACCACCAATAGCAGCACTTCCATGTTTTGGTCCAGCTTGACTGAAACGTGCTAAATCTGATGCAACAGTAAAATCTGCTGCCATGCCAATTTCTTGTCCTCCTCCTACCCTCATTCCATTTACCCGACAAACAACAGGTTTTTCGCATTTTAAAATAGCCGAAACCATATCGTTAAACAAACGCATATATTGCGAATATTCCTGAGGATTTCCTGAGTAATATTCTGCATATTCTTTGGTGTTTCCTCCTGTACAAAATGCTTTGTCTTCAACACCTGTAAATACAACAGCCACCACACTTCTATCGTTTGATGCTTCGCCAAAAGCCAAAATAATTTCTTTTACTGCTTTCGTAGTATAAGAATTATACTGTTTTGGATTGTTGAGCATTATCCAAGCATTAAAAAGCCCTTTAACAGGAGTTCCGTCAAAGTTTAAGCAAGGTCTTTTTTCGAAAATAATGTCTGTGTAGGTGTATCCTTCTACAATGTTGTGATTTTTTAGATTTTCCATATTTTTTGAGTTAAAAGTTTGTGAAGTTTGTAAAGTTAAAAGTCCATAGTTGTAAGGCAACTTTATAAACTTTTAACTTTCTACTTTCTACTTAATTTGATACCAACACCGAGCGTTTATCATATTTATGTTTTAATGTATTTTTAAAAACTTCGTTAATTTGAGATAAAGGAAAAGTTTGAACAAAATCTTTGATGTTCAATTTTCCTGTTGCAATTAAATCCACCACTTCGGGGTATAATTCGGGTTTGCAACCCCAAGTTCCAATTAGTTTGGCATCGAATGCCATTAAATTACTTAAGCGAACTTCTAATTTATTCATGGTAAATCCAACAATACTTAATGTTGAAGTAAAAGTGATGAGATTAAAAGCCAATTCTTGTCCTTGAGTAGTTCCCGAAAATTCAAAAATTTTCCAACCGTATTTTGGTGCATCAAGTTCTTTAGCAATTTCTTTTACTTTGGCTTTTATTTCTTTAATATCAAGTCCCTTAGAATTTAACGTAGCATCAATTCCATTCTTTTTTGCATTGGCTAATTTTTCATCACTAATATCAATAGCCAATACTTTAGCACCAAATATTTTAGCAATTAAAGCACCATAAACACCTACTCCACCAACGCCAATACATATCGCTAAATCACCTTTTTCTAATTCTGATTTTTTTACCACTTGGTAAGGAGTAGAAATAGCATCTGCAATTACTGCAAGTTCTTCTAATTTGTATTTGGTAAGAATTGAATCTGGAACAAGACACAAATATTGATAAGGGACCACAATATGAGTAGCAAAACCACCATGAAAGTCGTTTCCTGGCATCAATTGATTTTGACACATGTTGCTACGACCTTTGTTGCACAATTCGCAATTTCCACAAGGTAAAACTGCTGGAATAATTACATTTTTTCCTTTTAAATGAGCAGGACCTTCCAATACCGTTCCGCTAATTTCATGACCCAAGGTTAAAGGCATTTCTTTTTTAGTACGAACACCATCGTACCAAAAGCTTAAATCGGTATGACAAACACCACAACCAGCCACTTTTACCAAGGCTTCGTTTTCTTTTATTGTTGGCAAATCTAATTCCACCAAAGAAAAATCTTCCTTTAATGCTGTCATTTGCCATTGTTTCATTTTTCCCATTTCTTTTTTATTATTTACGTCATTGCGAGGTACGAAGCAATCTGTCTTTCGATGAGGCAGATTGCTTCACTCCATTGCATTTCGTTCGCAATGACGGTTAATTTTAAACATTACAATTCTCAAACAAAATAGCCGTAGCTTGTCCACCACCAATGCAAGCTGAAGCAATACCGTATTTTACTTTACGAATATTCATTTCTCTAGAAATAGTTAACGACAATCTTCCTCCGGTAGCTGCTAACGGATGACCTAAAGCAATAGCACCACCGTTCACATTACAAATGTTTCTATCTAAGCCTAATTCTTTTTCACAACCAATAAATTGAGCAGCAAAAGCTTCATTAATTTCAATTAACCCAATTTCAGAAAGTTTCAATCCTGCTAATTCTAATACTAAATTAATTGCAGCAACTGGAGCTAATCCCATCACTCTTGGGTCAATAGCACTTGTTGCAGAAGCTATGATTTTTGACAAGGGGTTTAAACCCCTTGTTGAAATAAAATCACCGCTGGCAACTACCACAGAAGAAGCTCCATCAACAATTCCACTTGAGTTAGCAGCGGTTTGAACACCATCACGAGCAAAAACAGAAGGTAATTTGGCCATATCTTCTAGGTTAGATGGACGAACATTTTCATCCACATTAAAATTTACTGCATTTTTAGGCAATCGAACCTTTCTTGGATTTAAGCCTTCTATTTCGAAGGTTTCAGAATTCATTTTTATAATTTCATCATCAAAAAAACCTCTTTTTTGAGCGGCACCATATCTATCCACCGAAAGTTTAGCAAAAATATTGGCTTCTTCTTTGGAGATGTGATGTTTTATCGCAACATTTTCGGCAGTACATCCCATAGGAACTGCAGAAGTATCGTTTAATGCTTCCCAAAGCATGTCTTTAAAATCAATTTTTCCTAAAGCATAACCCATTCTGTTACCAAAACTAACGGTTGGAGAAAGCGTCATGTTTTCGGTTCCACCACATAAGGTAACTTGAGCTTTTCCCAAACTAATTTGTTCAGCCCCTGAAACAATAGTTTCAAAACCAGAACCACAAATACGTTGCAACATAATTGCTGGAATAGTTTCTGGAATGCCCGAATATAAGGCAACATGTCGAGGTAAAAAGTAAGCATCGGCAGCACTTTGACCAATGTTGGCATACATCACTTGGTCGATATCTTCTCCTTTAATACCTGATTTTTCTAAAGCTCCTTTTGTTGCATAAATTCCTAAATCGGTTGGAGAGACATTCCCCAATGTTCCGCACAATTTTCCGAATGGAGTTCTTGCTCCGTTCACTAAGTAAATGTTGTCGTAGGTTATACCAAATCCTTTTTTCTTGTCGTGAAATCCTTTCATTGCTTTATATTTTATTATTAGTCATTAGGCTTAGTTATTAGTCATTATATCTTATAACTTCTTTCTTTAATCTATTTATGTATAAATTCAGCTTTAGCTCTTGGTCCGTTGGTTAAAAAATTATCTAAACCAATTTTCATGTCATCGGTTAAAATACATTCTCCAAAAAGTTTTGATTCCAACTCTAATGCTTCATTTAATGGAAGTTTAATGCCATCGTAAATCGCTTTGTTCATGATGTGGTCAATTTTTTTACTCAAATGACCAATATTAATTTCTTTGGGAGCTAAGTTTTCATGAGTTCCGTTGGTCGAAAATTTTCGAGGTTGAATTTCACCTTTTGCTAATTTTTTAGCGTACTCAACGGCTCCCTCAACTAAATCGCCTTCAATTTCTTTGTCAATTAATCCTATTTCTAGAGCTTCTTTACCAGAAACTGGTCGGGCTGTACGAAGTATTTCGGCAGCAACATCAACCCCAACCAATCGTGGTAAACGCTGTGTTCCTCCAGAACCAGGAATAAAACCTAAGTTCGCTTCGGGCTGACAAGCCACAACTGGCAAACCTTTTTTGGCAACTCTTGCTGTACATGTTATTGCCAATTCGTTTCCACCACCAAAAGCAAATCCATTTAATGCACAAACCGTAGGTTTTTTACAGTTGTAGATGGTATTGATGAGTTGTTGAAAGGTGTGTGAATTGTCGTAACCTTCTTCAGGAGTTTTTAATGCAGCCAACATATTAATATCAGCACCCGAAACAAAAGCTTTTGTACCAAATCCTGTAATTACAATGGCTGTAGTACTTGAATCATTCTCGGCTTTACTAATTTCTTCTTTCAAATTAGTTAAAACATCTAGATTTAATGCGTTAAGTACCTGTGGTCTTCTGATGGTTAAAATCGCAACGTTATCTTGTTTTTTTGCTACAATTCTAGAAACTTTCCAACCACCTTCTGCTTTTGCTTTATCTAATGATTTTGGGAAAGGAAATTCGGTATGTTCTTTACACCAATCTTTTACTAATGTATGTGATTCATTAATACCAATTTTATTCATTAATGTAAATGGTGAAGCAACAACCAAAGCAATTTCAGCAGCCATATCTAAATCATTTACATTGGTAATTCCTAAGTCGATGATGTAACAACAAAGAGCAAAATATCCTCCTAAAAATTGTTTTCTTAAAACTTCCGCTTTTTCTGGACTCACAGTAACTTCTTCGCCTCTTTTTGCAGTATCCCACAAGGTTTTATTAGCAGTAGCTTCTTGCAATGTTTTTGGAGATCTAAACCATGCAATATGTGTTTCACGCATTTCTTCTAAACCATGATTGGTGATAGGATTACCGCCTGTTAAGTTTAATGCTGTAAACGGTCCAACTCCTTGTTTTAGCGTTGTTTGAGCTATTTTATCAATTTCTTTAATGGTACCATAACCTTTTTCTAAACACAAAATAGCTAATTCACACAATCCTTCAAAAATTGGGTCGATGGCATAACCGTAAGAACTTCCCACTTCAATTGGAACTTTACCAATTGCTTCGTAAAAGCCTAATAAATCTGCTGTAATTTGAGGATTGGTGTCTTTTCCAGGAACCACCTCAACCACAGGGTTTCTATCCGCTGGAAAAAAATAATGTGTAACCAAACATCGTTTTTTGTTGGTTATGTTTCTAAAAATAACTTCGGGTTGCATGTGTGAAGAATTTGATAAAAACAAACATGAATCGTCTGTTAATGCTTCAACTTGTTTAAAAATCAAATCTTTAATTCTACCATCTTCGGTTGCAGCTTCTAATACAATTCTAGAGCCTTTGATTAAATTATAGTCGGATGAATACGTGATACTTTTGTTCATCATTTCCGCTATATAGGCTTTAAAAGCACCTGTTTCAACACCTTTGCTAATTTTCTTTTCAATTTTTGCTTTTGCATTTGCCAATGCTTCGGGAGAAATGTCGATAATAACAAATTGAACATTGTGTTGCACAAACACTTTGGCGAAGTGCAAACAAATGTCTGGTCCAATTTGTCCAGCCCCAATTACAGAAAGTTTATTAATGTTTAAATTTTTGTATTGATAAGCCATATTATATAAGTTTAGAGTTCAAAGTTTCGTGTTTAGTGTTTAGTGTTTCGCTCATCTACGAAAGCCCCTCCTTCGGAGGGGTTGGGGAGAGTGTCCTCCGTTGTGGGATCCTCCCTTAAGGGAGGGTAGGGTGGGTGATTCATTTTAGTTTCAAATTTAGAATTTGATGTTTTCTCAACTTTATTAAAATTTTGCATAGCAATAATTGCTGCACCAAAAGACACTATAAATTGCGGTGCATCAACTATTTTTATGTCTTTATTGAATTTTTCGTTGAGTAAATTTTTTAAAAAAGGATGATAAGCGATAACTCCACCAATCATGAAAGTTGGGATACCTGGATCAAGTCGCATTTTTGCTACTTTATTGGCTATTGAGTTGTAAATTCCTCTTGAAATATCTTCGAGTTTCATGCCATCAAAAATCCAATTCATGATTTCGGTTTTGGCGAAAACCGTACAGAAACTGTTCAACTCTTTATCGTATTTAGATAGTGAAGCCAAGCTGCTCATATCTGAAATATTAATTCCTGCACGTTCGGCAATTTCGGCTAAAAACGAGCCAGTTCCGGCAGCACATTTATCGTTCATGTAGAAATTTTCTACGTTATTATCTTTGTCGCAACGTATGATTTTAATGTCTTCACCTCCAATATCAATGATGTTTTTTTCGCCACTATAATATATTGAAACACCAGCTGCCGCACAGTTAATTTCTGTTTTTACCATATCTGTTTCGGTAAAATGTTTACGACCATAACCTGTTGCACAACTGTGTTTTATATTAAAATTGGTAGTTATTGTTGATAGCACATTTTTAAACGCTTGTTTGTCGTTGGTCATGGTAGGTAAAAAGTAACGGAATAATGCATTGTCTTTATCATCAATTACGGTAAATTTAGCATAAGACGAGCCTAAATCTATTCCCAAAAAGCAATCGACATTTTTATACGTAACCGAAGTTGCTCCTTTGTTGACTAACCCTTTATCCAAAATTTTACGATTAACATCGCCTGTTGCTCCTGGTGTACGAGAAATTATGTTTTTATTGGTCATGGCTTTAACCATGTTGGTAAAAGCTAAGTTTAATGAAGTTCGGATGTAATGTTTACGACCATACTCAACAATTTTACCGTTAAAAAAATCGATTTCAGTAGGACGGTTATGTATTAAATCTACAGCCAAAGATGGAAAATGGTCGCCACCTTTTTTGAGGTAACGCATACACTGGCGAAGAAAATCGTCTGGAAATTTAATTTTTTCAGCTTCAGCAACTTGAATTCCTTCAGCAATAACTTGCTCAATAAGCTCAACAGTGTCTTTATCTGCCATAGCCTCAGCCATGGTTAGTCGGCTAACTCCACATAAGGCACTTAGTGAAGAATTTAAAATGGTTTTTTCCCAAGATCTGTTCAGTAGCTCAAACGAATCTATTGCTTTGGTTTCTAAGTTAACGGTTGTAAGTAAATTGGCTATTTCTTTTGCTTTTTCTGCACGAACATCGTTTACACACCCTATGTAGTTTGGTGGAGTAAAAAAAGTTACCTTGGTAATATTTGGAGCAACGGTGTTTCCTGCAAAATTTATCACTAAACGAAGAGTTTTGCTTTCACCAAACCCTTCTACCAACAATTGTTCAACATCAATTCCATTTTGTGCTGAAACAACAGTAAGTTTTTCAGTATTTAAAGACATTGCTTGTTTAACAGCTCCAGCTGTATGATTCGATTTTAAAGAGAAAATAAGGTAGTCAGCATCAAAGGCATCCAATTGAGAAATGCTTGTGTAAACATGGTTGAAACGAGCTTGTTGTTGAATAACATTTTCTAAAACCAAGCCTTCATTTTTAATTTTTTCGGCTTTAGTTTCGTTTATTTCACACAAAGCAACTTCGCAACCAGCTTCTTGTAGCTTTACGGCAAGTATCATTCCTACGGGTCCGAGACCAATTATTGCAACACGTATTTTATTGTTTTTGCTCATTTATATTTTTTTTAACAAGGTGTCATGACCCCTTGTTGAAACCTTCTAATTGCTCTAAAAAAGTTTCAATTTTTGTTGTGCTTTGTCCTTCAGAGAAAAAGCGTAAATCGCATAAGTCGCCTTCAATTACTAAAGCTGGAACACCCGTTTGCTTTCTTAATCGTTGAGGCATTCCAAATTTTGCATTGGAGTTGTTAAAGCATGTTTTGGTATCGTGATAAACAATACCATCAATTTTATATTCTTTAAACCAATCGGCAAGCATTTTCATTTTTGCTTTTTCGCTACGATTGATAAATATTTCGGTGTAAGCTCTTGCTGTAGAGTTCCATGGGTCATTTTCATCAAACTTATCGAATACCCAACTGCTGCAATAAGTTGATGCAACAACGGCTGCATTATTTGAGGTAAATAAATCGCTCATCATTCTGAGTTTCCCCCAAATGGGCATTCCTTCCCAAAATATGCGGGTTTTTGCTTGGGGTAAGAAACCAATGTTGTTTTTTACATTTTCTTCTAATTCGGCAAGTAGTTCGGTATAATAATCTTTTGCTAATTGAGTTCCTCTAAGCACTACAATAGGTCCCATGTGAATAGTTCCATCAAAAAAACTTAGTGGAGCGTTTAGGACTGTTGATGTTTTTAATACTTTTTGCCAAAGCAAGGTTGCTTCTTTACTTAAACGAACAGTTTCTTTAAATTTTTCGATATCAAATTTTTGTCCGCTAACCTGTTCGCAAACGGGAATCATGTTTTTGAACTGTTTAACTACCAAATCCACCTCATCTTGAGTAACTTCATCAACATGGCGTGGAGGCATGATACCAACAATAGGGCATTTAAATTCGTCAGCAAAAAACTGAAACCAATCTTGTACTTCTCGGCATTGGTTGGTGTTGTAAGCTATTAAATCAGGTTTTGGATGACCGCTTAACCCGTAATGAGTTTGAAGTGGCGTTTCTTTTTTTAGGTAAGAACCAATATCGGCAGTGGTATAAGAACAAACATGACCAGAATAGCCACATTTTATAGCTTCTGGAATGTAATCCATAGCTGTACGGGTTGCTCCCAATAATGCTCCATGATTTTCGGGAAAATATACCTCAAAACCAAAAGAACGTAAGAGTTCGGCTGGACCAACACTAGTGCACCAAGCAATTTTTTTCTTTCCATTTTCTAATGAGCGGAAATAGTTGCCCATTAGTTCTTTCATTTTATCTGTTGCTTTTATTTTGTACATTTTGTGTTCAATTTATTGGGCTCTAACTCTATAATGTAAACTTCTTCATCTACAGGAACATTTTCTCCAAAAAGGTTAAGCAAATGTTTTTTATATCGTTCTACCACATTTTTTGGAGCCACTTTCATAGAAGGGGTAAGCGTATTGTTATCCAACGAAAGTTCATCTAAAATAATGGCAGCCGATTTTACTTTAGCAAATTTTTGACCTATGCTTTCATTAGCTAAATGCAAACAACCTGTTAAACAACGCCCAAGTTCGTTTAAGCTACGTGGGCAAAAACAACCTTCTTCGGGCGAAAGTTCATAATCTGGGCGTTCGAGTAATTTTTTGTTTGGAAAAATAAGTGCCACAGGATGTTCTTCTCCACTACCCGAAACTACTGCATATTGAACGTAATGACACTTTAACTCTATGGCTTTTTCTAAATCGGTTGGAATTACTTTTTCTCCATTTGATAATTTAAAAATTCTATCTTTTCTCGAAATCAATTTTAGTCCGTTTTCGGTAATTTCACCCACATCACCCGTTCTGTACCAGCCGTCTTCAGTAAACACATTCTTATTAGCTTCATCATTATCAAAATAGTTAACCATAATATTTGGTCCTTTTACTTGAATTTCTTCATCATCAGCAATTCTGACGCTAACGCCAGGAATTGGTTTTCCAACGACTCCAGTTTCACGTTTTAGTTTTGGGTCGGTAAGTGTACAGCAAGGCGAAGTCTCAGTTAATCCCCATCCTTCGATAACAGTAATCCCTCTTTTTTCAAATTCATTAGAGAGTTTTTCTGGCAATGCCGCAGCAGCAGTAAAAATGAATTTTAATCCTGAATTGAAGAAAATATCTTCGGCTTCTTTACTTTCTCTAGTAAGGTCGTATAACGATTGATAAACCTTTGGAACGCTAAAGAAAATGGTTGGTTTAACCAATTTCCAGTTTTCAAAGATTTGGTTTGCATCTCTTCCGTAGCTGCTTTCTAAATAAAAAGTAGCTCCATTATATAATGCTGTAAACAACTCAAATATTCCTCCAAAGCTATGATGCCAAGGAAGATAAGATAAAAATCGATCATCTGGTGTTACATCCCAAACAATAGATAAAGCTGCTTGTTGCGATAAAATGTTTTTATGCATTAATTGCACACATTTTGGAACTCCCATAGTACCTGATGTGTACATGTTTAGGCAAATCGTTTCGGGTATAATAGTATCATCAAAAATAGAACTATTTTCGGGGCGTTGCACCAAAAGTTCGTTAAAACTTTTTAAATTTGGAAAACGCTCGTCTTTAACTTCGGTAAAAGAATAAATGTTTTTTAGTTTTAAATCGGTGCCTAAATTAACCAATTGTGTTTCGCCTTGAACGGCCAGCCATGTAGCTTGTGAGTGATTGATTAAAAGCTCGGCAGTATCTTTTTTAAAATTAGCAAAAATAGGAACAACAATTCCACCATAAGCCATTACAGCTAATTCGAGTTGCAACATTTCCAAACAGTTTCTTGAGAAGACAACTATTTTTTCTCCTTTTTGAAATCCTGCTAAATGTAAGTTATAGGCAATGTTTTGAATGTTATTGTAAAAGTCTTTCCATGCTATTCCTTCATAAATACCTGCTTTGTTTTTTTCTTGGTAAACAATTTTATTTTCAAATCGCTTCACATTTTGATTTAACAAAGTGGCAATGTTTGGAATTATATCCCCTAATTTATGTGCTGAATCGAGTTGTTTCATTTTTTCTTATTTCGTCATTGTGAACGAGGTACGAGTTAAGTATTCTTATAATTAATTAGCAGATTGCTTCATTTTATTTTATTTTGTAACATTTCGATAAACACATTGTAGCAAAATAAAATTCGCAATGACATTCACATTACGCTACCACAGCAGCTTGTTTGTCTTTCAATTTGTAATACCTAAAACCACCCCAAAGTGCTGCACCAACAGCTCCTGAATAAATAGCATCAGGGTGAGCAATAAAATCGAATGCTTTTTTCTTGTTTTCCATCGCTTGTTCTTCAATGGCTTGAATCATACCTACATTCATACCCATACCACCTACTAAAACGATTGGTGTTTCGGCATTTAATGAACCCATTAATTTAACCACACGTTGAGCGATAGAAATGTTTATGCCTTTTACAATGTTTGGTGTTGAAAGTCCTTTAGAAACTAAATTAATTACATCTGTTTCGGCTAATACTGCACAAATTCCAGAAGGAACTTCAGGGTTGTCGGCTTTTAAAGAAATTTCGCCAACTTCTTCAATTGCTAAACCTAAATAACGAGAAATATTTTCGATAAACTGTCCAGAACCAGAGGCACACTGACCCGTCATTTTGTAATCCATAACTTTTCCTCTGTTATCCACTTTAATGGCTCTAACATAAAGCCCACCCATGTCAACTACCGTTTTAGCTGTTGGGGCAAAAAATATTCCACCTCTTGCATGGCAAGTCATGCTGTAAAAGTGACCAGTTTTTTTCTCTACCATTTCACCTTCGCCTGTAGAAGCTAAATATGCAATATCTTTACTGTAGTCTAAATTATTTCTTTTCAAAATCATGTCAACGGAATCAACCACTACATCTTTTGGGTCACGTTTTCTGATTTTTTCGGTTTGTTTATCTATTAATTTATGGTCACCAGTAGCTTGGTTGTATTCCATTAAAGCAGTTTTAACGTAGCTTCCGCCTACGTCAACTCCCATGGTGTAAATTGTTGTGTTTTTCATAATTCTATATTTTGACAAGGGAGTATGCTCCCTTGTTGTTGTTAATTTTCTTGTTTTGCTTTTTCTTTTGCAGTTGGTAAATCGGCACTGATGTTTCTTCTGGCAAACATGGCTCCGCCCAAAGCTCCCATAAAAATAGAATCGGTGTGGATGTTCATGGTAATATCACCATAAGAATCTGTTACCATTTGTTTTACATATTTTAGTACCGCTTCGTTTCTTGCAACACCACCAGTAAAAGTAAATTCGTTACGAACACCCCCTGAACGAGCAATTAATGACATGGCACGTTGAACGATGGCTTTGTGTAATCCTGCTAATATGTTTGGTCGTTCTTCGCCATTATGTAACAATTCTTTTACTTCAGCCCCAGCAAAAACGGTACAAGTAGAACAAATAGTGGTTTCTTTAGTAGCTCTATTTGCTTCTGGTCCTAATTCGTTTAACGATAAACCAAACTCATCAGCAATATACCCTAAGTAACGACCGCAACCCGCTGCACACCTGTCATTCATGTGGAAACTGGTAACTAATCCATGGCTATCCACTTGGATGGCTTTAGTATCTTGTCCACCAATATCCAATACTGTTCTAGTATTTGGAAAAATGGCGTGTGCACCATAAGCATGACATAAAATTTCGGATTTTATACAGTCTTCAGGAAAAGGCAACAATGCTCTACCATAACCAGTTCCCACCATTTTAGCCACATGAATTTCTTCGTTTGCAATATCTTCGATGTGGTCTCTTAAGGTGAATTCAACATTTTTATAGTTATCTTTCACGGCATTTAATTGAGCATAATACCAATCTTCTTTGCTACCGTCTTCTTGCTCATCAGCCAACCCTTTGTATTTTTCATCCAATATTTTCATGGCTTCCAATACTAATTCTTTAAAATTGTAGTGAACCATTTCGTTTTCGATAGGAGTAATACTTTTATCGAAAGCCAGCATTAAAGGTTCATAATATTCTTTGCCTTTTGCCTCTACTTCAACATTGTATTTTTCGCTAACAATATCACGGAAAAATTGATTTTTTGAACCTAAATCTTCATTAATAAACCCGTGTTGAATTTGTGGACGAATGGTTTCGATGATTTCTTTTAATTTTACCAAAATGGCAGCTTTGTTTTCGTACTTAAACTCTTCAACCGTTTTGTTGAGCATTCTTTCTAAACTCTCCATGCGCCTTCTAAACTGACCGTATTGAAATACACTTCGTAAATCTTGCATGTATTTTTTAAATTCAGGTTTAGTAACGTCTTCTCCAATTTTTCGTTGAAGTAGGTTAAAACGTGCATCATACTCTGCTTCATCACGAGCAATATCGGCAGCAACTTTATAATTTGCTCTGGTGTTGGTTATTCCTCTTCCAACAATTTCATCTTGTTCGTTGATGATAACTGCCTTTGAAGTGGTTGAGCCAAGGTCGATTCCTAAATAGTATTTTTTCATAGTTTTTTATTTTTTTGGATTTCGGTTCACGGTTTTCAGTTCACTGTTCACTGTTAACCGAGAACTGTTAACTATTATACATTTTCTTTTTCCATCATTTTTCGTTGAGCTAACATTTGAAAGTAAGATTCTAAACGATTTTTAATATTTGAATACGAGAAGTAACGAGGGTCAACTAAATCAGATTCAATAAACCCAACAGGAACTTCTAAACGGTCTTCAATTTCACGCATCATACCCAACTGACCAGCAGAGAAAGAGTTACAACTTTTAATAGAGTTGGTGATGTATCCATCAGCTTCATAATCTGTTATACATTTTGAAAGCAAATCAATCCGTTGTGGAATGTTTAAATTGGTGTAACAATTCATACAATATTCAGCCAACGATTCCAATGGACGTGAGGGGTCGTGTCGCCAGCCCATATCGTAAACCCCACCAACTTTGGTATAAGAAGATGCTACAATTACAGCTCCCATATCGTAGAAAATTTTCCAAAACTCACGGAAACTTGTCCAGTTTGGTGGCCCTTCAACTACCAATCTGTATTTTTCTTCTTTCATTTCTCCTTCTGGAGTAATGGGTCCTAATCCTAAGCGAATTCGTTCTTGAATTTCTGAGTATAATTCTTTGTAATAATCTACCGCTTCTTGAGTTCCTCTAAAACCAATGTTGATTGGTCCGATATAATAAACTCCAGCAAAATAAGCATCGATAGGTGATGGACGATGTTTTGTAGTATCAAAAATTTTGGTAATCCAGTCTTCCGATTCTTTCGATAGAGCCAACATTCGTTGCAATTTTGCTTCATCGTATTTAATACCAGTAACGGCTTCCATTTGAGGAATGACTTCTTCCTTAAATTGTTTTACCATATATTCTACCATTTGCGGAGTCATTTTTGCATTTTCCTGATA
>Ga0210046_1002034_pt1 | contig 14833 bp, 15 predicted proteins | sample CryGeyCG2114_250_FD_185461 | JGI IMG/M metagenome (GOLD analysis project Ga0210046, IMG submission 185461) | Groundwater microbial communities from aquifer - Crystal Geyser CG18_big_fil_WC_8/21/14_2.50 (SPAdes) (version 2) | ecosystem: Environmental > Aquatic > Deep subsurface > Groundwater ... | reverse complement strand
GACCGCCGCTGGACTTGAAATTCTCGCGCTCGGCGGCAATGCCGCGGATGCCGCGGTCGCCGCGGCGGCCTCGCTCAACGTCACCGAGCCAACCTCCACGGGCATCGGCGGCGACATGTTCGCGCTGTACTTCGACGCGGACACGCAACAAGTCACCGCGCTCAACGGCTCGGGACGCGCGCCCGCCGCGCTCAGCCTCGCGCAATTGGCGAAGGATGGCGTCACCGACGAACTGCCTCCGTTCCACGCGCACACGGTCACCGTCCCTGGCGCGTGCGCGGGCTGGTTCGACCTCCTCGAAAAACACGGCACGCTTCCGATGGCCGACATCCTCGTCCCTGCCATTCGCCTCGCCAGCGACGGGTTTCCCGTCGCGCCGCTCACCTCGTGGTTTTGGAAGCGCGGCGCGGGACGCCAACTCCAGTCCGCGCCGAACGGTCGCGAACTGACCCTCGACGGCCGCGGTCCCGAGCCTGGCGAGATCTTCCGCAACCCTGGGCTGGCGCGCACCCTCAGCGCCATCGCCGAGGGTGGCAGGCAGGCCTTTTACGAAGGCGAGATCGCCGCGGCCATCGTCGCGGTTCTCAAGCAGGTGGGCGGGCGCATGGCCGAGTCCGATCTGGCGGAGCATGTGTCCACGTGGGAGACTCCCATTTCTGCCGACTATCGCGGATTGCGCGTCTACGAATGTCCGCCCAATGGACAGGGACTCGCCGCGCTCCTGGCGTTGAATATTCTCGACGGCTTTGACCTCGCCCCGCTCGCCTCGCTCTCGACCGAGCGGACGCATCTCGTTATCGAGGCCTTGCGCCTCGCCTTTGCGGACGCGCGCTGGCACGTCGCCGACCCCGCCTTCAACAACATCCCCCTCGACCAACTTTTATCGAAAGGCTACGCCTCCACTCGCCGCAACCTGATTGACACGCACCACGCAACACGCAACACGCACCACGGTACCCCCGTCTCCTCCTCCGACACCGTCTACCTCAGCGTCGTAGACCAGTGGGGCAACGCCTGTTCGTTCATCAACAGCAACTACATGGGATTCGGCACGGGCATCGTTCCAAAAGGCTGGGGCTTCACCTTGCAAAACCGCGGCCATAATTTCAGCCTCGACCCGAACCATCCCAACGCGCTCGCCCCGCGCAAGAGACCGTATCACACAATTATTCCCGCGATGGTCACGCGCGAATCGGATGGCTCGTTATATGCTTCGTATGGAGTGATGGGCGGATTCATGCAACCGCAGGGACACGTCCAAGTCCTGTCCGCGCTCGTGGACGACGGTCTCGATCCACAGTCCGCGCTCGACCTGCCGCGCTTCTGCATCGAAGCGGACGAGTCAAGCGGGCGCGTTGCCATCGAAGAAGGCATGCCCGAGGAAACGGTTGCAGGTTTGGAAAAGCTGGGACACCCCATTTACAAAGTCACTGGCTACGAGCGTGCTCTCTTCGGTAGGGGACAGGTGATCCTGCGCGACCCTGTCACGGGCGTGCTGTGCGCGGGAAGCGACCCACGCGCGGATGGGTGTGCGATGACCCTGGGGTGATTTGCGGGTAATTAGTAAACGGGGATTGGCAGTTTTGGGAAAGAGGCGGTAGAGGATCCGCTCTATGGGTTCTTCAATGCTTCGTCATGAATGGCAACAAAACGGACAAGCAAAACATCATCGGGGAGGCGTTTATAAGTCATGCGATAGTTAATGTCCACGCGCGCTTCGTAAATCCCCTTGAAACTTTGGACGGGTTTGGTTTGTAAAGATGGATGGCGGGGATTTTCAGCAAGCAATTGGATTGCCTTTTTGATTTTCATTTGGATGTCAATGGGCAGGTGCTTGTACGCCTTTTTAAACCGATGCGCGTATTTAATTTGTGGCATGGCTGTCTTCCCCTTCTTCGTCTTCATCGGGCGCATCCAGGAAAGCAATTGCCTCATCCACATTGGCGAAGGTATGAACGCGGCCTGCGGCAATATCCTCATCCACCTCGCGCTCGAATTTCTGCCACCGTTCCGTCCAGAACCAGGCCTGCTCGGGGTCAATGACGTGGACCTGGTCCACCACCACCTGTCCCTGCGTGTTGACATAGAACAGCACATCATCCCCTTCGCCGACTTTTAGCTTCTTGCGGATTTCGGGGGGGAGGGTGATCTGTCCGCGCCCGCGCAGGCGGGTCTTGTAGTAGGGTTTCTTCTCGCTCATGGTCGCCTCGGAAAGTGCGAAAATCAGAATTTCAGACATCTTACCATGAAAACAGCCGCCAGCAAGCACTGACGGCTGAACTGAAAACCGAAAACTGATCACTGATAACTATAGAATCCCCTCCCTGTCTTCCTCCCCAAATACCCCGCGTCCACCATCTTCCTCAACAGATACGCGGGACGGTACTTGTCATCGCCCAGGTCGCGTTGCAGGACTTCCATCACGAACAGCACCACGTCCAGGCCGATCAGGTCGGCGAGGGTCAGCGGACCCATCGGGTGGTTCATGCCGAGTTTCATCACCTGGTCAATCGCTTCGGGGGTGCCGACATTTTCCTGCAAAGCGAAGATGGCTTCGTTGATCATTGGGCATAGGACGCGGTTGGAGATGAAGCCGGGGGAATCGTTTGCTTCGATGGGCGTCTTTTCCATGCGCTGGATCACTTCAAACGCCGTGTTGCGTGTTTCGTCTGTGGTCGCCAACCCACGGATGACCTCCACCAGTTTCATCAATGGGACGGGGTTCATGAAGTGCATCCCGATGACCCTGTCGGGTCGCTTCGTGGCGGCGGCGATCTTGGTGATCGAAATGGACGAGGTGTTCGTGGCAAGGATCACGCCTTCGCGTGCGTTGGCGTCCATATCTTTGAAGATCTTGAATTTCAGTTCGGGGTTTTCGGTCGCGGCCTCGATGACGAGATCGGCCTCGCCCATCGTGGACATATCGCTGACGAAGGCGATCTTGTCCGCGTTGGCTTTCTGCTCGGCGGTGATCGTCCCTTTTTCGAGCAGTTTCGTCGTGGACTTGCCAATCGTGGCCTTGGCCTTTTCGAGCGCGGCGGGGACAACATCCATGCAGGTGACCGCGTAGCCCGAGGTCGCCGCCACCTGCGCGATGCCGTTGCCCATGGTCCCCGCGCCGACGATGAAGATGTGTTTGATGTCCATGTGTTCTCCTTGGGGGAGTACACAGGTACACATGTATACACGTACACACGCGACCTGTATACCTGTGTACTTGTGTACGTGTCTACTCGATCTCCACCGCCATCGCCACCGCTTCCGATCCCCCCAGGCACAGCGACGCGATGCCTTTTTTCAATCCGCGATCTTTCAGCGCGAAGATCAATGTCGCCAGCAAGCGCGCCCCGCTCGCGCCGATGGGATGACCGAGCGCGATCGCGCCGCCGTTGACGTTGACCTTTGCCCAGTCCCAGCCCTGGTCAGCGAGCGCGTAACCGTCCGCGAGAACTTGCGCGGCGAAGGCCTCGTTGAGTTCGATCAGGTCCACGTCCGCCAGTTTCCATCCGATTTTCTTGAGCAGGCGCGGGATGGCGAGCGCGGGAGCGCGGAAGAGGTACTTTGGTTCGTCCGCGTATTGGGCATAACCCGCGATGCGCGCCAGAGGCTGGAGTTTGTTCTTGTCCGCGTAGGCGCGGCTCGCGATGACGGTCGCGGCCGCCCCATCGTTCAGGCCGGGCGCGTTGCCCGCGGTCACCTTGCCGTCTTTTTGGAAAGCAGGCTTGAGCGCGGCCAGTCCCTCCAGCGTCGTGTCGCGGCGCGGCGATTCGTCCGTGTCGAAAATTGTCACGCCTTTTTTGCTTTTGAGTTCCACTGGCGCGATCTCTGCCTTGAATTTCCCCGCGTCGCTGGCGGCGATTGCTTTTTGATGACTCTCGAACGAGAACTTGTCCATGGCTTCGCGCGTGACTTCATATTCTTTGGCGATGAACTCGGCCGCGTCGCCCATGCTCCAGTTTTCCAGCGCGCACCACAGACCGTCGTTCAGCAGGGCGTCGGTGAGTTGCATGTGACCGAAACGCAGTTCCCCGCTTCGCCCGTTGACGATGTAGGGGGCGCGGCTCATGGACTCGAACCCGCCCGCCACGAACAACTCCCCGTCCCCCGCCTTGATGGACGCGGCGGCCAGCATGGCGGCCTTCATCCCCGATCCGCAGACCTTGCTGATGCCCGTCGCCCCCACCGAGGACGGCAGTCCCGCGCCGATGGCGGCCTGGCGCGCGGGCGCCTGTCCCAGCCCTGCAGAGACAACGTTGCCCATGAAGACCTCGGCGATGTCGGCGGGATTCTTCAACCCCGCGCGTTCGACCGCGGCCTTGATGACGATGGCGCCCAGCTTCGGCGCGGGGAATCCAGACAGACTGCCCTGGAACTTTCCGCTCGGCGTTCGGACGGCGCTTAGGATGACTGCTTCGTGTTCGCTCATGGTTTCTCCTGTTGTGTTTGTTGAACAAATTGGCAATTTGTTCTACTGCCTGTTTTCAATCAATTATAGCCCCGCGTTGGTTTATGGACAAAGTAACAAATGTAATTTCCCTTGTGATATCCGTCATTGCGAGGAGCGACTGCAAGGAGCGACGAAGCAATCTCCGCGCGGCGCGGGGGGATTGCTTCGCCGCCTTCGGCAGCTCGCAATGACGGTGCGGCAGCTACTCCAAATGCTTCATCGCCTCGCGTCGACTCAACGGATGGAGCGGCGTGGCCTTCACGAATTTTTTCACTGCCTGCGGATCGGTGCGCGCGTACTGCCGCAGCGCCCAGCCGATGGCCTTGTTGATGAAGAACTCCTTCGAGCCAAGGTTCTCGCGGATGAGGTCGCACAGCAGGGGAAAGTCGGTCTCTTTTTTGTAGCCGAGTTGGAAGAGGATGCAAGTGCGCCGCAGCCAGAAATCCTCGGATTTGCGCCACCTGGCGATATATTTTTCGCGTGTCTTCGGGAAGCGGCGGAAATGCGCCCCGACGATATCGCCCGCGATGGAATCCACTGTGTCCCACCAGGATTTGGTGACGATGAGATGCTCGATGGTTTTGGTAAAACTGGCGGGCAATCCGTCTTTCGATCTGCCTGCCAGACTTAGCGCAAGGTATTGATACTCGCGTTGCGGCAACGCGTACAACTCGCGGACAATGGAGTCCAATTCTTCGAGAGGCGGCAATCCGTATTCGTCCAGGAATTCCCGGAACAGGATTTTGAACTGTGGAGATTTGATGCCGAGATACTCGAACTGGTCGCGCATGTACTTCTTCATCGGCGCGGCCTGCGCGGGGTCCGCGTTTTGACGGAAGAGGGAGACGAGAGGGAGAAGGTAAGCGTGTATGGGATTCTCCTGTATTACCAGGAACCTGAGGTCTGGTGAGCGGATTGACGCCTGCGGGGAAGGTCACGAGCGCCGGAGCCCCTTCACACGAACCGTTCGATTTCCCTTTCCAAAGCAGCCGGAAAGCCGCGAACAATGGCCCAATGACTCCTGGGAAGAAATTCCTTCAGCTCCTGCTCGAAATCTATCTTGGAACTCCTGACCGTTTCCAATGCCGGGGGCAAGGCGTCTCTCTTGCCAGGTGGCAGCAGGTTCGCCCGCAGCAGGAAATACAGATCGTAGAAATCCCGCGCCTTCTTCCTGGACAAGAGCGCCCGTATCTTCTCGTCAATGAGTTGGTCTTTGGCCAGGGCCAGGATGGTGTAAGCGGGAATGAAATCGGAGACGATAGTGACAGCCTCTCCCCGCTTCTCGCCTTCTCGCAGCGAAATCTCAAGTTGCACAGCGATCGGCGCGTCATCGCTGTGGAAGGTGATGATGGCCAGGTAACCGCCGCTGGTGGTCTTGGCCTCGGCAATGTCCACCTCCACGTTCTCCAGGGTAATCCCGGCCAGCGCGCCCACAACAGCATCCTCCAGGGCATGGATATTCGTCAGGGAGGCGCTAAAGTCCAAATCCTCCGAGAAGCGCGGGCTGTTGTAGATCACCCTCAGCGCCGTGCCGCCCTTGAAATAGACCTGGTCTGTGAGCGGTTGCTGATAGAAATGGGATAGGAACAGATGCTGGCAATACTCCCGCCGCACGTTGAGTTCCGTGGTCTGGAGTTTGGCGGCCAATGCCCTGATGGCCTCGGCGGCGATCACAGGTTCTCCCTGACCAATTGGTCCAAACCTGCCCTTTGATACAGACTGGCATAGCCCAACATCTTCTGCCTGTCCAGGCCGTTGGTGTTGAGGCGGTCGTTTCCGGGTTTGCGGCCCAGGGAGACGAAATAGAGATAGTCAACCAGCGCCTTCTCCGGGTCGGCGATCAACACAGTGCGCCCGGCGCGCCGGGCCGGCGCATAGCCCGCAAATGCGGCGCGCTTGATGGTCAAGTAAGAAAACGTTCTCTCTCCAACGGCAAAGGCGCGCGTGGGTTTGGTGGTGGCCGAAGTGACCGAGTAGGGCATCTCCGGCAGGATATTGTACGCGGCCAGAACATATTCGAACGAGAGGTAAGAGGGGCGATAAAGACGATTGGCGATCTCCTCCTCGGGCGGTGGGTCGGTCTTCAACGCATACAGTCCGTTCTTGAGACGCAGGAACAGCCCGCCGCGGGTATATTCTTCCAGAAAGTATTTGGTCCTGAGCCGGTTGGCGCAAAAGATACGCTGGAAGTCTTGCGGCGTGAAGATGCCCACTCCCCTATGCAAAAGCTCCTCCCGCACGGATACAGGTTTCAGTAAAGTGTACATTTATGCCTTTTTCTGAAATGATTATATCCTGCGCGAGACCGCTCGTCAAATGCCCATATTTCAGCCACTTTCCCTCATCTTTCATCTATTTATTCCCACCCCTCCCTAATCCTCCGATACGTCTCTTCGATCGTCTCCGGCAGGACGCGCGTCTCGCCGAGGATGGACATGAAGTTCGAGTCGCCCGTCCAGCGCGGGACGATGTTCATAATCATTCCGTCCCCTCCTGCCTTGATGCAATATATTCAATTGCGGCTTCCGCGATCAAGCCAGAACGAGTCCCGCCGTGATCAGCCGCGTATTTATCCATCACGTTCAACACGCGCTCGGGCAGGGTCACGTTAACCCGTCTCGTTTTGCCGGACAGTTTCGTGATATCCACTGTCACCAATGCCCAAATCCCTTCGGCATAATCGGGATTGCCCTGGTGGTCTTCAATGGATTTTGGCGAAGGGATCGGCTCTCCGTCCAACAACATGCCTTCCAGGTGAGTCTCGATAGCTTCCACTGCTTCCTGCAACGCCTCATCCATTGTCGCTCCCGCGCTGAAACAACCTGGCAAGTCAGGCACGGTGACGCCGTAATCGCTTTCAGGGTCTTTATGGATAACAACGGGGTAACGCATAAAATCTCACTTTCTATCGGTCCATGACCAGCCCGCCTGTTTGAAGATGCTACGCAACGTTCCAATTGGCAAGTCTTTCTTTGGGTGGGGAACTGTCACGCGGCCAGATTTTCGCGGGTGTTTGTAATGATGATGACTGCCTCGGATGTGAACCAGTACCCAACCATCATTTTTGAGTTTGGCAATGATGTCACGGCTATTCATTGGATTATACACACTATACACACGATGTCAACGGGTGGTCTCATTTTTCCATCCATCCTTGATCCTCCGATACGTCTCCTCGATCGTCTCGGGCAGGACGCGCGTCTCGCCGAGGACGGACATGAAATTCGAGTCGCCCGTCCAGCGCGGGACGATGTGCAGGTGGACGTGGTCCGGCACGCCCGCGCCCGCCGCCTTGCCGATGTTCGCGCCCACGTTGAATGCCTGCGGATGGTAGATTTTCTTCAAGTTCACGATGGCCTGCGAAGTCAGTTCCATCATCTCGGCGCGCGTTTCGGCGTCGAGCAGTTCCAGCGAGGGCTGGTGGTCATACGGCGCGACCATCAGGTGGCCGTTGGTGTAGGGATACAGGTTGACGATGACGAAGGCGCGCTGTCCGCGATGCACGACCAGGTTCTTGTGGCTGTCTTTCTTTTTCGCCAGTGCGTTGCAGAAAATGCACCCGTCTTCTTTTTCGTAGCCTTCGATGTAGGCTTTGCGCCAGGGGGTGGACATGCGTTTCATGGGGCGATTTTAGCAGAGTTTTGGCATCTCGTCATTGCGAGGCATTGCCCTGAGCGGAGCGTAGCGAAGTCGAAGGGCAATGCAGAAGCAATCTCTTCGCACGCCTGGAGATTGCTTCCCGAAGGTCGCAATGACGGGAACGAAGTGGTTGACTCTCCTCCTCCCTTGGAGTATCCTCGCACCTGTGACCCAGCCCACCCTCTTCGCCTCCGTCCAGTGGACGGTGAGCCGCCTCACCCAGCGCCTTCGGCAGGTGATCGAATCCGACCCGGCCTTGCAGGACGTGTGGGTGCGCGGCGAACTGTCCAACGTGTCGCGCCCCGCCTCGGGACATTTGTATTTCACCCTGAAAGACGCGGGCGCCTCCCTGCGCGGCGTGATGTGGAAAAGCGACGCGGCGCGGCTGAAACTTCCCTTACGCGATGGGATGGAAGTGGAGGCGCATGGACGCATCGGCATCTACGAAGCGGGCGGGCAGTACCAACTCTATGCGGACGCGCTGCGACCCGTCGGCGAGGGCGCGCTGTACGCGGAGTTCCTGCGGCTGAAGGCCCTGCTCGAAGCCGAGGGACTCTTCGACCCGGCGCGCAAACGGGACATCCCGCAACTGCCGCGGCGCATCGGCATCGTGACCTCCGCGACGGGCGCGGCGCTGCGCGACATGCTCCATACCCTGCGCCGCCGCCTGCCGCTTGTGGAAGTCATCCTCGCCCCCTCGCCTGTGCAGGGCGCGGACGCTCCTCCTGCCCTTGTAGCGGCCTTGCAAAAACTCAATCATTTCCAACCCGACGTGATTCTCATCGCGCGCGGCGGCGGTTCCATTGAAGACTTGTGGGCCTTCAACGACGAGCGCGTCGTGCGCGCTGTGGCGGCCAGCGACGCGCCTGTCATCAGCGGCGTGGGACACGAGACCGATTTCACGTTGACAGATTTCGCGTCCGACCTGCGCGCCCCCACTCCCACCGCCGCCGCGGAACTGGCGACGCCTGTCACGTTGTTCGACCTGGCCTCGGCGATGAGCGATCTCAACCAACGCGCGCAAATGGCAATGGCGGCCCTGCTCGAACGCGGACGCGTCGAATGTTCGAACATCGAATCCCGCCTCAGGTTTTATTCCCCCGCGCGCAGGCTCCAGTCCGAGCGCCAGCGCGCGGACGAGTGGGCGCGGCGTCTGTTGGCCGCGCAGTCCCATCGTCTCGCGCTCGAAGCGAGCCGGCTCGAGGGGCTGGGAAAACGCCTCGAGGCGCTGAATCCGTTCCAGGTGCTGGCGCGCGGCTACGCGGTCGTCACGCGGCCGGCGGACGGGAGTCTGATCCGCAAAGTCGGGCAAGTCAAGGCGGGAGATGCGTTGCGTGTGCGCGTGTCAGACGGCGAGTTCGGTGTAAATGTCAACAAGTAAATGGTAATTGGTAAATCGTAATTTCCCCGATCAATCACCAATCACCAATCACCAATCACTAATTACCAATTACCAATTACCAAGAGGTCTTATGCCAAAAACACCCAAACCCGTTGAATCGTTGTCCTACGAAGAGGCCATGCAGGAATTGGAGTCCATCGTTGCCTCGCTGGAGGAAGGGACTCAAAAATTGGAGGAAGCCATTGCGCTGTTCGAGCGCGGACAGGCGCTGATGAAGCGTTGCGCCGAATTGCTCGAAGCCGCCGATTTGAAGGTGCGCCAGTTGGCGGGGGACGAGTTGACTCCGTTCGCGGAGGAGGAATGAACCTGGCGGGACTGTTGCAAAACAAGGTGCTGATCGGCGGGCTGGCGGCCTGGCTGTTGGCGCAGGGACTCAAACTGCCGATGGAATATTTTCGCACGCGTGAATGGAAGTGGAGCATTTTGTTGAGCGCGGGCGGGATGCCCAGTTCGCACTCCGCGCTGGTGGTGGGCGTGACGCACGGCGTCGGCCTGTTCTATGGTTTCGACTCTCCCTTGTTCGCCCTGGCAGTAGCCTTGACCATGATCGTGATCTACGACGCGGCGGGGGTGCGCCGCCAGGCGGGTATGCACGCCGAGCGGATTAATTTGTTGTTCGACGAGTTGTTGCACGGTCACATGTGGGACGATAACGAACTGCGCGAGGTGCTGGGTCACACGCCGCTGGAGGTGACGGGCGGCATCCTGCTGGCGCTGGCCGTGGCGACGGTCAACTGGCTGATTTGGAAGTAGGAACATTGCAGGGGACTTTATCGTTTTGGATGCGACAAGGAGTGAGCGATGAAACCATCCCACATTTCCATCTTTCTGTTGACCCTGCTCCTGCTCGCGGCCTGCGCTCCCGTCCCCGCGACGGAGGCGGACGCGCCGCAAGCCAGTCCGATCGCGGCAACCGAGATTTCCGTCCTGACCTGGAATCGTTCAGGGGGCATTGCCGGATTTTGCGACGAAGTAACCGTCTACGCGTCAGGCTTTGCGAAGGTTGTCAATTGCAAGGGCGAAATTGAAACCGCCGTCTTTTTGACCGAGACGCAACGCGAACAACTGGACGGTTGGGTGAAGACTCTCAAGCCGATTGAGTACACCCAATCCGATCCCGCCACCGCCGATGCCATGACCATTTCGCTGTTCTTCGCGGGCAGCGGCGCTCAACAGGCGGACGAGCAGACCATCGGCCTCATCTCGCAATTCGCTTCCGAACTGGCGGCGCAGGCCGTCTTCAACCTGCAAGCCCCGCCCGAAACAGCCGAGGCAGAACAGGCTTTGCGCGATTACCTCACCGCGCTCCACGCGGGCGATTTCATCCTCGGCGCGAAACTTTTCGGCGGCGACACCGAACTCCTGCAAACCTGGAATCCAGATATCACCAATGATCTGCCCGCGCTGCTCGAACGCGCTTGCGCACAAAACGGATTGGTCTGCATGACCCCGCGCACGGTCACCTATCGCGGCCCCGATGCGGACGGCGCTTACCAGTTCCTCGTCGAGTTCAACAATCCCGATGGCACGCTCTTTCGCCAGGGGCCGTGTTGCGGCGAGACGGAAGGTCCGTCGTTCACAAGTTTTCTTTTCCGTGTGGTGAAAACCGAAAGCGGCTACGCCGTGCTGGATTTGCCTCCCTACGTGCCGTAAACATCACCGCCCTGAGCGGAGGGTACTCCCGCAGTCGAAGGGCATCCCGCAGTCGAAGGGCAGGTGGAACAATAATTGTCCATGCTACTCGTCCTTCGACTGCGGGACGAAGAACACGTCCCTCCGCTCAGGACGGCGGTCTACTTTATTGCCGCTTCAACCTTCGCGTTACCAACCGAATCACGCTTTGGATTTCCGGGACGCGCAGGGCGAGCATGACCAGCCCATAGACGACTCCCCCGACCGCGACGCCTCCCAGCGCGACCACCCAGCGGTTCAGACTCCCCGCGAGCGGGATCCACAACCCGAGCGTGAGACTCATCCCGAGCGCGGCCAGCGCGGCCTGCGCGAAGCCGCGTGCGATGTGCGCGCCCTCGATCCCGCCCAGTCGTTTCCGCATGACGATAAACAGCGCGGCCGCTTCGAGCGCGGTGGCGAGAGAGTTTGCCAGCGCCAGTCCGCCGAGGGGCAGCCATCCGATGCGCGCGAACCACGCCGAGAATGCCAGCGAAAAAACGACATTCAAGCTCATGGCAACCGCGCCGATGAGAACGGGGGTCTTCGTATCGTGTTGCGCGTAAAAGGCGCGCGTCAACACTTCCATGATGGAGTGACCGACCAAGCCTGTTGCATACCAGAGTAAAGCCCAGGCGGTCATTTCGGCGGTCGTTGCGTTGAATTCCCCGCGCTGGTACAACATGGATACGATCGGCCGCGCCAGCATCATCAGTCCCACACTCGCGGGAAGCGCCAGCAGGAACATGCCGCGCAGCGCGGAGGCCAGCGACGAGCGCATCTCATCCTGTTTGCCGAGCGCATGTTGCGCGGAGAAGGTTGGCATCGCGGCAATCGCCACCGATTGGGCGATGGCGGCCTGCGCCATGAGCATCAGCATGAATCCATACGACAGGCTAATCAAGCTTCCTGCCGCCATGCGCGATGCCAGGTTGGTGTTGACCCAAAAATTCAACTGCACGATCGCGGCCCCGAACACGCGCGGTCCCATCAATTGGATCACTTTATGCAGGTCGGAATTACCCCATCCCAGCGAAAGGGAAAATTCCCCGTTGAGTTTGAACAGGGACGGCAATTGGACCAGGAGGAACAACGCCGAGCCGATCACCACTCCCCAGGCCAGGCCGTAAATTCCCAGCCAGCGCGAAAGCGCCAGCACCCCAAAGATCTGCCCGAGCTGGTACATCGCCGCCGTGATCTGCGGGATGAAGAAGACCCGGTGCGCGTTGAGAATGCTGATGACCAGCCCGCCAACCCCGAACAGGATCGCCGAGATGGATTGGATGCGGAGCAAGTCAATGGTTAATTGGAATTGGTTGGAATCGGCCGATAGTCCAGGCGCCAGCAAATAACGGACGATCTGCGGGGCGAATAGCGCGGCAAGCGACGCGGCCAGGCACAGCGCCAGCGTGACCAGGTTGATCAACGAGGAAGCGAGTTTCCACGCCGCTTTGCGCTCCTCCCGGACGAGCAGGCTGGTAAAAGTGGGCAGGAACGCCGACCCAAGCGCGCCGGCCGCGATCAGGTTGAAAAGCGTCTCTGACACGCGGTTCGCGGCGGAAAAGGCATCCAGTTCGAGCGCGGGAAAGGAACTCGCGACGAGCATACTGCGCGCCAGTCCCGCGAGTTGCCCGAGGACGATGGCGATCATCACCGTCCCCGCCGCTCGGGCGATCTGTTTATTGGCGGATGAGGTTGTCACAGCGGGGGATTATATCAGCGGCAAGGGAAGACCCGATTCACGTCCACAAGAACGGCCTGATCTCGATTAGCCGATGCAGGTTTCGCTGATCTTCTTCGAACCACTTTTGTTCCAGTTTGTTGGACTTGCCCATCGCTTTGTAATATTTGGCATATTTCTTCTTGTCGGGCTGAATATATCGAAACAAATCTGTTCCAGGGATTGGCTCGGATTTGAACTTCGGCGCTTTGAGTGTCTTGTCTTCGAATGGATCTTTGCGGGCGGGCCGCGTTTCCTTCCACCACTTGTAGAGGCTTTTGAGTTCCTTCCAGGCCTTCGAGTGGGTTTCGTCCCATTTCCAATTCACGATTTTATCGGGGTGTTCCTGTTCCATAAAATCCACGAGCGTTTGGAACGCGGCATGGAGGAGGATATTATCCCTATCATGCCAGCCTTTTTCGAGGGTTTGTATTTTCAGGGTTTTCATAGTTTACCTCACTCTTTTTATGCGGGCGGTTTGTTTGTTGGCGGTGGAGGTTGTCATGGAGGCGGATTATAACTGGAAGCCCGTCAAAAAATACGCGCTTTCTCAAAGCGTAACTTGCCATGCCCAAACGCTTGCGCGCAAACTTTGGGATGGTTATACTTGGGCAATGCAACCTGAAAAAATCGGCTATTACGAAATCAAATCCGAACTGGGACGCGGGGGGATGGCGACCGTCTATCGCGGCTACGATCCGCGCTTCGAGCGCGAGGTGGCGGTCAAAGTGTTGCCGCCCGAAATGCTTCACGCCGACCCGCAATTCCGTTTGCGTTTCCAGCGCGAGGCCAAGATCATCGCCCGCCTCGAACATCCTTCGATCGTGCCGGTCTACGATGTGGGCGAGGAAAACAACCAGCTCTATTTCGTCATGCGTTTTATGGGCGGGGGCTCGCTGGCAGGGCGCATTCGCGAGCGGGTGTATCGTGTGGAGGAAGCCGTGCGCCTGCTGGGGCAGGTCGCGCCGGGGGTGGATGAGGCTCATGCCAAAGGCATCGTTCACCGCGACTTGAAGCCCAGCAACATCCTGTTCGACAACCAGAACGTTCCCTATATTTCCGATTTCGGCATTGCCAAACTGACGCAGGCCGAATCTGCCAACGTGACCGGCAGCGCCGTCATCGGTACGCCCGCCTACATGGCGCCCGAACAGGCATTGGGGTCGGATGTGGACGGCCGCGCGGACGTCTACGCGCTGGGCGTCATCCTGTACGAAATGTTGACCGGCAAGCAACCCTACCAGGCGGATACGCCCATGGGACTGGCCATCAAACACGTCACCGATCCGGTGCCGCACATCCTGAATGTGAAACCCGACCTGCCGGCCTGGATCGAAACGATTGTCGCTACCGCCATGGCCAAGGACCGCAACGATCGCTTTTCCACAGCCGGCGAAATGCTGGAAACCATGCAGGCCTTCCTGCGCGGGGAAACGCCGATCCGGGCCGGAAAGCCCCTGCCTCCCAGCACGATGCAGGCGGCTTCACATGCCGCAACCGCGCATGCCGCGCCGGAAGCCAAAACGGTTTTTGCAAGGAAAAATCGGCTGTCGCCGCTGGCCTGGCTGGCGCTGTTATTCCTGATTGTCATGATTGTCCTGGCGGGGGGCGGATTCCTCCTGTTCCGGGACAAACTTTTCCCCGCCGCGACCGCCTCGCCCTCGCCCGCGGCGGCCGCGCCGGCCTCGACGACACCCTCACCCCTTCCCTCTCCCAGCCAGACGCTGGCCGCGCTTTCGGGGACACCCACCGCGACCCTCCCGCCCACCGACACGCCGACTCCCTCCCTGCCCGTCATCGGCGGCGCGGACCAGGTCGCTTTCCTGAGCGACAACAACATCTGGGTGATGAACGTGGACGGGAGCGATCCCAGGCAGCTCACCACCGACGGCGCCGCCAAGTTCAACCTCGAATGGCTGCCCGATGGGAAGACCCTGCTTTACATTTCAGGCATGAC
>Ga0210046_1002022_pt1 | contig 14882 bp, 14 predicted proteins | sample CryGeyCG2114_250_FD_185461 | JGI IMG/M metagenome (GOLD analysis project Ga0210046, IMG submission 185461) | Groundwater microbial communities from aquifer - Crystal Geyser CG18_big_fil_WC_8/21/14_2.50 (SPAdes) (version 2) | ecosystem: Environmental > Aquatic > Deep subsurface > Groundwater ... | reverse complement strand
CATGGCTCTTTACCACAGCACCTTTAGGTGGTTTAAAGCCTCCTCCTGCAAGGCGACTTTGGTGGGGCGGTTCCACCATCTCAATTACAGCATGCAGTGAATAATTATAGTCTATTTACCGATCACTGCTTCTCGGCACACTATGCTTTGTGGCGGACTTCAAAAGACGAATCTTTCTGTCCACTATGATTTATATTTGGAAATAAAATGTTCATTCCTGCCTGCCGGCAGGCAGGTTCAGACCGAAACCCGCCATAAAGTATATGCATTGTTGTGCACTGGCATTTTTAAATCTTTACAAATTCTCTAAAGTTATTCCTGTCAATTACTAGTCCTTGAGCCTTATAAGTTTCTATAAAGTTCTGAGGAAATTTTGTCTTCTTGCTTTTCCATTTAAATTCAAATCCAGTAATTTGCCCATTGCTTTCTTCTACAAGATCAATTTCCTGCTGTTGTTTTGTTCTCCAAAAATACATTTTAGCAAATGTGTCTTTATAAAGATTTTGTTTTCTTCTTTCTGACACCAAAAAGTTCTCCCATAAAGCTCCTTTGTCTACTCTCAAATCCAATTGGCTAAAATTACCAATAATCATATTTCGGATACCATTGTCATAGAAGTAAATTTTCCTGTTCTGTTTTATTTCATTTCGTATGTTTCGGCTAAAACTATTCAGTCTAAAAACGATATACCCCTTTTCGAGAATATCGATATATTTTTGAACTGTAATTTTATTAATTCCAATCAGCCCGGATAATTCATTGTAATTTACCTCGCTGCCCAATTGCAAAGCCAATGCCTGCAATAATTTTTCAAGTACTTCTGGTTTTCTAATGTCAGAAAACACTAAAATATCACGATACAAGTAGCTATTTACAAGGTTCTTTAAGGTCTCTCGTTCTTTGCCTTGATTATTAATAACCTCGGGATAAAGTCCATAAAGCAACCTGTTTTCTATTTGCTGTTCAGATTTTATTAATCCGATTTTATCTTCGTATTCTTCCCAAGAAATAGGAAATAATTCATATTCCCATTTTCGACCTGTCAAAGGCTCATTCAGTTCGTTTCCTAAATCAAATGATGAAGAACCACTTACAAACAACTGAACTTTTTTGAATTGGTCAGTGATGATTTTTAAAGTCAAACCGATTCCCGGTATTCTCTGAGCCTCGTCCAGAAAAATATATTTGTAATCCCCGATAAATGTTCTAATCTGTTCTGTTGTAGGGCTCTGTAAAAGACTTCTTGTTGAAGGATCGTCAGCATCAAGGAACAAATAGTCTTTGTCTTTTAGTATATCGTTTAACAAGGTCGTTTTTCCAACTTGTCGTGCACCAACAACAACTATGGCTTTCCCTCCGTTAATCTTCTCTTTAATGGTGTTTTCTATTGTTCTGTCAAACATTTTTTATTTCAAAGATACAATAAAATTACCATAATGACGAATAGTTATGTTTATTTGTCATTAAAGTGTCGTGATGTGGCTTTCTTTGCTTGTGCATAACTACCAAATATCACCACAAACTTAGTACTTTTAATGAGATTATCTTCATCCTAAGGTTTCATTTCCGGTTATCCAATCCAGTATTTTAATCCTGGTGGTGGTTGACTTCCTGACATTGATCCCTTTTATATATCACAAATCCTTTGGTCAGCTTGCCTTCCGTAATGGCAAGTTCAACATGGTCTTATCGCCGGGCACTGCTCGCCGCCAGGAGGCCTGTTTATTTCGTGTTGGTGCATCTTCATTTCTCTGCAATGACGAGCATCTCAAAATCCCTGGCAGTTAACACATCGTTTCTTGAAAAATGTCCAAGTCTTGCGCCGAAAATATCAATTTTTTTGTATCCAAGCGATTTAAGCAACCAGGTTATCTCGCATGGAACATAATATCTTTCGTTACAATCAAGGGTTTTCTTTTTCCCAAAATCATCTTCAAACTCTGTTATATTGTTGTTGAAAATCAATTTTCAGGTGTTGGTTCTCCGCTTTTTCCATTGCCCGATTAAGTTGTGATTCAGAAAAATCAATTCCTGTTACGGCGTATCCACGTTTTGTCAGTTCAATTGCGTGTCTCCCGGTACCGCAACCCACATCTAAAATCTTTAACGATTTATTGTGGCTTAATTCATCCTCAATAAAATCACATTCGCCAATAGTTCCTTGCGTAAAATTTTCATTGTCATATTTTTGTCCGTAATTTTCGAACAAAGATACATACCATTGCTTTTTACTCATATCATACTTTTATTTCATTGTGTGTTTTTTTTCTGTGATTTTTCCATGTCTTCTGTCACACGAAACTTTACAATCTTCGTTATCAAAGTTGATGGTAAGGGTTTGTGAATGGGAAATTGAATAGCGCCTTTTGAAGTAGTGTAATTTACTAATTCATCTTTGAAAAATGCGATGGGTGAGGGTGTCGGATAAAAGCCGATATGCTCCGTATGTACTGCATAATAAACCAATACTTTATTCAACTTAAAAGCAGGCATATTGTAGCTGATCACTTCAATCGCCTGAGGAGCTGCTTGCTTAATCGTCTGGCGAAGTTGTTGCAAGCAAATTGCAAATTTCTTTATCAGAATTTATTTGTGAATGGTTATAACCCTGAATATTCTTGTTCATCTCTTATAAAATGTTGTTATTAAACCTTTAGCGAGCCACGGAATCCCCTGGCAGCATAGTACGAATCTGCACCATTGTGATACACGAAAACCTGGTTGTAGCGGAAATCAGCAAAGATGGCACCGCCAAGTTTTCTTATTTCGGCAGGTGTTTTAACCCAACTGGACGTTTTAGGGTCATACTTCCCAAGCTGTTGTAATTCACGATACTGCACTTCGGTTAATAAGTCAATGCCCATCTCCTGTGCCATATTTACGGTACTATTTTTGGGTTTATGTTCTTTTCTTGAGTCAAGCGCTTCCTGGTCATAACAAACACTGCGGCGGCCTTTGGGACTTTCTTCAGAACAATCGTAGAAAATGAATTCGTCAGTTATTTTATCGTAACCTACCACATCAGGTTCTCCACCCGTTTCTTCCATTCGATATAGCGACCATAATTTTTGATGATTCGCTTTTAGTCTGGCATCAACCTTATTCCAGTCAATACTTTTGTGCCGGTTCATATTTTTCTCAAAACGAGCTTTTAATACGTGGAGTAGACCTTCACGTTGTTCTGGCAGCAATTCGTTTTTATCAGTCTTTGTATCCATGTGTAATTTATTATGTTGAAAAAATCATGCAATGGTTGATTTGATCTAATCTTTTTGAGCGGTAGTATAACTACCAAATATCAACACAAACTTAGCGCTTTTAAAGAATTATTCTAAAAGATCAGGTTACATTTCTATTCATCCGTTCACTTCCTTCTTGCCGGGAAGTGGCAGACAGGTGTTATCGTTTTCAATCATATATCCAATGGACAGGTCGCCCTCTGGTTTTTACCCTCAAATTATTGAATCTCCTACCCTATTGTCATCGACCAGAACCGGGGGATTGGAGTAAAATAAAAGAGAGGAAGTTACCTTTCTTCAAGGTAAATTAATACTTTGCTAAGTTCATAGCACTCAATCCGGCGGATTCCGGTAGCACAGGATTAACGAAGACTCATCATCTGGTGCTACGCACTGCTCTTGATCCTGTTTATAATCGGTTCGGCGTTTCCTGCTATTTTTAAACGGTTTTGTTTATTATCAATTTCTCGCTGTCAACTACCGATGTGTTATAGGTGTCAATACAACCCATAATTGCTTTTTCCGGTCCATTAATCCATTCGTCACTGCCGTAAAATGCTTCCTGGCTTTCTTTTCGTTGTTCTATACTTTCGTAACTGCGGATCAGGTAAAAACTTTCTTTGTCAATTAATGAGAAACCGTAATCAACAACATTCACTCTCCAACGTTTCATCATTGGTAATGATTGCTTCGTAAATACCGTAATAAATTCAGTTGCCGTGTTTTCTTTTAGTTTGTAAATTCTGATTTCCGTTATCATATTATGTTTTTTTGATTTCTGAAGCATCTGATATAAAAGCATCCCATTGTTTCATTGTTGTACTGACTTTTACTTTGGTTGCAAACCACCAAATAGCACTACAAACTTAGTATTTTTTATGAGTTTATCTTCCTTCTCAGATTAACCAATCCGTACATGTTGTTCCCGGTGGGAGAATATCGCCGGTTGCTGACCACATTTTGAACAACAAATCAATCCGACCATAGAGGTGAGAAAATTTTAATGTAACTATAAAATGGTTTTTATTGGTAAACTCAGAATCCAAAAGAACACGGCTTATAGCCTCTTCATTTAACACTTTTAATTTGAATATCATCTGCATTGGAGTTATGTTGCAGGTGGCAATCCAGTCTAACGATAAGTGCATAAACATCCAGGGCAGCGGATGTGTTGAATTGAACCGGTCGAAATAGAGTACGGCAGTCAGGTGGTTGTAATCTGCGCTATCTGCGTGAAAATGCTGGTCCCTCCATGTCACCACGATTTGCATTTAAAATATGCACAACTTTCACTTAGTATTCGCATATAAATCAACTTTTCCTATATTTACCGTTTGAAAACATAAATTCCAACACCAATGAAACACACGATCTTTGTAACCCTTATGATCCTGGTTTTATTCAGTTCGTGTAACAAGGATAAATCTGAAACAGTTATATTTAGCGGTGTTGTAATTGACATGAAAGACAACACGCCCATGCCAAATGTTTTTACTACGTTAACGGTTGACATTGGAGAATGGAACCATCCTCGCTATGTGCTCGATTCAACTTATACCAATGAACAAGGTCGGTACGAATTCTCTGTCTGGCTCGATGGATACTTGTCCTATGCTGTCTTCCCAAAAAAAGAAGGATATTCAGGAGAAGTAAATTCAGTGCATGTTCGCGCTGATGACTATCGGATATTTGGGTATGCCACGAGAGAGATAGATCACTCTACTGCTCATGAGGATAGTATTGCCATCGGAAGAATTGCCTCCATACATCTCAACCTGAATGGATGTGTCCCTTATTGGACCTATGAAATTGAATTCTATGCACAAAATCCTGTTGGGTTATCCGACATTCCTCATCCCCTTAATAGTCTCAGGTTTAATGATTGCGATTCCCTGGAAAATCATCTGCTCACTTACCTCTACGATCCCAACCACCAAATCTATCTTAACTGGTTTAGATACAACTCGGAAGAGGATACCATATTTAGTAACGACCTTAAAATAGTAGACCTTATCCCGCTGGACACGGTGAACGTTGATCTGGAGTTGGAATAGTACACATTATCGAAACAATCAGATAATTACGAAGTAAAGCACAGTAATATATTAATGGGCATAGAGACAATTGAGTATATACAGACGTTACCTGCCAGGCTAACAGAAAAACATGAAATATGAAAAGATTACTACTAACATCAATTTTCGCCTCTCTGACAATTTTAGTCAGTAGCCAGACATTTCTTCAAGAGAATAAAACCTGGAATGTTGTTGAATGTATGAATTGGGGTGGATGTGGAACCCAAACATTCAAAATTCTTGGAGACACAACAATTGGTCAAACAGAATACAAGAAACTCTATGCCACTAATGATACTACATTAAGCAACTGGTTTAAATATGGCGCATTAAGAGAAAATGAGAACATTGTCTATTTTTATCTCTTTGCTAACGAAACGGAAGTGGTGCTTTATGATTTTAATTTAAACGTAGGTGAAAACTTTATTACCACCCACAATTCAATCGAATATCATGGTTGTCCGATTGAAAAGGAAGTCTCTTCGATAGATACTGTTACAATTGAGAATGGCGAAGAACGACAAAGGATTAATTTTTCTGACGGAGAACAATGGATTTCTGGAATCGGAAGCCTTTATGGATTAGTCTACGTTGGAGTATACCAATGCATAATTGATATGTATTACGATTTAAGTTGCTGCCATGAGAACGACGAGTTGGTATTTAAATCGCCTAATTACGATAACTGTCTCATTAACACTGTTGGACTAAATGAAAATAACACACGAATTAACCACTCAGTTTGCCCTAATCCATTCACTCAAACTACAGTAATAAATTTCGACTATTCAAGTTCACAAACTTACGGGCTTCAAATTATCAATTCAACGGGACAAGTAGTACAGAAAATCAATCAAATAAACTCCGGCAAAATAGAAATATCAGGAAACCAACTTAATTCAGGAATCTATTTTTATCTACTTACTAACGATAAAAATGAAATTGTAAGAGGAAAATTAATAAAAAAAGAATAAAGCCCGGCATGTAACATATACTTTATGGCTGGGTTAGTTTGAACCTGCCTGCCGCAAGCAGGTATGAACATGTTAGAAATAAATATTAATCATCGTGGACAGAAAGATTTAACTTTTAAAGTCAGCCACAAAGCAGATGCTTCCAGCGAGCAGAACTCCAATTAAGTATCAATGCTTTTAGTAAAAAAACCAGAGATAACTCCACAAAATTGATAATTTAGCAGAAAACATAAATCAGTAAAAATCATAACCCAATAATAAAGCTAACCTGAAAGTTTAAATAGCATATGAAAAATTACCTGACGATCAACTCTTATGGCAAATGGGAAATTATTGAACATGATGTTTCAAGCATCACATTCAGATCGAGCAGGAGTGACTATAGATACGTGTACAGACTAACAAGAAAATAAACAACCTGGGGTGAAAGTGAGAATTCAAAGTTAACCAATTGATTATAAATATCATTCAAAATTTGAAAAAGTGAAAATAGTACTTACAACAATGATAATAGTAGCAGCTACCTTACTAAATGGACAGGATAAAGTTAGCGAAGGTTCAGGGGAAGTGACAGAGGTGCAAATTACGGAAGTCAACAATGAGTGGGGCAGGCTTGGAGAAAACAGCATTTCTTTATCAGATGAAAAAATAGATACTCGTGGCCAAGCATACAGGAACGAAATTCAGGGAAGTGAGGTTGGGGATACCTTGCTATTTGAAAAAATAACCAAACGAAACAACAAGGTGTTTATCTACTCAGAAAATACCAACGCCATCATCCATGCAACAAATGCAATTGAAAAATGGGGCTATTGGAGGGTCACAAAAAACAAGGAAGAAGCCGACTTTATTTTGAAATTTAATGTTCGCTTTGCCGGATTAGGAGATGCCTGGGGTTATGCCCAATTCATTGCTCCTGATAACAACACGGTTTTAAAGACCACCAAGGAAGTAAACACAATGACAGGTTGGGACCTCAACACCAAAAGAGGAGTGATTAATAAAATTGTAAGAAAAGAAATAAAACCGATGTTTGAGATCAGATAGAAAAAATAAAATGAGGACGGTCAAAAAAGGTGAATCATAAAAATAATTGAAACTCTGTTTTCACCACCTGCATAGCGACAAGCAGAGAGAACTAGCTATTAGCTAATTTGGAATGCGGACACTCCACGAAATATCGTACTTTTGATAAAACATAATAGTACAGTAATATGGAACTTTTGAAGATCTTACGAGAAGAAAAGTCAATTGGTTTAAAGGGTGGAATATATCATCGAACACAAATAAAACTTGCATATAATACAAATCGAATTGAGGGCAGTAAGTTATCCGAAGAGCAAACAAGATATATTTATGAAACAAATACTATTTTTATAGAGAATGGTGAAACTACAGTAAATGTGGATGATATTGTAGAAACTGTAAACCATTTTTCTTGTTTTGATTATATGTTAGATATTGCAGATGAACCCATATCAGAGGAACATATCAAAAGATTTCATTATTTGTTAAAAATCAACACATCAGATTCTAAAAAATCGTGGTTCAGGGTTGGAGATTATAAGCTGAAGCCTAATATTGTTGGAGGCATAGAAACATCTCTGCCATTTAATGTCTCAATTGATATGAAAAATTTGATAGAAGCATACCTCAATAAGAGAATAATTACAATAAACGACATCATTGATTTTCATTATGAGTTTGAAAATATACATCCATTTCAGGACGGAAATGGTCGTGTTGGTCGACTTATAATCTTCAAAGAATGCTTAGCAAATAGCATTATTCCATTTATTATAGAAGATGACCACAAATTTTTCTATTACAGGGGATTATCTGAATATCTGAAGGTGAAAGGTTATTTGACAGATACCTGCCTTTCAGCACAAGACAAATACAAGAAAATATTAGACTACTTTTTACCCAAATCATAAAAATTAAAACTAAATAAAATATCGTAAAAATTGATGTCCGCCTCAAGAACGAAACGGCGTGGCTTACGCAAAAGGCCATAGCAGAGCGTTTCCTTCAACTTGATGTTTTCACCGTTTCAAGGCTTTTTACATCATCCACCTATTCATCCTATGTGAATTGGCTACTCTGGTTTTAGTGGATTTACCCGTGGGAAGCGTAAGTCGGTTGCCGACCACTTTTTAAACAATAATTCATTCCTGCGCTGGAGGTGAGTAAAATTTTAATGTAACTTTACAACGGTTTGTTTGATTAAACTCAGAAACCACAAGAAACATGGCTTTTAGCTAATTCATTTAACACTTTTAACATGAAGATCATCTGTATTGGTAATTACCCGCCACGCAAATGTGGCATTGCCACTTTCACGGAAAACCTGGTGAAGTCGATTATCCAGGCAGCTACCGATCATTCCCTGAACCTCGAGGTGGAGGTAATTGCCATGAACGACCATCACCAACAGTATGACTATCCAGGGATTGTAAAACTCACCATCAACGATCAGGAAAAAGAAGATTATATCAGGGCAGCCAACTTCATTTCTGCTTCAGGTGCAGATCTTTGTCTTTTTCAACACGAGTATGGAATTTATGGAGGCGATAGCGGGCTACTGATCCTGGGACTGCTAAAAAGAATTAAAATACCTGTGGTTTCAACATTTCACACGGTATTGCTCAATCCTTCCTTTCATCAAAAAGAGGTACTGATCAGGATAGCAGACTATTCTGAAAAAATTGTCATCATGAATTCCATGGCCATTGGTTTTTTAAATGAGGTTTATGGAATCCCGTTATCTAAAATCGTAAAAATCGAACACGGGGTTCCTGATTTTGGGCGTCTTAGCCAAGCCAAAGTTAATCGGCCAAAGAGCTGGACAAGCCGAACAGTGTTGCTCACTTTTGGATTGATTGGCCGAAACAAGGGCATTGAAACGGTTATCAAGGCCCTGCCTTATATAGTGAAAAGACATCCCGGAGTTCTATATGTGATTTTAGGTAAGACCCATCCCCACGTTGTGAAATATGCAGGTGAAGAATACCGCGAATACCTTGAAGGCCTTACCCACGAGCTTGGTTTGGATGAGCATGTTGAATTTCTTGACCAGTATGTTTCCGAAGAAGAGTTAACCAATTATCTTCTGGCTTCGGATATTTATATAACTCCGTATTTAAACAAAGCCCAGATTACAAGCGGCACCCTGTGTTACGCTATGGGTGGCGGTTCTGCTGTTGTTTCAACACCTTACTGGCATGCCGAGGAACTCCTGGCTGAAGGACGTGGTCGGTTGTTTGATTTTAAAGATTATCGTGCTCTTACAGGGGTTTTGAATGACTTGCTTGACAACCCAGCCGAGTTGGAAACCTTGAAACAAAGAACCTACAATTATGGATTAAGATTTGCCTGGCCAAAAATCGGGTTAAAATATATTTCGACATTCGAAGGAGCCATTCATGATTTCAACGAAATAAAAGGAATTTGTAAACCATTTACAATCAACTTCCCTGAAATAAACTTAACCCATCTCGAAAGGCTTACAAATGATACCGGATTGATACAACATGCCAATGGAATTGTGGCCGATTATAAAACCGGGTATTGCCTTGATGACAATGCCAGAGCCCTGATAGCATGTTTGATCGCGTTTAAGCGAACAGATGATGAAAGATATTACGCACTCATTTACAAGTATTTTACCTTACTATATTATCTTCAAAACGAGGATGGTAGCTTTAAGAACTATCTCACCTATCGTCGCAATACAACGGAAGAAGTAGGTTCTGATGATGCCTTTGGACGTGCCGTTTGGGCGTTGGGTGCCATGGTCAGGTGGTCGCCTTGCGATTCGATGTTTCAGGTGAGCCTGGATTTAATGCACAGGGCAACTACCCATTTTGAAAAACTACAGTATGCCAGGGGAATGGCCAATTGCGTATTCGGATTGTACCATTACATCAAAAGGTTTCCTGATCAGGAAAGGGTTATTAAGATGCTCAGCGAACTTTCTGACAAACTGGTGAGGCTGTTTCATGAAAACAGCAAAGAAGGATGGTTATGGTTTGAACCTTCAATCACCTATGACAATGGGTTGCTGCCCGCGGCATTATATGCAGCATTTGAGATCACTGAAAAGCCGGAATATCTGGATGTTGCGGACCAAACGAGAAGCTTTCTTGAAAACAAGTGCTTGGCAAATGAACAATTGACCCTGGTGGGCAATAAAACCTGGTGGCTGTCACATCATGCTGAAAGCAGTAATTACGCGCAACAACCTATCGATGCCATGGCCATGGTTCTACTTTACGATATGGCTTATCAGGCAACTAAACAAATTGAATACATCGAAAAACTAAAAATTTGTTACAGCTGGTTTTTCGGCTTGAACGACCTGAACCTGCCACTCTACGATAGCCAGACCCATGGTTGTAACGACGGACTGGAGGAGATGGGTGTAAACAGGAACCAGGGGGCGGAAAGCCTCATTGCCTACTTATATTCAAATTTATTGGCCGGGCCTTACCTCAAAGAACCGGAATAAATTACCTGTTTAAAATTTTGTTCAACCTGAGAAGCAACAAATCCCTGTCGATGGGTTTTTTGATGTATTCGACAGCACCCATTTTAAGCCCCTTAATTTCATCCTCCATGCTGGTTTGTGCAGAAAGAAATACCACTGGAATGTCAATCTTGTTTTCGTTGATGTACTCCAGGAGCTGGTAACCGTCAAAATGAGGCATGCTAATATCAGAGAGTATCAGATCAAATTTTTTATTTGCAATCTGCATCAGGGCCACAATACCATCAGGAGCTACCTCAACCTCATAGCCTGCGGTTTTTAGAATGGCTGAAATTATTTTCTGATTAATCAGCTCATCCTCCACAATCAGAACACATGCTTTGGTTGCCGCCTTTAGCGAGGTTCCCTTTTTAAATTCTGCAGGTAGCAGTCGTGCAAGCAATTCCTCTAAAGGTGCACATGCATAGGTTGATGAGGTATCCGACATGGCAAAAGGGATTATCAACTCATTGTTGCTGATGATTGAACCGCACGAATATACTACATTGGGTACATACCCTTCCCTTTCTTCCTCATTGGGAGATAACAAAGGTTCGTTTAGTCGTCCGATCACCTTGGTAGGGTCGTTCAAATCAAGTAAGGCAGCCCCAAGACTGTACTTGCGCATGGTTCCCACGCCATGCGTGATCACCAGCCAGCCATATTCTGTTTCAATGGGCGAGCCACAGTTTCCTATTTGAATAAACTCCCACGGGAAACCTGGCTCCTGTATTCTAATGGCATCGTGCCACAGGTTGATATCATCAGAAAACATGATGTAGTTGTTGATTCCGTCAAGTCGTGCAAGCATGGCATACTTCCCATTTATTTTTCTGGGAAAAAGCGCCATTCCTTTGTTTTGTGCATTTTCGCCATTAATTGGCATGATATTGAACTTGTAGAAATCCACGGTTTCAATCAATTTGGGCATGATGGTAAAGCCATTGTAAGCTGTGTAGGTGGCATAATATTTTACATTTCCATCGTCATTGGTGAATTTTACAAACCTGGCATCTTCAATTCCATTGCTTTCGGCTGCGGCGATGGGAAAAATAACCCTGTCGGAGATGGACGTGTCGAACGAGAAAGAAATTTCGTAATGTGAGTCGGCCAACCAGGAAATGGTTTTCAGGATGGCTTTTTGTTGAATATCCGGGTTTATTTCCTGGATGGTTTGAACGATAGCATTGTGTAACTCATTGTAATCGAATTCAAAACGAAGCTTGTCCATCACTATGTTTACCACATCGACCTGAATTTGCATTTCATTCAGTTTCTGACAAAAGGTCTCTTTTTGATACACGTAATTGCGGATAGCTTCGGCTTCGTCCACCAGCCTGCCGACCGGTTTTAGATGCAGGTTGTTTTCTCTATCCAGAATACCTCCACGAAAAACGAGAGAGGAGATATGTCCTTCTCCGGTAGCCCTGAAACTGATGATCACACGTTTTGCACCATCCTGAAGCCCTGATTGATCGGGGTCTTCAATCATTGACGGATTAAAAAAAGCAGCCGATTCAATGGAATATTCATGGGTGAAATAGGCTCCGATGAGCAGCCTTTTTTGTTCCGATAGTTGCGATACATCGCTAATACGATCACCCATGATGTCGCAAACACGACTAAAATGTTTATGATAAATTTTTGAAATATTGCGGTGACGGGCTGAGAATTCGCGCAATGTTTCGTTGAGAACCAAATACGCTGCCTGCTCAGGCATATCAATCACCTTTTGTATAATGGCCTGGACACGGGTGTCAGGACCAGGGAAAAAGAAACGTGCGATGACTCTCTTGGCATCAGAGTTAAAACGGATCGGTTTTCGGTGAATCGGGGTGCTCATAGTAATTGATTAATTAGTAAAGAAATCAGTTCAAATATAGCAAAATATTGAACTCTGCCGATTAAGATTATTTTGTGGTATTATTGTAAGGAGGCAAGAGTAGATTCCTCTGTTCGCTCTTGGCATCGCTCAATCGGAATGACAAAGGGAGTGCTCTGTTCGCTCCTGGCGTCGCTCAATCGGAATGACAAAGGGAGTGCTCTGTTCGCTCCTGGCGTCGCTCAATCGGAATGACAAAGGGAGTGCTCTGTTCGCTCCTGGCCTCGCTCAATCGGAATATAACACTTGAATCAAAATGACATTCTTATTTACTATGCCCCTGGTACAGTCCATTAAAGAACGATTTTGCATTCATCCCCAAACTTCGGTTCTTGTATCCTCCCTCCTGAACCACCAACGTAGGGATTTTCAATTTTCCGATCATTCGTCCGTTTTCCTCAAAATCTTTAGCGGCTAATGTCCAGGTTCCGGTAGGGTCGTCTTTGGCAGTATCAAGCCCCAGGGCAATAACCAGGTATTCAGGTTTATATTTCTGAATGGCGGAGAGGGCTTTGGACAGGGTAACACGATAACCCGCACCATCCAGTGTCTCCGGCAGCGGGAAATTCAGGTTGTAACCCCTCCCCTCGCCTGCTCCGGTTTCATCATTAAACCCGCTGAAATAAGGATAGGCAAAGGAAGGATGTCCATGAATTGATATCGTAAACACATCCTTTCGCCCATAAAATATTTGTTGTTGGCCATTGCCATGGTGGTAATCGATATCCAGGATGGCGACATTCCCAAATAAACTCAAATAATCGGCCACGATGGCATTGTTGTTGAAATAACAAAACCCTCCAAACACATTTCGTTCGGCATGATGACCGGGCGGCCTGGTAAGCACGTAGGCAAGGTTGCATCCTTCGAGCATTTCCTCAGCGGCAGTCAACGCGCTGTTTACACCCCATCGGGCAGCCAGATAGGCATTCTTGTTAAGGGGCGTAAACGTATCGAAGCAATAATAACCTGCCCTAACCGAAAGCTCTTTGGGTGGCCTGGCGGCATTCCTGATGGGGAAAACGTAAGGATAAACAGATTTTCCGGGTGGCAGGCTTTTACATACATTTTTGAAAAAGTTTACATAGCCCGGATCATGGATTTTCAGGATGGGTTTCTCACTAAACTCCTTTACCTTCCCCAACCTGAACAGCCCTGTTTTTAACAGTTCTTTCTCAATACTTTTAATCCTCACGGGTGATTCCACGTAGCCAATCTCACGTATATGGTGGATGGCGTGTTTGTCGTTGATTACCCAGAAAATCTTTTTCTTTTCAGGCAAACCTGTCCTGAACAATTCAGGCAGTATTTTTTTCTTGTATTTGAATGGGCGCAATTGCACGGGATCTTCAATTACACTGCCGACGACCTCTTTTATATAGGTTTCGGGACAATAATCCCCATACTTCCTCTCTAGGATGGCACGAAAAATCTGACGTGTAACCGCAACAGGCAAGGTTTCACGCACGCCGAGTCCATCGAACACCAGGTATGGCGGACAGTCGTCTTCGGGCACCACGGTGGTTTCGTAACGTGTGTTGACAATGGGTCGCGCACCATAGCGCTCATAAAAGGCCAGCCGTTTCTTGTTTTGGGTAAGATTGGTTTGATCTTTACAGAGATTGGGGTCATCCGGAAGGCATTCAAAAAAGATACCCAAAGCACCAAAAGCTTCCGCTTCTTCACGCACACGTTCATACAAAGCACCGCCGATGCCGCCAGATGTTTTTCCGGGCGAAACAGCGATATAATCCAAATAACAAAACTGAAGATCAGGCATATACAGAAATAAGGCAAATCCACGGATGCTGCTTTTTTCATCCTCTGCCACAAAAATTTTTGCCTGGTATTTGTATTTTAAAGAATCGGTCAGCTGTGCTGATATCTCGTCGATTTTTTTGGGATTGATATCCGGGAACTGTTGAGAGATTATTTCTTTTATCTTAGTCATCGTCTGTATGTTAACAGACAAGTGAGGATTTGAAATTTTTCTGATACGAAACATGTGAAATATTTTAACAAATGTAATGCTCGACCTTATTCATTTTTTGAACAGGATAACCACCAAAGCCCGCCTGACAGGAATCCGGTAGCCAAAAATCCCATCATGCTCACCCACAAGGGAAGTTGCCAGTCACCTATCGTAACGCTTACATCTGATACGACACGTAACAAATGCAGCAC
>Ga0210046_1002019_pt1 | contig 14890 bp, 10 predicted proteins | sample CryGeyCG2114_250_FD_185461 | JGI IMG/M metagenome (GOLD analysis project Ga0210046, IMG submission 185461) | Groundwater microbial communities from aquifer - Crystal Geyser CG18_big_fil_WC_8/21/14_2.50 (SPAdes) (version 2) | ecosystem: Environmental > Aquatic > Deep subsurface > Groundwater ... | reverse complement strand
ACGATCTGATTAAATTGCATAGCGTCCTTAGTAAGGTTTCAAAGATAGATAAAAGTTGGAAGTTGGACCCCGAATCCTGAACGCATTCGGGATCGGGGGAAGACCGAAGTGGGGTTGATATGCAGCGACAGGCATTGAATATCACAAATAGTTCGCTTTCCGAATAAGGGAAAATTCATTTTTATTTGTCGTGTATATATAAGACTAACAACAAATTAACTTAAGTAGAATTGAATATACTTTCCCTCCATACCGTTCCTATAAATCACCACTAAAAAACAAATGAATGATGAAAAAATCTACCAGTCTATGCATCATCTTTTTGAGTTTACTATTCAACTCAATCTTTTTAACTGCCCAGACAAATCACCAAGAGAGCAGTATTCAGAGAAAATCATCAGTATCAAAAGAAATAACCGCACTCCCACTCCCTTTTTCAGAAGGCTGGGATCAGGGAAGTTTTGAGCTGAACGGGTGGAGTACAGATGGGCTGAACTGGGTTATTAATGGTACGGAAGGCGATCCTGCCCCCTCGGCTGAATTCAAATGGGACCCACTTTTGCAAAACAATTACAGTTCTGCTCTCACCAGCACGCTACTTGATGCAACCCAACTTTCAGAAAGTCAAATCTATCTTGGCTTTGATATTAAACTGGACAATCGGGTCATTACCCATACTGAATACCTGAGGATCGAAGTCTTTAACGGCATCGTCTGGGACACGATTGCAGCCTTTAACAATGATGGTAGCTTTGACTGGGCTTCCTACCACATACCTATTTCCCTGTATGCTTTTGGAAACCTGTTTCAGGTGCGCTTTGTTGCCAGTGGGGAAAACTCGCACAACATCAATTCCTGGGGCATCGATAACATCGAAATTTATCAGACATGTGACCCACCAACCGATCTGTACTGTTCTGGATATAACCTTGAAGATATCCTGATTACCTGGAATGCCCCAGTTGAACCTTCATTAGCTGAGTGGATTTATTATGATGATGCTACTATCGAATATGTGTGGGGGTCAGAAACAGAAGACTGGTCTTCAGACCAGGCCATTCGTTTTACCTGGGATCAACTTATTGGAATGAATGGGGCGGCCATCACTAAAATCAAGGTTTTTATTGATTCCCGTTTATTAGGAGTTGGGACAATCCATGCGAAAATTTGGCAGGGTACCGATGCTGCCAACCTGATTTATGAGGAAGATATTACTGCTCAAATAACACATGGCGATGATTTTAATCAAATTACTCTGGCTACACCTGTACCCTTTGATAATGCGCAGGAGCTTTGGGTAGGTGTTCAAACCAGTGGTCCACCCGATAGTTTTGGAGTCGGGATTACAACCGATATGGGATCATGGGATGAAAATGCAGATTTACTCAATCGGGGTAATGGCTGGGAACACATACAAAATTTAGGCATTTATAACCGGGCCTGGTTACTCAGAGCCTTTGTAACTTCCACCTTCCAGACCAAATGGTTAGGACACTTCGAGGAAAATAATGATTTGAGTGCTTCGGGGTCATTTGTTCCTCTACTCAATGAAATTTCATTATCAAAGGAACCTACAACCAGAAACCTGTCCGGATTTAACATCTATCGAAAGTTTGATTGGGGAGACTTCGAGATGTATCGATTTATACCCGCCATCGACAGTGTTGTCGCACAATCGTTTATCGATACTGATGTTAACTTTTATTATTCCAACGGTTATTATTACCAGATAACTTGCGTTTGGGAAGGGCCAACGGATTATTGCGAATCAGTACCTGGATTGAGTTTTGGAGGAGAAGATTACGTTGGTATTTATATCCCAGTGGACATTCACAATTACAGGGCGGATGGTGTGAACCTCTACCCTAATCCAACCAATGACAAAGTGAGCATCATATCAAGTGTCTCAATGAAAGAAGTAACCCTAATAAACTATTCAGGACAGGAGGTCTATCAATGGGACATTGCAGGTGAAAATAAAATTGAAATAAATACCTCAACATTACAGCTTGGCATCTACCTGATAAGGATTAAAACCGTTAACGGAATTGTTACAAAACGGGTGGTGATAAATAGGTAAATAGCTAACCCAGCCAGGGTTTGAAACCTAACCCTGCAAGGTTCAGAACCTTGCAGGGTTAGGTTTGTTACGACAATTTCGCTACCAAAAACTCCCGGTTCATGCGGGCGATGTTGGTTACAGAAATTTCTTTTGGACATTCGGCTTCGCAGGCATAGGTGTTGGTGCAATTCCCAAATCCAAGCTCATCCATCCTGGCTACCATCATTTGTACACGCTCTTTGGCTTCAACCTTGCCTTGGGGCAACAGGGCAAACTGCGATACTTTCGCCGACACAAACAACATGGCCGAAGCGTTTTTACAGGCTGCCACACAAGCACCACAGCCAATACAGGCCGCTGCATCCATCGCCAAATCGGCATTTTGTTTACGGATTGGGATGGCATTGGCATCGGGGACACCGCCGGTAGCAATACTTACAAATCCACCGGCCTGGATGATTTCATCGAAAGCACTCCGGTCAACCATCAAATCCTTAATAACAGGAAAAGGCTTTGCCCGCCAGGGTTCGATGGTTACGGTTTCACCATCCTTAAACCTGCGCATGTGCAACTGACAGGTGGTGATTGCCGTATCCGGACCATGAGGGCGGCCATTAATAAACAGACTGCACATGCCGCAAATGCCTTCACGGCAGTCGTGGTCGAAGGCCACAGGGTCTTCACCTTTGTTTACGAGTTCCTCGTTGAGTATATCCAACATTTCGAGGAAAGAAGCATCCTTTGAAATTTCATGCACCTGATAGTCAACAAATTTACCATCAGCATGGGCGGAGGGTTGTCTCCATATTTTAAGTTTTAAATCCATTGTTCCGGTATTTTATGTTAATTAAGCAGTTTTATAGTTACGTTGTTTCACTTCGATGTTCTCATAGATAAGGGGTTCTTTGTGAAGTTCCGGTACCTGATCATCGCCTTTGTATTGCCAGGCAGCTGCGTACATATATTCATTGTCATTACGCAGGGCTTCGCCTTCAGGAGTTTGGTATTCTTCACGGAAGTGACCTCCGCTCGATTCGTTGCGGTTTAAAGCATCATAAGCCAACAACTCACCCAATTCGAGAAAATCGGCCACCCGCAAGGCTTTTTCCAATTCTACATTCAAACCATCGTTTGTTCCGGGAACTTTAACTTGTTGCCAGAATTCTTTGCGTAAAGCTTTTAACTCTTCAATGGCTTTTTCCAGACCGGCCTTGTTGCGAGCCATGCCCACATTGTCCCACATAATGAGACCCAAACGGCGGTGGAACGAATCTACGGTATGATCGCCCTTTACTGCCAGAAGCTTGTTAATGCGCTCCTGCACTTCTTTCTCAGCGGCTTCAAATTCAGCTGAATCGGTTTTAAAGTGAGGAACTGTAATCTGGTCGGCCAGATAATTCTGCATGGTATAAGGCAATACAAAATAACCATCGGACAAGCCCTGCATCAGCGCCGAAGCTCCCAAACGGTTGGCTCCATGATCGCTAAAGTTGGCCTCACCACCCACAAATAAGCCGGGGATGGTGCTCTGCAATTCATAATCAACCCAGATGCCACCCATGGCATAGTGAATGGCGGGATAAATCATCATAGGTGTTTCGTAAGGGTTGGCATCCATAATTTTGGCATACATCTGGAAGAGGTTTCCATAACGTGCTTCGATCACATTTTTGCCCAGTCGGGCGATGGATGATTTAAAATCAAGATACACGGCCAATCCTGTGGAGCCCACTCCGAAGCCGGCATCACAACGCTCTTTGGCGGCACGTGAAGCTACATCGCGTGGAACGAGGTTGCCAAAAGCAGGATAACGACGTTCGAGATAATAATCACGGTCTTCCTCAGCAATATCGGTGGCTTTTAACTGGCCTTTTTGTATTTTTTCAGCGTCTTCTTTTTTCTTCGGGACCCAGATTCGGCCATCATTACGAAGACTTTCGCTCATGAGTGTCAGTTTCGACTGGTAATCACCGTGAACGGGAATACAAGTGGGATGAATTTGCACGAAGCTTGGATTGGCAAAAAAAGCACCTCTCTTGTAAGCTCTCCATGCGGCACTTCCATTGGAGGTCATGGCGTTGGTACTGAGAAAAAACACGTTGGCATAACCACCAGTAGCCAACAAAACAGCGTGGGCAGCATGACGCTCCAGCTTTCCTGTAACCAGGTTGCGTACGATCACACCGCGGGCGCGTCCGTCAATTTTAACTACGTCAAGCATCTCACGACGGGTGTACATCTTAACCGCGCCTTTGCCTATTTGTTTGCTCAACGCACTGTAGGCGCCCAGCAACAGCTGTTGTCCGGTTTGACCACGCGCATAAAATGTCCGGGAAACCAAAGCACCACCAAATGATCGGTTGTCGAGCAGTCCACCGTATTCGCGTGCAAATGGAACTCCCTGCGCCACACATTGGTCGATGATGCTGTTGCTCACTTCTGCCAAACGGTAAACGTTGGCTTCACGGGCACGGTAGTCACCGCCTTTAATGGTATCATAAAACAGACGGTAGACACTGTCGCCATCGTTGGGGTAATTTTTTGCGGCATTGATCCCACCCTGGGCTGCAATGCTGTGAGCCCGGCGTGGGCTGTCCTGGATACAAAACACACTTACGTTAAAACCAAGTTCTGAGAGACTTGCCGCGGCCGCACCACCGGCTAATCCGGTACCAATGACAATGATATCTACTTTTCGTTTGTTGGCCGGGTTTACCAGGTTTTGATGCGCTTTATAATGAGTCCATTTTTCGGCCAATGGTCCGTTTGGGATTTTTGAATCAAGCTTTGTCATAATATCTTATTTTATAAAATAAATAATTAACGGGATCGACATAAATGCAACTGTGATGATGACAGCAAAGAAATGTCCAAACCCTTTAACAAAAGGCGTGTATTTAGGATGGTTAAGTCCAAGCGACTGAAAAGCCGATTGGAATCCATGATCGAGGTGAAAACCAAGTATCATCAGCGCAATTAAATAGCCAATCACGTAATAAGGCATTTTAAATAGGGCGATCACCAAGGCACCCATATCGTCCACTGATTTACCGTCAACCAGGGTTTTGGGAATTTCGCCGATAATGCCTTTGGCTACTAAAAAGAAATTCACGAAGTGAATGGCAAGGAAAATGAAAATAATGACCCCTGTATGGATCATGTATTTGCTAAAAAAAGATTCTTCTGAAATCGCTTTTACACGATATCCTTTGGGGCGGGCCACCCAATTTTCGATTTGTAGGATGAGGCCGAGGATAATGTGAACTACAAATCCGGCAAACAGGATCCATTGAAATAATTGAATAAACGGATTTGTCCCCATAAAATGGGACGCTTCGTTAAACAGGTTTGTGGTAGGACTGAAAACAAGCAACAAATTGATGCTCAGGTGCACCACTAAAAATGTCATCAGGAACAGGCCCATAAACGACATCCATATCTTCTTGGTAACCGAAGAATAAAATTTACTCATAATTACGCTTTTTATGTGGTTTTTGTAAACGTAGGTGTTAATTATGCCACAAAAATAAGAATCTTTTCAATAAATTTTTTACACACTGTTTATTTTTAACAATGATAAATAGTGTCCGTAACTGATTGCAACCTGCCTGTTCAATCAGAGGTTTAATTAGATTTGTAACCTTAAAACCGGAATCTTATGCGCTATTTGCCCATTCACTCAAAGCTATTCTCAGACAACAGGAACCGATTTGCTAACCTTCTTCCAGCTGAGTCGGTGGCGATTTTTCACTCCAATGAACAGTATCCCCGGAATGGGGATCAGTTTTTTCCGTTTCGTCAACAGTCGGATCTGTTCTACCTATCGGGAGTAGAACAAGAAAAAACCATTCTGGTCGTTGCTCCGGGTGCACCCAACACTCAGCTACAGGAGGTGTTGTTCATTATAAAGAGCAATGAGCTAGTGGCTCAATGGGAAGGGCATAAATACACTGCTGAAGAAGCCAGGGCAATCTCAGGTGTTGAGCAAATTCGATTTGTTGAAGATTATGACGCCGTATTACGCGAATTGCTTGCCTGGTCAAAAAATATTTTTCTGAATTTTAATGAATACCCTAAGTTTTTTAGTGAAGTTAATGATAGAAACGAGCGGATTGGGTTAATGCTCAAAGAGAGTTTTCCCTTGCATTCCTATCATCGGTCGGCCCCATTAATCACTCAATTAAGAATGATCAAATCGGAGGAGGAAATCAAGTTGATTCAGGAAGCGTGCGAAATCACCAACAAAGCCTTTCGCAGGGTACTAAACACCATCAAACCCGGCATGAATGAAATGGAAGTACAGGCAGAAATTGAACATGAATTCACCATCAACCGGGCAAATGGTCATGGATATCAGCCCATTATAGCTTCAGGGAAGAATGCCTGCATTTTGCATTATAGTGAGAACGATCAGGAATGCAAGGACGGGGATCTGGTGTTGTTGGACATGGGTGCCGAATATGCGAACTACTCCGCCGACATGAGCCGTACCATCCCTGTCAACGGGCATTTTTCTGATCGGCAACGTGCTTGTTACCAGGCGGTGTTGCGTGTACAACGAGAAGTCATCAAGTTGTATGTGCCCGGAATCAGCATCACCCAAATCAACAGGAGAACGGAGGAGCTGATGGAACAGGAAATGATCGGTCTGGGTTTGTTTACTTTGTCTGAATTGGAGGCTCAAGATCTGAAATCTCCTTTATTTAAAAAATATTTTATGCATGGAACGGCTCATTTTCTTGGTCTCGATGTGCATGATGTTGGCCCAAAAGAGAGCATCCTTTCTCCGGGAATGGTGCTTACCTGCGAGCCGGGAATTTATATCAAGGACGAAAACCTGGGTATCCGCCTCGAGAATGACATCCTGGTTACCGAAGGCGAGCCAATTAACCTGATGGCCAATATTCCAATTGAACCGGATGAAATTGAGGAATTGATGAGGTAAAAGGGTGAGAACTGTTTTGTCGTTCTGAAACCTAACTCCTGTTTAAAACGTCTTACTCCCTTTTCTTTCAAAGGTGATTTCATACCTGGATTGGATTTGATTATTGACAAAAATCATCCCGGAAACGGAAGCTCCCGGGATAAAAAGAGGATAATCGATTTGAAATATCTTAAAAATACAAGCTCAAACCAAAGCTGGGCATAAAGGGCAACTGATAAACCACCTTGCTGGTAATCAGGTCAACATAGAAAACATTCTTGCGGTCATACACATTGGTCACACTCAGGTCGGCCACCAGTTTGGTATTAGCACTCAGGAAGAAGTTTCGTTTCACATCTATATCCAGACGGTGGTACACGGGCAGTCGGCCATTGTATAAATCGCCGTAAATCACGCCGAGATTGCCATTTTCGGTTCCTACGTTTGAATTGATTCCATCCGGAAATGTGAGTGATTCATAAAATCCCTGCGGCTGGGTGAACGGAAAGCCTGTTCCCAGGTTCCAACGAGCACCAAATTCCCACTCAAGCTTTGGACCGGTAATGTAAGAAAATACAAAGTTCACATTGTGGCGGCGATCGAAGTGAGGCGTATAGCTGACCATCTCACCATATTTGTCTTCAAACTGGCGGGTGACGAAACCCAGTGAATAAACCAGCCACACATATACCTTTTTATAGTCATACTTCAGCACCATGTCCATTCCATAGGCATTTCCTTTTTCAAGGATAAAATCTTTATATTCCACCTCAGAAGCTCCCTGAGGTGCCTCCGACTCATTGTACAATTTATTTCGGTTGATGTTGGTAAGCTGTGGAAAATATTTGTAGTATCCTTCCACGTTCAGGCTAATGGAGTTGCTCAGGTCAAACTCGGCACCGAAGATTAAATGATCGGCTTTCTGAATCCTGCTGGTTCTTTTCTTTCCATCAAACTGATCTGGCAGGTTTTCTGGTCCAGAGAGAAATCCATAAAACAAGTTCACCACATCACGATCGGATGAGGCTGCGATAAAATTCTGCGAATAGACGCCACCGGCAAATTTCAACCTAAACCAATCGTTGGCATTGTATTTAATGGCCAACCGGGGTTCAGGACTGGCTTCGGCCAGAGAGGCATACCATTCCAGGCGAAAGCCCGGTTCAATAATAAACTTGTTCACGATAAACTTGTATTTGGCATATAAACCAAGCTGTGTAGTGTTTTCGGTTTGATTAATTTCCGCATTAACAAAATTCTTAAACAGATATTCAGTGCGGTATCCTTCGAGTTCAACACCATATTTCAATTCATTTTTACCCATGAAATAAGTAAAATTGATGGCTGCATTGAATCCGCTGATCGCACTTTTTCTGTCGTTAAGCGTGGTTGATTTTACCATGGTCTCGTACTTGGAATAGGCCACAATTCCTTCGATGAGTACAGGTGCTTTACCGGGTATGACCACAAAACTCGAACCTCCCCCAAACGAATTCCAGCCAAAATCGGAAATAGCCTTATAGTTGCTTACGTTGTCGGTGAAATTAAATCCAAAGAGGCTTATCTTGCTGCCATTGGCTGCATTGAGAGTTACTTTTCCGTAGATATCGGCAAAATTAAACGGGAGCCCGTCTTTATCAACATAGTTGTAAAAAACCTTGGAACTTTCGGCCAGATATGAATTTTTAAAGGACAAAACAAAAGAAGCACTTCCCTCGTTTGGTGAATTTTGCTTTTTTATGGGGCCCTCAATCATCGCCCGGGCACCAAAAGTGGATCCGCCAACTACACCCGACAGGTGTTTTTTGTTCCCGTCCTTCGTAGTAATATCCATGACGGATGAAATTCGTCCCCCATATTCGGCATTGTATCCCCCGGTATAAATAGAAGCATTGCGGATTAAATCGGTTTCAAAAACGGAAAACAGCCCGATGGAATGAAACGGATTGTAGATGGTCATCCCATCCAACATCACCTTATTTTGAATGGGAGATCCCCCACGGATATAAAACTGCCCACCCTGATCGCCTGTGAAAACAACTCCCGGAACTACTTGTAAATATTGAGCAAAGTCAGCCTGTCCTCCCACGCTTGGAATTTGCTTGATGTCTTTGGGCGAAATCTTGACCACTGACATCTTGGTTTCTGTCCGGGCTTCCGTGCGTTCGGCGCTCACCGTTACCGTCTCCAGATTAAAAGAACCTTTTTTTACAAACAGCTTTTTATTGAGCAATGCTCCTTTTGACAAGGAGATCAATTCACTGATGGTATCAAATCCAAGGTAAGTGACCATGAGTGTATAGTCGCCGGGAGGGATTTTTGAAATTAAAAAATACCCGTTTATATCAGTAGAAGCGCCAAAGTTGGTTCCTTTGAGCACCACGTTGGCAAAAATGGCAGGTTCGCCCGATTCTTCCTCATACAAAAACCCCCGAACGGTTGCCTCCTGGGCTTTTAATGAAACTTGTGTGATCGATAGGCAAAAAACAAATAAAAATACAAGAAGGGTTCTAATTTTCATAATCGCAAATTATGTTTATTCAAAGAAACGTGCAAAGTAACCAAAAAGTGTGATGCAAAACAGGTTTTTTTTATGGTTTTATAATTAAATGAGTCCGGTCTAAAAAGGTGAATCATAAAAATAATTGAAAATCAGAATGAACCCCTCCCGATATTGACATCGGGACTAAAGGGAGTTCTGATTTTCAGCCACTTCCCCTTTAGGGGATTCCTGCCTGCCGGTAGGCAGGGAGGGGTAAAAGTGGCTGAAATCGTTCTATTACCTTTTTAGACCGGACTCATTAAATAAAACTGAAAAGCATTCTCCTGGCGCACAAAAAAAACGGCGCTTTCAAAAACTTTTGAAAACGCCGCCAAGCCCACAAGTAATATTGTATTTCAGGTTTCTGGTATTAATATCTAATCACCGAATAATTCGATACGGCTGCGTTTACGTCCATATAGATTTTATTGGTAGCTTCCTCGAAATTCCCGGTACGGTACAAACCATGCTCTACCTGATTAAAACCCGAGATGGTCCTGCCTGATAGCACGGTGCTGATTTTCAATTCACACCCGGATGATTCGGGTACTCTTAATTCGATGGAGGAAGCACCTGCCTCAATTTCTACATAAGTAGCAGGGTATTGATCGCCCAGTTTTATGTTGATGTCGGCAGCTCCACCTTCCATTCTAAACGATTTCAATTGAAAAGGGCTCAAATCGAGGTTCACTTCTGCCGCACCTATTTCAAAATCCATGTCCCAAACCGGTTTTGAATTCAGCTGAATATCGACGCGGTTATTCTTTTTGGAATTGAGGCGGACGCCATCTTCCATCATAATTCGCACTTCTGTCAGGCTATCCTCTTGCTTTACAATATATTTATAGTGGACCAGTGAACCGCTTTTAACAAAATTCACTAATTGATTACTGGTTTGATATAAGGTAAATGAACCAGCTGCCATTTCCATATCCAGTGAAGCCATCGACATGGTGTCGTTGTATGGAACCTGAAATTCCTGATTGACGGCATGCGAATTAATTTCGGTGTAGTTGTCTTCTTCAATACGCCAGCGAACATTGTCGTTCAACATGTAATAAATACTTCCTACAAGTACCACCACGACAAACCCAATTTTAATTATGTCTTTTATGGGCAGGATAGAGATTCCCCAGAGGATAAAAATCACAGGCCACAAGCGCCACATATTGTACCAGTCGAAATCGAGGATGTTTAGATTTTCAAGTGTAAACAGTATCCCTAAAAAGATCAGGATAATTCCCCAAAAAATATTTCTAAATTTCATTACTTTGGTTTTTAGAGTTTTTAAATAAGTCTGGTTTTATAATAATAATGCCTAAGGCGATCAGGATAAGCGGCCACAAAGAAGTGACGTTGTACCATGGCATCAGGCGATCGATAAGAAATAATAAGCCAACAAAAATAAGTACTATGCCAACAATAAGTCCGGTATTCGACTGACGTGAGGTTTCAATCGGCATGAATGTTTCATCCGATTTAACTCCGGCATTTTCGGCACTTTTATAGTGAGTGGATGCATGACGATACATGTCGTTGGGATTGCTCACCTGAATAGGCACAACAATCCAAAGCACGATATAAATCAGTACGCCACCGCCGCCAAAAAGAGCCACCAGGACGAACAAAACCCGGACCAATACAGGGTCGATGAGAAAATAATCAGCCAGCCCGGCTGCAACTCCACCAATTACTTTGTGGGTTGAGGAGCGATAAAGTCTTTTTGAAGTTTCCATTTTTTTATTGATTGAATTACGAATTCTGATTTTTAATTGATTTCAGAGGCAAATGTAGGGCGTATTGTAAACCTGGCAAACAACATTTCGGCGAACAGGGGGTTTTCTTCGGTGAATCACTTTGAAGAAATTGCCAAAGGAGCACACGTAAAAACAAAGCAAGATAAATAATAATAACACACTGTGGAAAAACAAGTCAACACGAGCATATTTCTTCTCCCCGGACAAAAACATAGTACTAAACCAATCAGTTAAAATCGTATTTTTGCCCCTATGAAAGAGATCAGGAATTTTTGCATCATTGCCCATATCGACCACGGTAAGAGTACGTTAGCCGACAGGCTGCTGGAACTGACCGGCACTGTGTCGGGCCGGGACCAACAAGCTCAGGTCCTCGATGATATGGATATTGAGCGTGAACGTGGCATCACCATTAAAAGTCATGCCATCCAAATGGATTACGAAAACAACGGCCAGCATTACGTGTTCAACCTGATTGACACTCCCGGACATGTAGATTTCTCCTATGAAGTTTCCCGATCGATTGCTGCCTGCGAAGGTGCTTTGCTGGTAATTGATGCAACCCAGGGCATACAGGCACAAACCATTTCGAACCTGTACCTGGCCATCGAAAACAATCTGGAAATAATACCGGTTTTAAATAAAATGGACATGGAAAACGCCATGCCCGATGAAGTAAAGGACCAGATTGTGGATTTGCTTGGCTGCCAATACGAGGATATTCTAGAGGCCAGCGGTAAAACAGGGTATGGGGTGGATAAAATTTTAGAAGCCATTATTACCCGCATCCCAGCGCCAAAAGGAGAGGAAGAAGCTCCATTACAAGCCTTGATTTTCGATTCTGTTTTCAACTCTTTCAGAGGCATTATAGCTTATTTCAGGATATTCAGCGGTGAAATCCGCAAAGGCGACCAGGTAAAATTTGTGAACACCGGCAAAAAGTACGAGGCCAACGAAATTGGGGTGCTACGGCTTAAACCCGAAGCGCGCGATATATTGCGAACAGGGGATGTGGGATACATTATATCAGGAATAAAAACGTCAAAAGAAGTAAAAGTGGGCGATACCATCACCCACGTGGAACGCCCGTGTAAGCTGGCCATTGATGGTTTCGAGAATGTAAAACCCATGGTGTTTGCGGGTATCTATCCCATCGATAACGAAGAATATGAAGAACTCCGCTCTTCCATGGAGAAACTCCAGTTGAACGATGCCTCCCTTACTTTTGAACCGGAATCTTCCCTTGCGTTGGGGTTTGGGTTCCGTTGTGGATTTTTGGGGTTGCTGCACATGGAAATTGTGCAGGAGCGCCTCGAACGGGAGTTCGACATGAATGTGATTACCACCATGCCCAACGTGTCGTACCGGGTTGTTACCAACAAAAAAGAAATCATCGAAGTTCATAACCCATCCGGATTGCCCGAGCAAAAATATATCGACCACATAGAAGAACCCTATATCAGGGCGCAAATTATTACACGCACCGACTATATTGGTTCTATTATCAAGTTGTGCCTCGACAAGCGGGGTGAATTAAAAGGTCAGACCTACCTGACCACCAGCCGCATCGAATTGACGGTGGACATGCCTTTGGGTGAGATCGTGTTCGATTTTTACGACAAGCTAAAAAGCATCTCGAAAGGATACGCATCATTCGATTATCATGTTACCGGATATAAGCCTGCACAACTGGTGAAACTGGACATTCTCTTAAATTCAGAACCTGTGGATGCCTTATCTGCTCTGATACACGTGGAAAACGCCTATGATTTTGGAAGGAGGATTTGTGTAAAATTAAAGGACCTCATTCCGCGGCAACAATTTGATATTGCCATCCAGGCGGCCATCGGGGCTAAAATCATTGCACGCGAAACCATCAAGGCAGTCCGCAAAGATGTTACAGCCAAGTGTTATGGAGGTGACATCACGCGGAAGCGGAAACTGCTCGAAAAACAGAAAAAAGGAAAGAAACGCATGCGCCAGGTAGGCAATGTGGAAGTTCCTCAACAGGCTTTCCTTGTGGTACTGAAGCTAAACGATTAGGATTTATAGAACACGGGTGACACGGGTTGTACAGATTATCACGGGTAATATTATATGCATATTGGTGGGTGTTGTAATAACACTATTTGACTTATTTGCTTGTTAAGTTCTTAAAAAAGGCAAACAAAATTACTATTAACCATGCAAATTCAAATTTATATTTTACATTTGCATGGATGATAATTTTGTATACCTATGTATGTCCAGCGAAAAATAGAAACAACTATTTTAAAAGCACTAAAAAATAATCCTGTTGTCGCATTGATAGGACCACGTCAAAGCGGAAAATCAACATTAGTTAAACATTTAATCGACGGCAACAAAAACAGTATATACCTGGATTTGGAACGCCCTTCTGACTTACAAAAACTGGAAGACCCTGAATGGTTTTTTACTACTCAAAAAGGGAAATTGATTTGTTTAGATGAAATTCAACGCAAACCTGAATTATTTCCAGTGATCAGAAGTCTTTCAGATGAATGGAATGTGAATGGATCATTTTTAATCCTTGGATCGGCTTCCCGAGAACTTCTGCAACAGAGTTCAGAATCGTTGGCAGGGAGAATTACCTACAAAAAGTTGATGCCATTTTTGTGGGACGAGATAAAGGATTTTGATTCACTTGAGAAATATTTTGCTCATGGAGGATTTCCAAGAAGTGCACTGGCACAAGATAGTGAAACATCCTATGAGTGGCGCAATAACTTTATTTCTACTTTCTTAGAACGCGATTTACTGCAATGGAGGGGGGTTACTCCGGTAACCATGCAACGACTGTGGAAAATGTTGGCTCATTTAAACGGTCAAACAGCTGATTACTCCAAATTGGCTAAATCTTTGGGTGTTTCCGCTGTCACTGTTAAAAATTACATCGATTTACTGGAAAGCACTTTCATGGTTGACGTAATGCCTCCATATTTTTCAAATCTGGGAAAACGTCTCGTAAAAGCACCTAAAATTTATATTACCGATTCCGGGATTACCTCCACCCTATTGGAATTGCATAATTTTGAGGAAATGGCAGGTCATCCTTCATTTGGCAGCATCTGGGAACAAATTGTTTTATCAAACATGAAAGAACTATTTCCTGAAGCTTCATTTTATTTTTATAGAACGAGCAATGGTGCAGAGGTAGATTTTGTGATGAAAATAAAAGAACTGGTATTTACGATCGAATGTAAAGCCTCAGTCGCCCCAAAACTTTCAAAAGGCCACTTTTATGCCTGCCAGGATATTCACCCTTCACACTCTTTCGTGGCAGCCCCAATAAAAAAAGGCTGGGCCATGAAACCCAAAATTGATGTTGTTTCCTTAAGTGAACTGGAAACAAAACTCAGGGAAATGACCGCTTGAAGAGGCGGTTTATAAACGATTAAAAATATTCTTCTCAACCTGTAACATTTTCCATGCTTATCCGTCACAGGTGTTATGGAAGTTTTTTACTTTTAGCGCATGACTGTCAGTGAATATAACAACTGCGTAGATGAACACAGCGACGGAGTTTTCCGGTTCCTGCTGAAAAACACGGGCGACACAGAAGCCGCGCGTGATCTGGTGCAGGA
>Ga0210046_1002015_pt1 | contig 14895 bp, 13 predicted proteins | sample CryGeyCG2114_250_FD_185461 | JGI IMG/M metagenome (GOLD analysis project Ga0210046, IMG submission 185461) | Groundwater microbial communities from aquifer - Crystal Geyser CG18_big_fil_WC_8/21/14_2.50 (SPAdes) (version 2) | ecosystem: Environmental > Aquatic > Deep subsurface > Groundwater ... | reverse complement strand
GTCGATTTCCTGCAACAGATGATCGGTGACGATCTGTTCGCGCATGTTATAGCGCAAGGCGGCCGCCACGATTTCACGTTCGACCGTGGGGACCAGGCGCTGGCTGTCGAGCAACGGCACGCAATCCCGGGCGCCCATGCGCACCGCCTCGGTCAAGGTCATTTGTGCAGGATCCCGCAGCAAAACAATGCACGGAATATCCAGTTCTTTGGCACGCAGGGTAGCGATGAGGTGTTCGACGGGAAACAGCACAGCGGGCGAGATGAATATCACCTGAATTGACTCGCGCAGGCACTTCTCCAATGACTGCTGATTGTTGGCGTGGCGCGCCTCGAGGTGATGACCTTGTTGGCGTAGCGCATCCATCACCAGCCCGGCATCAGCCTTGGGTGTGGCAACGAACAGTGCGCGCAACAACATCATGTGCTGACGCTTTGGGACAATGACTTGCCGCGACCCGTCTCGCTCAACCAGCCTAATGCCAGCAACTCCTGCATCAACTGGTTGAAATCGGCCAATGTCTGCGGTTTTTTGACAAAACTGTTCACGCCAATCTGGTAGGCCAGCACCACATCCGAAGGTTCATGGCTTTGCGAATAAACGATGATTGGAACATGTTGCAAGCGTTGATCCATGCGCAGTGTGCGCAATACGGCCAAACCGATCAGCTTGGGCAATTTCAAATCGATCAGGATCAAGCGCGGCAGCGGATGCCCCTGCGCCGTTTCCACGGACAGCCAATCGAGCGCCGAGACACTGTCCGGCACCACCGCCAGATACAGATTCCCCGGACAACTGGCCACCGCCTGCTGCACCAAAAGGATCGCTGGCTCTTCGTCCTCTACCAGCAAGATCGTATCGCCGGACTGCTTCAGCATCGCTTCTTTCCTTTAGCAAAAGATTCCAGCCACCACTTTTAAGCTATCCCCTGGCTGATTCGATGCATGGTCGAGCGCTACTTTATCCTGCTACGCCCCAGCCCATCACCGAAATAGAAGGTGAATTCCGGTTTGTTTCTTTCACAGTTTGCCTTTTACCCAACTTTCAACGGCGGCCAGCGCCTTCGCCAAGTGTTCCGGTTGCGTACCGCCTGCCTGCGCCATGTCCGGGCGGCGGTCGCGACTCGTTACTGGCGCAGCCAGCCGTTTGCGGGAGCGACATGCACGCCCGGACTCACCGAACTACAACTTCGCCTTAACCCAATCCAGAACAGCGGCCAGCGCCTTCGCCAAGTGTTCCGGTTGCGTACCGCCCGCCTGCGCCATGTCCGGGCGGCCGCCGCCTTTGCCACCAACCTGTTGCGCCACAAAGTTGACCAGTTCGCCCGCCTTGACCTTACTGGTGACATCAGGCGTCACCCCCGCGATCAGGCTCACTTTGCCCTCGCTCACGGCAGCCAGCACGATCACGGCAGTCTTGAGCTTGTCGCGCAGCTTGTCCAGGGTCTCGCGCAAAGACGCCACGTCAGCGCCGTCCAACCTGGTGGCCAGCACCTTTACGCCATTACAGTCTTGTGCCTGCGCGACAAGCTCATCGCCCTGCGCAGAAGCAAGCCGGGATTTCAATGCGGCGAGTTCTTTTTCCAGCGCCTTCACGTTGTCGAGAATTTGCGTGACGCGTGCCGCCACCTCTTGCGGCTGAACCTTCACTGCATCGGCGACTTGCTGCAACTGCTGTTCCTGCTGTTGCACCAGCGCCAGTGCGCCTTCGCCGGTGACCGCTTCCACGCGCCGGATGCCGGCAGCCACGCCGCTCTCGGCGACGATCTTGAACAGGCCGATGTCGCCCGTGCGCTTCACGTGCGTGCCACCGCACAGTTCGCGCGACGAGCCAATGTCGATCACGCGCACTTCATCGCCATATTTTTCTCCGAACAACATCATCGCGCCGGTCTTTTGCGCGGACTCGATATCCATCACGCGCGACTGACAGTCCGCATTCGCCAGAATCTCCGCGTTGACGATCGCTTCCACCTTGCGTATCTCGGCATCCGTCATCGGCTGCGTGTGCACGAAGTCGAAGCGCGTCTTGCTGGCATCCACCTGCGAACCTTTCTGGTGCACATGCTCGCCCAGCGTTTCGCGCAAGGCTTTGTGCATCAAGTGCGTTGCCGAGTGATTGCGCATGGTGCGACTGCGCGCGGCAACATCCACTTTCGCGGCAACACCGTCACCCACAGCCAGTTTGCCCGTCTTGACCACACCGTGATGACCGAACACCGTCGCCTGAATTTTCTGCGTGTCTTCCACGCCGAAGATGCCGTGCGAACCGCGCAGTTCGCCCCTGTCGCCCACCTGGCCACCGGATTCGGCGTAGAACGGCGTGTCATCCAGCACCACCACGCCGCTGTCGCCTTCATGCAGTTCGTTGACCGCTGTGCCGTCCTTGTACAGCGCAAGGATATTGCCCTTGTGCTCCAGCGTGTCGTAACCGTGGAAAGTGGTGGTTTTTCCAGCGTATTCCAGATTCGCCGCCATCTTGAATTTGCCTGCCGCGCGTGCCTGCTCCTTCTGCCGCGCCATGGCAGCGTTGAATGCCTTGTCGTCCACCGACACCCCGCGCTCGCGGCAGATGTCGGCGGTCAGGTCGAGCGGGAAGCCATAGGTGTCATGCAGCTTGAATGCCAGCTCGCCGTTGAATACAGCATGGCTTCCCTCACCCTGCCCTCTCCCGGAGGGAGAGGGTTCTGCTTCCCTCTCCCCCCGGGAGAGGGATTGAGGGTGAGGGAGCGCTCCCAAAGCTGCTAATTCACTTTCAAGGATCGCCATGCCATTCTCGATGGTGGCAAAGAAACGCTCTTCTTCCAACTTAAGGATGCCTTTCACGCGCACCTGTTCGGCGGCCAACTCGGGATAGGCACTGCCCATCTGCTCCACCAGGTCGGGCACCATCTTGTAGAAGAATGCGGCGCGCGCGCCCAGCTTGTAGCCGTGGCGGATGGCGCGGCGGATGATGCGGCGCAGCACATAGCCGCGGCCTTCGTTGCCGGGGATCACACCGTCGGCGATGAGGAACGAGCAGGCGCGGATATGGTCGGCCAATACCTTGAGCGAAGGCGAATTGAGATCGGCGCAATGTGTCTCGCGCGCGGCGGCCTTGATCAACGCCTGAAACAGGTCGATCTCGTAATTGGCATGCACGCCCTGCATCACCGCCGAGATGCGCTCCAGCCCCATGCCGGTGTCGACCGATGGCCTGGGCAGCGGATGCATCACACCCGCTTCGTCGCGGTTGTACTGCATGAACACGTTGTTCCAGATTTCGATATAGCGGTCGCCGTCCTCTTCGGGTGTGCCGGGCAGGCCGCCCGGGATGTGCGCGCCGTGGTCGTAAAAGATTTCGGTGCAGGGGCCGCAGGGGCCGGTGTCGCCCATCATCCAGAAGTTGTCGGAGGCATAGCGCGAACCCTTATTGTCGCCGATGCGGATCACGCGGTCTGCGCTGAGACCGATCTCTTTCGTCCAGATGTTGTAAGCCTCGTCGTCCTCGGCATACACGGTAACGTAGAGTTTTTCCTTGGGCAGTTTGAATACAACAGTGAGCAGCTCCCACGCGTAATTGATGGCATCACGCTTGAAGTAATCGCCGAAGCTGAAGTTGCCCAGCATTTCAAAAAAGGTGTGGTGGCGGGCGGTGTAACCGACGTTCTCCAGATCGTTGTGCTTGCCGCCGGCGCGCACACATTTTTGCGCAGAAGTAGCGCGGGAATAGGGTCGTTTGTCGAAACCGAGGAACACATCCTTGAACTGGTTCATACCCGCGTTGGTGAACAACAGCGTCGGGTCTTCGTGCGGCACCAGCGAACTGCTGGGTACAACGGTATGCCCCTTTGAGGCGAAAAAATCCAGAAACTTCTGGCGGATCTCACTGCTTTTCATCTGGTCACCGATCGACGCGATTGTTCAATAAACACGCCGCCCGGCGGGCGGCAGCACGGCGCGAATCATACCATTTGACCGGCGCTTAGGGCATGGCGAATCAGTCCTCGTCCGCCTGCCTCACGCCGGCGGATTTCAGCACCTTGAGGATCACTTCGATGGAAAACCCGCGCGATTGCAAGAAACGCATCTGCCTGGCTTTTTCTTTGTCTTCGCGGGGTTGAATGCCGAACTTTCTTTGCCACACATCGCGCGCCGCATCCAGTTCGGATTCTTTCAATGCGGGCAAGGCAGCGCCGATCAACGCTTCAGCAATGCCGCGTTGGCGCAATTCATGCGTGATGCGCTGGGTGCCAAAACGACTGCGCTTGGCATGCACCAATTGGGCAGTGGCGCGCGCATCGGACAGCCAGTCACGCTTTTCCAGTTCATCCAGCACGGCATCCAGGTCTTCGCCTTCCTGCACGTGCGGCAACAGCTTGCTGTGCAATTCGGCCCGGCTATGCTCGCGCCGCGCCAGGTAGCGCATGGCGCGAACGCGCAAGCTTAGTTCAGGCTTCCGCTGCGGCTTCACCGGCACCCACAGGCGCGACGCCAAGCGCCGCACGCACTTTGTTTTCGATCTCGACCGCAAGCGCCGGATTGCTCCTCAGGAATTCGCGCGCGTTGTCCTTGCCCTGGCCGATCTTCTCGCCGTTGTAGGCATACCAAGCACCCGATTTCTCGACGATCTTGTTCTGCACGCCCAGCTCGACGATCTCGCCTTCGCGCGAGATTCCTTCTCCATACAGAATGTCAAAGTGAGCCTCCTTGAACGGCGGCGCGACCTTGTTCTTCACCACTTTGACGCGCGTCTCGTTGCCGATGACCTCGTCGCCTTTTTTGATCGCGCCGGTGCGGCGAATGTCGAGGCGCACGGAAGCGTAAAACTTGAGTGCATTGCCGCCGGTGGTGGTTTCCGGGTTGCCAAACATGACGCCGATCTTCATGCGGATCTGGTTGATGAAGATGACCATGGTCTTGGAACGATTGATGTTGGCGGTCAGTTTGCGCAAGGCTTGCGACATCAGACGTGCATGCAAGCCCATCTGCGCATCGCCCATCTCCCCTTCGATCTCGGCCTTCGGGGTCAGCGCGGCAACCGAGTCAACCACCACGACATCGACCGAACCGGAGCGCACCAGCATATCGACGATCTCCAGCGCCTGCTCGCCGTTATCCGGCTGCGAAATGAGCAGGTCTTCCACCTTCACCCCCAGCTTTTGCGCATACTGCGGATCAAGGGCATGTTCCGCGTCGATGAAAGCCGCCGTGCCGCCCAGCTTTTGCATCTCGGCGATAACTTGCAGGGTCAGTGTGGTTTTGCCGGAGGACTCCGGACCGTAGATCTCGATCACGCGGCCGCGCGGCAAGCCGCCAACGCCCAACGCAATATCCAGCCCCAGTGAACCGGTGGACACCACCTCGATATCCTTGATTACCGCACCTTCTGCCAGGCGCATGATCGAGCCTTTGCCGAATTGTTTTTCGATCTGGCTCAATGCCGCCGCGAGCGCCTTGCTTTTGTTGTCATCCATGGTGATCCCTTTCAAAAAATGGTGGCAGATTGTGGCACAGCAATTTGGAGTTGTACAGAACGTTCGTTCTTGAATGATTTCAGGGTGCCTCTAACAATTCAAAGTTCCAAGCAAGACAAGGCGCGAGCAAAAAATTGCGACGCAGCATATGCATGATATGTAAGGAGTAATTTTTTGAGATCAACGCTGTATTGCGACGAAATTTGGATTATTAGAGGTGCCCGTTAGGCACTGGCGGTTGTCTGCTGCAAGAGCTCCAACACCCCCTGCAGCGCAATCCGCACCGCCTGCGCGCGCACTTCGGCGCGGTCGCCGGGCAAGCGATGCCAATGCGCAGACATCGCGCCGTGTTTGACCCCCCAGGCGAACCAGACCGTGCCGACCGGCTTGTCCGGCGTGCCCCCATCCGGCCCGGCGATCCCGCTCACCGCCAGCGCCACCTGCGCCGCACTGTGTTCCAGCGCGCCCGCCACCATCGCGCGCACCGTCGCTTCGGACACTGCACCATGGCCGATCAATGTCGCTTCCGTCACGCCCAACATTTGCTGTTTCGACTGATTGGAATAGGTGATGAAACCGCGCTCGAACCAGGCAGAACTCCCCGCGATAGCGGTAATGGCCTGCGCCACCCCGCCGCCGGTGCAAGATTCCGCCGTCGCCAGCATCAACCCATGCGCCTTGAGCGCGCCGCCAACCTGTGCAGCCAAGACATCCATTACGAAAAATCAAGCCGGAAACAAAAAATTTCACGCGGAGGCGCGGAGATCCGGAGAAAAACCAAACCCGCCAACAGCGGGTTACTCCGCGCCTCCGCGTGAATAATTTGCCTTTCCATCACGACCTCACAACCCCCGCGCCAGATCGTTCTGAATATCCACCACCGCCTCCAGCCCGACCGCGATGCGGATCAGACCGTCGCTGATGCCCGCCGCCGCGCGTGCTTCCGGCGAGATGCGCGCGTGCGTCGTCGTCGCCGGATGGGTGATGGTGGTCTTGGTGTCGCCCAGATTCGCCGTGATGGACAGCATCTTCGTGTTGTCGATCACGCGCCAGGCAGCGTCCCTGCCGCCCTTCACCTCGAACGCCACGATGCCGCCGCCGGTCTTTTGCTGCTTCAGCGCCAGCGCATGCTGCGGATGCGACGGCAGACCGGGATAAAACACGCGCGCCACGTTCGGCTGTTTCTCCAACCATTGCGCCAGTTGCAAGGCGTTGGCGCTGTGCGCATCCATGCGCAACTTCAGCGTTTCCAGCCCTTTCAGGAACACCCACGCATTGAACGCGCTCAGGGTCGGCCCGGTGGTGCGCAGGAAACCATATACCGGCTCCATCAGTTTTTTGCTGCCCAGCACCGCACCGCCCAGCACGCGCCCCTGCCCGTCGATGTACTTGGTGGCGGAATGGATGATGATGTCCGCGCCGAATTCCAGCGGACGTTGCAGGATCGGCGTGCAGAAACAATTGTCCACCGCCAGCAGCGCGCCGCATTGCTTCGCGATGGCGGCAATCGCCGCAATGTCGGAAATCTCGGTGAGCGGATTGGACGGTGTCTCCAGAAAAAACAGTTTGGTGTTCGGGCGCGCCGCCGCTTGCCATTGCGCGGGATCGGTGGCGGAAACGAAGGTCGTCTCCACGCCGAATTTTTTGAACACATTGTTAAACATGTTCACCGTCGAGCCGAAGATGCTTTGCGACGCGACCACATGGTCACCCGCCTGCAACAACCCCATGCAGGTCGAAAGAATCGCGGCCATGCCGCTCGCCGTCGCCACGCATTGCTCCGCCCCCTCCAGTGCGGCCAGGCGCTGCTCGAACATGGTGACGGTGGGATTGGTGAAGCGCGAATAGATGTTGCCCGGCTCCTCGCCGATGAAGCGCTTCGCCGCCTGTTGCGCGCTGTCAAAAGTGAAACTTGAAGTCAGGAACAGCGCTTCGCTGTGCTCGTGGAACTGGCTGTGCTCGCTCCCCGCGCGCACGGCCAAGGTCTCCGGCTGATAAGAATTTTTATCCGACATGATTGCTCCTCAAAACAAAAAACCCGGAAAGCTTAGCGCCAAACCGGGTTCCCCCCGCTTTAGCTGTATTTGTAATGCGCCCGCAAGCTGTTCCTCAAATCGGCGCAGGCAGAAAGTAGCATCTCCCGCCGCAAACCGTCAACCTACATGGAGGTTTCACTCATCACCAGATCCAGTTCCATTTGATCTTCATCCGGTTCCGCTCCCTTGCTTTCGCCGCCGCGCGCCGCCTCGACGCGATCCAGATAATCCGGCGTAATGTCGCCGGTGATGTAACAGCCGTCGAAACACGACGCATCGAATACGGTCAGTGCCGGATTGGCTTTGCTGACTGCCGCTTTGAGATCGGCCAGATCCTGATAGATCAGGCGGTCGGCACCGATCTCCTGCCCGATCTGCTCATCGCTGCGGCCGGTCGCGATCAACTCCTGACGTGTCGGCATGTCGATGCCATAGACGTTGGGAAATTTCACCGGCGGCGCGGCGGAGGCGAAGAACACCTTGCGCGCGCCCGCGTCGCGCGCCATCTGCACGATCTCGCGGCTGGTCGTGCCGCGCACGATGGAGTCGTCCACCAGCAACACGTTCTTGCCCTTGAATTCGATGCCGATCGCATTCAGCTTCTGGCGCACGGATTTCTTGCGCATGGTCTGTCCCGGCATGATGAAGGTGCGGCCGATATAGCGGTTCTTGACGAAACCTTCGCGGAACGGGATGCCCAGATGGTTGGCCAGTTGCAATGCGCTCGGGCGGCTGGAATCCGGAATCGGGATCACCACGTCGATGTCGTGGTCCGGCCACTCGCGGCGAATCTTTTCCGCCAGAAACTCGCCCATGAACAGGCGCGTAGCATAGACCGAAATGCCGTCCATGACCGAATCGGGGCGGGCGAAATAGACATATTCAAAAATGCAGGGATTGAGTTGGGGATGTTCCGCGCATTGCTGGCTGTGGAAGTTGCCATCGAGATCGATGAACACCGCCTCGCCCGGCGCGATGTCGCGCAGGAATTTAAAGCCCAACGTATCCAGCGCCACCGATTCGGAGGCGACCAGATACTCGATCCCCTCCTCCGTCCGATTGCTGCCGACCACCAGCGGTCGGATGCCATGCGGATCGCGGAAGGCGAGCAGACCGTAGCCCGCGATCATCGCCACTACCGCGTAAGCGCCCTGGCAACGGCGATGCACGCCGGATACGGCGGCAAATATCTTCTGCGGGTCAAGCTTGAAACCGGTGGCTTTTTCCTGCAACTCGTGCGCCAGCACGTTCAGCAGCACTTCGGAATCGGAGCCGGTGTTGATGTGGCGCAGATCCTGCTGGTACATGGCGCGGCGCAGTTCATCCGTGTTGGTGAGGTTGCCGTTGTGCCCGAGCACGATGCCGAACGGCGAGTTGACGTAGAACGGCTGCGCCTCGTTGTGATCCACCGCCGAGCCTGCAGTCGGATAGCGCACATGGGCGATGCCGGCGTTGCCCTGCAGCGCGCGCATGTTGCGGGTGCGAAACACATCGCGCACCAGCCCGTTGCCTTTGTGCAAATGGAAAGTTCTGCCCTCCAGCGTGGCGATCCCCGCCGCATCCTGCCCGCGATGCTGCAACACCTGCAAACCGTCATACAGCAACTGGTTCACCGGTGTCTTTGCCACCACCCCTAGAATCCCGCACATGGTCGTTCCCGCTTTTTTCTGAAGTTGATCGGCTTATTTCGGCACCACATTGTCCGGCACATAGTCCTTGGCATACAGTGCCGCCTGCTGCAACGGTTTGCTGGTCCAGGCATTTTTCCACCACGCCTTCTGCGGCACGCTGGTCAAGCCCGCCAGCCACACCAGCGCCAGCACCAGCAGAACACCGCGCACCACACCGAACATCGCGCCGAACTTGCCATCCATTCCGGCCAGTCCGGCAAACTTGGCCAGTCTTGCCAGCAACCATGCAACGATTGCGCCGACGATCAGCACCACGATGAACACGGCGGCAAAAGCTGCGGCCGCACGCAGGCTTTCTGCGCCGAGTGCCTGGGGGATATAAGGGATCAACTGCGCGGAAAACATGCGCGCCACGACATAGGCGGCCACCCAGCCGAGCAGCGAAAACAGCTCATACATGAACCCGCGCCACCAGCCGAGCAAAGCCGACAGCGCAACGATGACCAGAACCGCGATATCAAATATCGTCATGGGCGCTTAATCCGGATTCAGCACGTTCGGATGCAGTCCGATCGCTTCCAGCTTGGCGCGCACCTTGTCCGCCGCTTCCCTGCTCGGATAGCCACCCACCCGCACCCGCACCACGGCGCCGGCCTGCTCGGTATAGACCGGGTAACCGCGCTGTTTCAGGTTGACCACCATCTGTTTGGCCGCATCCGCTTTGGAATACGCGCCGACCTGAACCACCCAGCCTGAGGGCTTGCTCGCCGGCCTGGCGGGTACGGCAACCACCGGCTTCGAGACAGATTTCTCCGCCGGCTTCGTGACCGCTACCGGCGCGGCCACAATCGGCGCCGGAACGGGTGGCGCAGTGACTGGCGCAATCGTGTTTTCAGTTGTTGCCGGGGCCGCATGGGTTGCCGTTGCCCCGGCTTCCTGCTGCCTGTTTTCCGCCAACACCGGTACCGCTGCCGCAGCCACTTTTTCCGGGATACGCAACTCGATGTCGCGCGTCACGGTTGCAGCGGGATCGGCATCAAATATCATCGGCAGAAAGATCACCACCGCCAGCATCAGGGCGATGGCGCCGATCAGCCGGCGTCGTGCCTGGCGTTGCAAGGTGAATTCATCGTCCGTCCTGATCTGTTTTGCCATCGCAAGAATCGGGAAGATCAGGCGCTGCGCAAACCGCGCACACGCATCACTTCCGCCACCGTATAGAATGAACCGAAGGCCGCAATTCTACACTCTCGACACGGTGCGCGTAAGCGTCCGGTGCGGGAGAGAGCGTCAGGCGACTGTTGGTTCCGGCCTAACGCGCTGCGCGCATGAGCCTCCACCGCAACTGCGTTGTCCCGCAAACGGCTGCTTTGCAGTAACGTGTCGCAGTCGCCATTTTCGCCCGCGCGATTGCTCGCCTCGTGCAGTGCCTGCGCAATCGATGGACAGGCCACAACCTCGCCCCGGACCCCCTGTCTTTCCAGCACTTGCGCCAGCTCCGCCGCCGTCGCGCCGCGCGGGGCATCGATTCCCGCGACCAGCCACACATCGATCTGCGCATCGAGCGCGGCAACCACTCCGGCCATATCCTTATCTTTGAGCATGGCGAACACCGCAAAGGTTTTGGCCGGCGGCAGATTGGCCAGGTTCTGCGCCAGCGACCGTGCCGCGTGCGGGTTGTGCGCCACATCAAGGATCAACTGCGGGCGGCCCGGCACGAACTGGAAACGCCCGGTCAACTCGACCTCGGCCAGACCGCGCCGCACCGCCGCCATATTCACCGGCAATTGATCTTTCAGCGCATCCAGCGCGGCCAATGCCGCGCTGGCATTGTGCAATTGAAACGCACCGCGCAAGGCGGGTAGCGGCAAGGCGTGCCGCTCGCCGGATTGGCCAAAGAAATCCCACTGCCCCTGCTGCAGCCTGAACCCGAACTCCCTGCCGATGCACCACAATTCCGCGCCGGTCTCCCGTGCATGGCTGCTTATCGCCTGCGGCACATCGCTATCCGCGCAGATCGCCACGCGACCCCGGCGGAAGATGCCCACCTTCTCGTAGGCGATCTGCTCGCGCGTCTCGCCAAGATAATCGACATGATCGATATCCACGCTGGTCACCACCGCAACATCCGCATCGAACACGTTCACCGCATCCAGCCGACCGCCGAGTCCCACCTCGAGGATCGCCACATCGACCTGGTGCGCAATGAAACACTGCATCGCGGCGAGCGTGCCGAATTCGAAATAGGTCAGCTGTAGGTCGGGCTTCAGCCCGACATCATCCAGTCGGGCTGAAGCCCGACCTACGCGCGCCTGCTCAATCCTTTCAAACGAAGCACACAACTCCGCATCACTTGCCTGTTGTTTAGCGATACGTACCCGCTCGTTGTAGTCCAGCAAATGCGGCGAGGTATAACAGCCAACGCGGTATCCGGCGGCATGCAGGATGGATTCCAGCAGCGCGCACACCGAGCCCTTGCCGTTGGTGCCACCGACGATGATGACGGGGAAATCCGGCCGGAGATTCAGCCGCTGTTTGACTTGCGCCACGCGCTCCAAGCCGAGCGCAATCGTTTTGGGATGCAGGGATTCGAGGTGGGTTAGCCAGTCGTTCAGTGTGTTGGACATTTCAGCGATTCAGGTATTACAACTGCACCCCAAACTTGCGCAACACGGGCAGCATAGCCAAATAACAGGCTGCGGTTGTTGCGACGGAAATCGCGAGACTCAGCCAGAAACCCAAGCCTTGCCTGATCAGCAAGGGCAACAGCAGAAACAAGACCAGAGAGGGCAACACCAGCCAGAAAATTTGGCCGGAAAGTTCGGCAATGCGCGCAGGCTCGGCCCCCTCAACGTGCAGCCAGATGAACGCCAGCAGCGAGGTCAGTGGAATTGCGGCCAGCAATGCGGCGAAACCGCTACTCCGTTTGGCGATTTCCGTTATCGCCACGATGACGAAGGCGGAAATCCCAACCTTCAGCGCGTAGTAGAGCATCGATCTCAGGCGGCTTCCAGCTTCGTCACCGCATCCTGTTTGGTCAGCAGCGTGATCAGTGTCGCCAGTTGATCACGCATCTGGCGCCGATCCACGATCATGTCAATGGCGCCATGCTCGAGCAGAAACTCCGCGCGCTGAAAACCATCCGGCAGGGTCTCGCGCACGGTCTGCTGGATCACGCGCGCACCGGCGAAGCCGATCAGCGCGCCGGGTTCGGCGATGACCACATCGCCCAGAAAAGCAAAGCTGGCAGAGATGCCGCCCATGGTCGGGTCGGTCAGGACGGAAATGAAGGGCAGTTTTGCTTCGCTTAACTGGGTGAGTGCGGCACTGGTCTTGGCCATCTGCATCAGCGACAGCAGACCTTCCTGCATGCGCGCGCCGCCGCTGGCCGCAAAGCAGATGAAGGGGCATTGCTGCTCCAGTGCGACTTGCACGCCACGCACGAAACGCTCCCCCACCACAGAACCCATCGAACCGCCCATGAAGTTGAACTCGAAGGCCGCAGCAACGACTGGAACTGCGTGGATACTGCCTTGCAGCACAATCAACGCGTCATCTTCTCCGGTGTTGCTTTTCGCAATCGCCAAACGCTCGGTGTATTTCTTCTGATCCTTGAACTTGAGCGTATCGACCGGCAATATCTCCGCCCCGATCTCGAAACGGCCTTCGCCATCCAGCAACCAGTCAAGGCGGGTGCGCGCCGTGATGCGATGGTGATGGTTGCATTTCGGACAGACGCTGAGGTTCTTTTCCAGATCGGCGTGATACAGCACCGCCTGACAATCCGGGCACTTGAACCAAAGTCCCTCCGGCACATTGCGCTTGTCTTCGCCTTCCCGGCGCTTGATCTTTGGCGGCAATAATTTCTGGAACCAACCCATGATGTTTCCTCCCTTAGTTGTCGATTGCCTGACGCAATTCTTTTACCAGCCGCCCGACATTGGCGACCACTTCCTGCTCGTTTGAATTTTCGATCTCCTGCACGATGCGGCTGCCCACCACCACGCCATCGCACAGTTTGGCCACGGCGCTGGCCGTTGCGCCATCGCGGATGCCGAAACCGACACCGATCGGCAGTTTGATGTGCCGGCGCAGTTGCGGCAACTTCTGTTCGATGGCAGACAGGTCGAGATTGCCCGCGCCGGTCACGCCCTTGAGCGAGACGTAATACACATAGCCGCGCGCCAATTTAGCCACCTGCTCGACGCGCTCTTCGCGTGTGGTCGGCGCCAGCAAAAAGATCGGATCGATACCGTGCGCTTCCAGATGGGTGAACGCTTCATGGCTCTCCTCCGGCGGAAAATCGACGGTCAGCACGCCGTCCACACCCACTTCGGCACACCGGTTGGCAAAGGTCTCCCAGCCCATCGCCTCGATCGGGTTGCCGTAGCCCATCAGCACGACCGGCGTGTGTGAATTTTCCCGGCGAAACTCGGCCACCATGTCGAGCACATGATGCAAGCCGACGTGATGTTTGAGCGCGCGCTCGGAAGCGCGCTGGATGGTCGGCCCGTCGGCCATCGGATCGGAGAATGGCACGCCGAGCTCGAGGATATCCGCGCCCGCCTCGACCAAAGCGTGCAGCAAAGGCACGGTCAATTGCGGATTGGGGTCGCCCGCCGTGATGAACGGGATCAGCGCCTTGCGCTGTTGCTGTTTGAGTTGCTCGAAAACTGTTTGAATACGGCTCATAGCGTAATGCCCTGCAATTTGGCGATGGTATTGATGTCCTTGTCGCCGCGCCCGGAAAGATTCACCAGCAGTACTTTATCCTTGCTCATGCCCGGTGCAATCTTGATCGCATGGGCCAGTGCATGGCTCGATTCCAGCGCGGGGATGATGCCCTCGAAGCGGCACAGCGTATTGAATGCCGCCAGCGCCTCATCGTCGTTGATCGCCACGTACTCCGCGCGTCCGGTGTCCTTCAGCCAACAATGTTCAGGCCCGACGCCGGGATAATCCAGTCCGGCGGAAATGGAATGCGTCTCAATGATCTGGCCATCGGCATCCTGCATCAGATAAGTCTTGTTGCCGTGCAACACGCCGACCGGCGCATTGACCGTGAGCGGCGCGGCATGTTTGCCGGTCTCGATGCCATAGCCGCCCGCTTCCACGCCAACCAGGCGCACCTCGGGTACGTCGAGGTAATGGTAGAACGCGCCCATCGCGTTGGAGCCGCCGCCGACACAGGCGATCACCGCATCCGGCAGACGGCCGGTCATCTCCGGCATCTGGACGATGGTTTCGCGGCTGACCACGGCATTGAAATCGCGCACCATCGCCGGATACGGATGCGGCCCGGCGACCGTACCGATGATGTAAAAAGTATTCTCGATGTTGGTCACCCAATCGCGCATCGCTTCGTTCAGCGCGTCCTTGAGCGTCTTTGAACCGCTGTGCACCGGCACCACCGTCGCGCCCAGCAGCTTCATGCGAAACACGTTGGGCGACTGGCGCTGCACATCTTCCGCGCCCATATACACCACGCATTCCATACCCATACGCGCCGCCACCGTCGCCGTCGCCACGCCGTGCTGACCGGCACCGGTCTCGGCGATCACGCGCTGCTTGCCCATGCGCTTGGCGAGCAATGCCTGGCCGATGGTGTTGTTGATCTTGTGCGCGCCGGTGTGGTTCAGATCTTCGCGCTTGAGATAGATCTGCGCCCCGCCCAGATGCGCGGACAGCCGCTCGGCGTGATAAATCGGGCTGGGACGGCCAACGTAATACTTCAGGTCGCGCTCGAACTCGGCGACGAATTCGGGATCGTCGC
>Ga0210046_1001998_pt1 | contig 14973 bp, 15 predicted proteins | sample CryGeyCG2114_250_FD_185461 | JGI IMG/M metagenome (GOLD analysis project Ga0210046, IMG submission 185461) | Groundwater microbial communities from aquifer - Crystal Geyser CG18_big_fil_WC_8/21/14_2.50 (SPAdes) (version 2) | ecosystem: Environmental > Aquatic > Deep subsurface > Groundwater ... | reverse complement strand
AGAAAAATAGTTTTTTCATGATTTTTTTATTTTATTGTTATTTGTCACACATTATATATGTATGATTTTTTCAAATATACCTAACAAATATTGTTGTATATGTATAAAAATTATCATACTTTATTTTTTACAAATATAATTTATAATTATTAATTAGAATTATTATTAAAGCTTACTTCAACCTTTCACTCTTCATCAGGCACAAAATCCAATACAATGGAATTCATGCAAAAACGTTTGTAAGTGGGTGGTGGTCCGTCATCAAAAATATGCCCTAAGTGAGAATCACAACGCCCACAAGTTACTTCAATACGAAGAATGCCCATGCTTAAATCTTCGGCATACGCTACACTGTTTGGATTTTTTGCTTCATAAAAACTTGGCCAACCACAACTGCTTGCAAATTTAGCATCCGAACGAAATAAATGGTTTCCACATACCGCACAATAATAATCTCCTTTGGTATCGGTTTCATAATATTTTCCAGAAAAAGCCCATTCAGTTCCTTGTTCTCGAGCTACTTTGTACATTTCTTCGGGTAAAATGGTTTTCCACACAGAATCGCTTACCGCTAACTTAGTAGTATCTGTTCTTGAGTAATAAGGATTATCATTTTTAATATTTTCGTTGGTATTATCCATAGTCGATTTTTTTTGAGCATTGCTACATTGTGTCAACAACAAACTGCAACACACCATAATAATTATTTTTGAAAAATTCGTCATATTTATCTTTTAGTAAACTTAAACAAATTACTTTTACTAACGAAATTTAGGATGATAAAATTATGCTAAGAATCATAATTAATTTGTTTGGTAATAATTTTTAGATTGTTTAATTTCGTGCTACTTAAACGATGAACTTATTCAAAATATATTAACCCTCAAAAAATAAAAAATTATGAAAGTAACAATAGTAGGTGCAGGAGCCGTTGGAGCAAGCTGTGCTGAGTACATTGCCATTAAAAATTTCGCTTCAGAAATAGTTTTGGTTGACATTAAAGAAGGATTTGCGGAAGGCAAAGCAATGGATTTAATGCAAACTGCTTCATTAAATGGATTTGATTCCAAAATAACAGGTAGCACAAATGATTACAGTAAATCTGCAGGAAGCGATGTTGCTGTTATCACAAGTGGTATTCCTCGCAAGCCAGGAATGACAAGAGAAGAATTAATTGGGATTAATGCAGGGATTGTTAAAACAGTTACTGAAAACCTATTAAAACACTCTCCAAATGTTATTCTTATTGTTGTTAGTAATCCAATGGACACCATGACTTATTTGGTTCATAAAACCACTAAAATTGCTAAAACTAAAATTATTGGAATGGGTGGTGCATTAGACAGTGCTCGTTTTAAATACAGATTGGCTGAAGCTTTAGATTGTCCTGCTTCCGATGTTGACGGAATAGTAATTGGAGGACACAGCGATACAGGTATGGTTCCTTTAATTGAAAAAGCAGTAAGAAACAGTATTCCTGTTGCTCAATTTTTATCAGCTGACAGAATGGCTAAAGTTGTAGAAGATACCAAAGTTGGTGGAGCAACATTAACAGGTTTATTAGGAACTTCTGCTTGGTATGCTCCAGGTGCTGCCGTTTCTGAATTGGTAAGAGCAATTGCTTTAGATTCTAAAAAAATATTCCCTTGCTCTGCTTTATTAGAAGGAGAATATGGATTAAACGATTTAGCAATAGGTGTTCCTTGCGTGTTGGGTAAAAATGGAATTGAAAAAATTGTTGAAATTAAGTTGTCTGATAGTGAAAAAGCTAAATTAGCTGAAAGTGCTGATGGGGTTAAGAAGACTAACGCTGATCTTAATGGAGTCTTAGCATAATTAGAGTCAGTCTATAATATCCGATTTATTCGTTATTCTTGTTTTAAAAACCAGCCATCCCGATAGATTCGGGACTCCTGATTTTCAGCTCATCGAAACCTCGAACTCGAACATTATAGTTCTGCCTCTCTCCTTTATAGAAAAACATGTAAATATCTATATAAACTTTAAAGACCTGTCAGCACTTAAAAATATTGACAGGTTTTTTTCTAACTTTTACCCTATGCAAACAAAACTTTCTTTTGAAATTTTACCTATTGAAAATGATGGCTTTCACTTGCAATTGAAAGTTAAAATTAATGGGGTAGAAGCTAATTTAATTTTAGACACAGGGGCTTCTCGGAGTGTTTTTGATGAAACCAGAATTACGCTGTTTACAAAAAACAATCATGTTGAAGATAATGAGCGATTATCTACTGGATTAGGAACAAACACCATGATTAGTAAAAATGTTATTTTAGAAAAACTTCAACTCAACGAACTAATTATTGAAAACTATGAAGCTACTATTTTAGATTTAGCCCATGTAAATGAATCTTACGAAAAATTGGAATTGGAATTAATTGATGGTGTTTTAGGTAGCGATATTTTAACTGAATACAATGCAATAATAGATTATGGTAAGAAAGAGTTGATTTTTAATAGTTAAAACTGAAAATAAATAAACGTCTGCAATTCTGAGGACATCGATTGGTAAATACCAAAAACAGCAAATGCACTGATTCCTATTTTGGCAACTAAGGGCAAAGCAATAAATTTTTCCTGATACCAATTTTTGATTTTTGTTGGAAGTACATGAATAATATAACCAACAACCATCACACCAAACACCATGGCATAAGAAGAGGTAATGGATGGAATTAAATCGACACTGAAGTTATTGGTAATCTGACCCAATATTTGCCAGGTAGATTCCATGCTTTCTCCTCTAAACCAAATCCGAGTAAATGTAATAAAGTTAAACGTAATCAAAACTTTTAATGCCAATACAAAAAAGTTATTGAATTTCTCATAAGGGCTTATTTTCCTCCAAAGTTTATATACCATTAACCCCAAGCCATTTAAACCACCCCAAATAACAAATTGCCAACTTGCTCCGTGCCACAAACCTCCTAATAACATTGTAATTAATAAATTAACATTGGTAGTTAACCACGCTCTAAAAGTTTTTATCCAAATGGCCAAGAAAGTAATCAATAATGCTACCCAAATAAATCCATACAACACTATCATTTTTCCTGAAAGCAGAATAATGAAAAGCGAAATAACTCCTAGTGCTATCCAAGTTCCCAACGTACCTTTTTTATTTCCTCCTAGCGGAATATAAAGGTAATCTTTAAGCCATGAAGACAAACTCATGTGCCAACGCTTCCAAAATTCGCCTACATTTTTGGCTTTGTAAGGCGAATTAAAATTAGTAGGCAACGTAAATCCCATCAACAATGCTACTCCAATTGCTATGTCGGTATATCCCGAAAAATCGGCATAAACTTGCAATGAATAGCCATACAACGCCATGAGGTTTTCATAACCTGTAAACATCATCGGGTTATGAAACACTCTGTCAATAAAATTAACCGCTATGTAATCACCAATAACTATCTTTTTAGTCAATCCTTTTAATATCCAAAAAAGTGCTAATCCAAACTCATGTTGGGTAAGAGTGTATGGCTTATAGAGTTGAGGTATAAATTCGGATGCACGCACGATAGGTCCTGCCACCAATTGAGGGAAAAATGAAACATAAAATCCAAAATCCATAAGATTATTTACTGGCTTCACCTGCTCTCGGTAAACATCTACCGAATAACTGATGGTTTGGAAAGTAAAAAACGAAATTCCAACAGGTAATAAAATTTGATTTACCGAATAAGAAGTCCCTACTGTTTCGTTGGTAAACTGAGCAAAATGATTGAATATCTGATAATTGGTTTGAAACAAATCATTGTAGGCATCAGTGAAAAAATAGGCATACTTGAAATAGCATAACACAAAAAGATTAATAACTACGCTTGATGTAACTAATAATTGTTTGGCTAGTTTTTTCTTTGATGAATAAATTAATTTACCAATAATGTAATCGGAAACTGTCGAGAAAATAAGTATGGTAATGAATAATCCACTGGTTTTATAATAAAAAAACAAACTCACTAAAAACAAAAATGCATTCCGTAATCCTCGTTTTTTATGAATAATGGAATAAATAGATAAAACAACAGCAAAAAATCCCCAAAAGAAAAAACCAGTAAAAATCATTGGTTCACCTTCATTGTAGGTTAGCAAATGTTTTAAATTAGTTGTACTAAAAAAATGGTCAACCCATGCGAATATGTCGAAATTATTATTCAAAAGAAAGGTTTTCGATTTCTAACAAACTATTTAATTTAAAATCAGCGATATTGAAACGTGTGTCATTTTTGCTTTCTTTATCAGGAACGACAATTGTTTTCATTAGAGCCGCTTTTGCAGCAATTAATCCATTAAAAGAATCTTCTATAACCAAACAATTTACTGGTAATTCGCTCAATTCTTTGGCTGTTTTTATGAATATTTCTGGATGAGGTTTTCCATAAGGGAGATTTTCAGCAGAATTAATCACATCAAAATAATCTACCAACTCCAATTTGTTTATGACTGTTATAATCAATTTCATAGCCGATGAAGAAGCTAACGCAATTTTATAATTCTTTGATTTAAAAAAATCCAACGACTCTTTAACTCCTTTTAGTGCAACACCTCTTTTAGTGATAAGCGAAGTAACTGTTTTTAATAGTTCTTTTTCAACTTCTTTTATGGTCATTCCTTCCCAAGGAGTTTTGTTATGCCAATATTCGACTACTTCAAATAAACGCATTCCCATCGTTTCACGGCACATATCTTCAGTAAATGTGAACCCAACTTTTCCAAAAGTAAGTATTTCAGCTTCCCTCCACAAGGGTTCAGAGTCAATAATAACTCCATCCATATCATATATTACAGCTTTTATCTCCAAGGATTTTTTAATTTTTAAGCTGCAAATTTAAAATAAATACTGTGTAAATAGGAATAGTTACTGATTTATACTCAAATCACATAGCTTTCCGAATTTTTGATTTACCCTTTTTGCCGTTATCTGCGTTAAAAATTTAAACCGTAGCTACGGCTATTCTTGTCCACACGCAAAGCTCACTCATCCATCCACTGACTGGATGCCGTGCCTTGAGACCAACAAAAATAGTTTACTCAAATTACCCGAAAAGCTATGTGATTTGAGTATAATACCAATTTTGATTATCTAATGGATGAACAAGAATTCATATAAATTTTATATAAAATTAACAAATATCCTCGTTAAAAATGACTAATTTCGGTGCTATTATTAACCTTATAAATTTGATACTATGGCACGAATTGATGCATTAACAAAAGAACAAGCACACGCAGATGTGCAACCTATTTTTGATGGGATGAAACAAAAATTAGGAATGATACCTAACATTTACGCAACCTTAGCCAACTCACCAGCTGCATTGAAGGCAAATTTAGCCTTAGGCGACACCTTAAAAGCAGGTTCTTTATCTATGAAAGAAGTGGAAACCGTTGCACTATCTGTTTCACAAATAAACAATTGTGCTTACTGTTTAGCGGCTCATACCGCTGTTGGAAAAATGGCAGGATTTACTGAAGAAGAAACGATTGCTATTAGAACTGGAGAGATTACGGACACAAAAATTAAAGCTTTATCTGATTTGACAAAAGAAATTACCAACTCCAAAGGATACCCTACTGAAGCAACATTAAATGCATTTTATAATGCAGGTTATTCTAAAGCAACCTTAATTGAAGTAATTGGTTTGGTAGCACTAAACACATTTAACAATTACTTTAACCACATTGCTGAAACTCCAGTTGATTTCCCTTTAGCAAAAGAAGTACAAACTACTTAACCCGCTTTATTCATGCAAAAGCGAAGTGAATTGTATGAATATGCGAAGGGCTGTGGGATGCAAAGCGGTTAATCCCTTCCGATAATTATCGGAATAGTAATACCCAAATTTAGCTATTTTCAATAGTCCAAATTTGGGTATCACTTATATCCTAGAAAATTTCTGAACCGAGCTTGCGAGTTCAACGAAGTTAATTTTCTGAGTTAAATATTTCAAAAATTAAATATATATATGATGCGTTTATCCTGACTGAATAGTTATGCAAATGTTAATAACTAGAGTTCGATTATTATTTTAAAGTTCAGATTTTCATAATAGACAACATTCTTTACTATAAAAAAACGCATTATTTAGAATTTACGTAATTTCGCAGCCTTAGAACCTGTTCATAATCTTTGTTGCCGAATCAAAATGCCCCTTTTTTACTGCTTTTTTGTTAAAAATAGTCACGTATCTATGGATATGCTTCTATTTTTCTATCGACACAAAGATTATGAGCAGGTTCTTAAAAATAACAAAAAAAAACGTAATGATTAAAATAACTTTACCCGATGGTTCTGTGAAAGAACTTCCAAAAGGAAGCACTTCGATGGATGTTGCCAAAAGCATCAGCGAAGGATTGGCTCGAAATGTAATTTCTGCAAAAGTAAATGAAACTATTGTTGAAGTTACCACGCCAATTACTACAGATGCAAAAGTTGTTTTATACACATTTGACCAAGAAGAAGGTAAAAAAGCATTTTGGCATTCTTCTGCTCACATTTTAGCCCAAGCATTAGAAAAACTTTATCCAGGAATAAAATTAACCATAGGACCAGCTATTGAAAATGGTTTTTATTATGATGTTGATGCTGGCGAACAAGTAATTAGAGAAGAAGATTTTAAGAAAATTGAAGATACATTTTTAGAATTAGCCAGACAAAAAGCTGATTTCAACATACGTTCTGTTTCTAAGGCAGACGCTCTGAAAAAATACAAAGCCGAAGGAAACGAGTACAAAGTAGAATTAATAGAAAATTTGAATGATGGTGAAATAACTTTTTGCGACCATTCCGATTTCACTGACTTGTGTAGAGGTGGACATATTCCCAACACTGAAATAGTTAAAGCAGTTAAAATAATGAGTGTGGCTGGTGCTTATTGGCGAGCCGACCAAACTAAAAACCAATTGACTCGAGTTTATGGAATTTCTTTTCCAAAACAAAAAATGCTTACAGAATATTTGGAATTGTTGGAACAAGCCAAACAAAGAGATCATAGAAAATTAGGTAAAGAATTGGAATTATTTGCATTTTCTGCTAAAGTTGGACAAGGATTGCCGTTGTGGCTGCCAAAAGGAGCTATGTTGAGAGAACGCTTAGAAAACTTTTTGAAAAAAGCTCAACTAAAAGCAGGTTACTTGCCTGTAATTACGCCTCATATCGGACATAAAGATTTATATGTTACTTCTGGACATTTTGAAAAATATGGAGCAGATTCATTTCAACCAATTCATACACCCAACGAAGGCGAATTGTTTATGTTGAAACCCATGAACTGTCCGCATCATTGCGAAATTTATAAAACAGCTCCTCGCTCTTACAAAGATTTACCTATACGTTATGCTGAATTTGGAACAGTTTATCGATACGAACAAAGTGGAGAGTTGCATGGGTTAACTCGAGTAAGAAGTTTTACGCAAGATGATGCACACTTATTTTGTCGTCCCGACCAAGTGGAAGAAGAATTTAAAAAAGTAATTGATTTGGTGCTTTATGTATTCAAATCATTAGGCTTTGAGCATTTTACTGCTCAAATTTCACTAAGAGACCCTGAAAACAAAGAAAAATACATTGGTTCTGATGAAAATTGGGAAAAAGCAGAAAATGCAATTATCAATGCAGCCAACGAAAAAGGATTAAAAACAACTGTTGAAACAGGAGAAGCAGCATTTTATGGACCTAAATTAGATTTTATGGTTAAAGATGCTATTGGAAGAAGTTGGCAATTAGGAACAATTCAGGTTGATTATAATTTGCCAGAGCGATTTGAATTGGAATATAAAGGAAGCGACAATGAAATGCACAGACCAGTGATGATACACAGAGCACCATTTGGTTCTATGGAACGGTTTATCTCTGTTTTGATTGAGCATTGTGCAGGAAATTTTCCTTTATGGCTAACACCAGAGCAAGTTGCTATTTTACCTATTAGCGAAAAATATAATGAAAATGCAAAAAACATTTCAGAATTGCTAAATAATTACGATATTCGCAGCTTCGTTGACGATAGAAACGAAAAAGTGGGTAGAAAGATAAGAGATGCAGAAATGAAAAAAGTTCCTTTTATGATTCTGCTCGGAGAAAAAGAAGTGGAAACCAATCAATTAGCAGTTAGAAAACATGGCGAAGGTGATTTGGGAACTTATAAATTAGAAGCATTTGTTGACTTAATAAATACAGAAATAAAAAATAATTTAAACTAAAAAACAAACAAAACGATTGGCATTACCTAATAATTTTCAAAATAGAGGAAGAAATTTCCGTAAAACTGAAGACCAACATAAAATAAATGAGCGAATTTTTGCAAAAGAAGTTCGTGTTATTGCAGATGATATGGAACCTCAAGTTGTTTCTATATCTAAGGCACTGGAAATGGCTAGAGAAAGAGAATTAGATTTAGTAGAAATTTCTGCAAATGCTGTTCCTCCTGTTTGTAAAATTATTGATTACAAAAAGTTTTTGTATGATCAAAAAAAGAAACAAAAAGAGATAAAAGCGAAAGCTTCAAAAATTACATTGAAAGAAATTCGCTTTGGACCGAACACGGATGATCATGATTTTGAATTTAAAGTAAGAAATGCTCAAAAATTTATTGAAGAAGGATCGAAAGTAAAAGCCTTTGTGTTTTTTAAAGGTAGAACCATTATCTTTAAAGAAAGAGGCGAAATATTATTATTGAAAATGGCACAAGCTTTAGAAGATGTTGCCGTTGTTGAATCAATGCCAAAAATGGAAGGAAAGAAAATGTTTATGTTCTTATCTCCAAAGAAAAAAAGTAAATAGTCTTTGCAAGAAAATGCCAAATACTGCGTTATTCTCGTTTTTGAAACAGTCATTTACAACAGTAAATTCCTTAATTTCAAAAACTTCGAAAGCCTTGTCTTTGAATTTTTCTTATCAAAGACTTTAAAAAAGGTAATTTTCTTACAGATATTAAATAAGTAAATAAGTAATCATTAACCCTTAATAATTAACAGTATGCCAAAAATGAAAACTGGTTCCAGTGCAAAAAAAAGATTCCGATTAACAGGAACCGGAAAAATTAAAAGGAAACATGCTTTTAAAAGTCACATTTTAACAAAAAAATCGACTAAACAAAAGCGTAATTTAACTAAATTCACAACAGTTAATAAAACTGATGAGAAAAGCATTAAATTACAATTGTGCATCTAAACAAGCACAATTAATGTTAACTTGATAAAATCGGTTATCGTAAATTAAAAATTTAGTAAACAAAACCAGAATGACTAGTTTGAAGATTGCAACCATGCAGCACTAACATTCAAAAAACGTAAAAGAAATGCCAAGATCAACAAATTCAGTAGCTTCAAGAGCTCGAAGAAAAAAAATTATGAAACTTGCCAAAGGATACTTTGGTAGAAGAAAAAATGTGTGGACAGTAGCAAAAAACGCTGTTGAAAAAGCAGGAGTTTATGCTTACACAGGAAGAAAACAAAAAAAGAGAAACTTTAGAGCATTATGGATTCAAAGAATCAATGCAGGAGTTAGAGAATATGGAGTTTCTTACTCAAAATTTATGGGAGAACTTTCTAAGAAAAACATCCAATTGAACAGAAAAGTATTAGCTGATTTAGCTATGAACCATCCAGCCGCTTTTAAAGCAGTGGTGGATAAAGTTGTGAAATAGACTCAGTTTTAATAAACAATTACAAATTAAAGAGAACTTCCCCGAAGTTCTCTTTTTTGTTTTACCCTTAAGAGTAATAAAAATCCAACGATAAAGAAAATAATTAACATCAGTACGGAGGTGCGAATACTGAAAAAACCTTCGATAAGACCAAAGAAAAAAGTACCGATTACAACGCCCATTTTTTCAAGAACATCATAGAAACTAAAATAGGATGTGTTATCTGTTGTATCGGGTAGCATTTTTGAATAGGTTGATCGTGATAGTGATTGTATTCCTCCCATCATTAAACCAATTACACCTGCAATAAAATAAAAATGAAGTGGTGTGTAAACAAATTGATATGCTGCAACGCAAATTATTGCCCAAATGAACACTACAATTTGAAGTGTTTTTATATTGCCAATCAGTTTAGATAAATAAGCCATTACATGTGCTCCAGCTATTGCAATAAATTGGATGACTAAAATACTGATGATTAAACCTGTTTGCATTTCTGCTTCGCTTTTCCATGCAATTTCCTTAGTTCCAAAAAAAACTGCCATTAGCATTATTGTTTGAACGCCCATGCTGTAGATAAAAAAAGCGGAAAGGTATTTTTTAATTGAGTGTTGATTTTTTAATTGTTTGAATACGAATGCAAGTTCTTGAAATCCTTTTTTAAATCTATTTCCTGTTGGTTTTTTATTAAATGTATTGGTTGGCAAGTGCTTGAATGTAATTTGGCTAAACCCTATCCACCACATTCCTGTTAACACAAAAGTATATTTTGCTTCAATTCCAGCAACTTGTATCAATAGCAAACAAATAATAAGCAACAAGGAGCTTCCTATATATCCTCTGCCAAAACCTTTTGCACTAATTTTATCGTGCATATTGGGAGGAGCAATTTCTGGTAAATAAGCATTGTAAAAAACCAAACTTCCTGAAAAGCCAACACTTGCAAGTAAAACAGACAACATGCTCCATTCCAGGTTTTCTACATTAAAAAAATACAAACTCATGCAGGAGGTTGCTCCTAAATAACAGAAAAATTGCATGTATTTTTTCTTGTTTCCCGAAAAATCAGCCATGCCCGATAACAAAGGAGATAAAAAAGCTATAATGATAAAGGACAATGAAACTACATAAGAATACAACTCTGTGTTTATAAAAGTTTTGTTAAAGAACATCACTTCTTCGGTTGTGATGGTGTTATAAAAAATAGGAAAAATAGCTGTAGTGATGATGAGCGGATAAACAGAGTTAGCCCAATCGTACATTATCCATGCGTTAATAATTTTTTTTTGTTGAGACATCAGAAATGTGAAAATGCGTGGAGTAAAACTAACTAAAAGTATTTACAATGAGAAAGGGTGTGCGACAATTTTCCCTTTTTTAATTTAATATCGTAACTCAATCCCGATTGCCGAAGATAGTAGGAGGGGTGTGAATTTATAAAAAATAAATTATAATTTAGGGAAATTGGGTGTGCGTACTCATAAAAAATTACTCTTTAATAAAAGTAAGTAGTGTTCGATGAAGTTTAAATTCAGGAGAGTTGTTTTTGATTAGATTTATTTTAATGATATAGATTCCATCTTTTTTTGCATTAAAATTACCTTCCAATTTTCCTTTGAAGCTTATGTTGGTTTTGTTATTCAATTTTTCAATTTTATAGTCTTTTTTTGGTATGGCATTGAATGGATCTAATCCTCCTTCAAAAAGAAAGTTATCTCCTTCAAAAAATTTAAAGCTATAAACGATAAGTGGTGTGTTTTCGTACTCCATATCAATATCTACCCAAAACGTGATTGTTTCGTCTTTTTCTAACGGAATTTTTACTTCACAATAGTTAGTAGTAAGTAGGTTTGCAGTTGCTACTTCTTTTTTGCAAGAGAGTAAAGAAATCCAAATGAAAAAGGTTGCGATGACAATTTTCAGCATATTTTTTTTATTTTCCACTTCCTTTAATTACAATTAAAACGGTATAAATAAGAATTTTAAAATCTACCAGCAACGACATATTTTCGATATAAAGTATATCAAATTTTAAGCGTTCAATCATTTGTTCTACATTTTCGGCATAGCCATATTTTACTTGACCCCAAGAGGTAATTCCTGGTCTAACTTTTAATAAATGATTAAAGTGTGGGGCTTTTTCGATGATTTGGTCAATAAAAAATTGTCGTTCGGGACGAGGACCTACTAGGCTCATATCACCAATGAGTACGTTAAAAAATTGCGGTATTTCATCCAACCGAACCTTGCGCATAAACTTACCAAAGTTGGTTATTCTAGCATCATACCCACTAGAAAGAGCAGGACCGTTTTTTTCAGCATCTTGCACCATAGAACGAAACTTATAAATCGTAAAGGGTTTTCCATGTAAACCAATTCGTTCTTGCGCAAAAAAAGCACCTCCTTTTGTGGTTGCAACAACAATAATTGCTGTTGTAAGATAAAGAGGTGAACATAAAATCAACACCATTGCGGACACAAATACATCTATCATTCTTTTTACAGAACGCTGCCAAGCAGGCATAATTTCGTTTTCAATAACAATTAATGGTGTTCCAAAAATAGCACTCATTTTTACTGATCCTGAAACTATTGCATACATGTCTGGAATTATTTTTATAATTACAGGTGTTGCTTCTAATTCATTTATTATGGAAACTAATTTAGGATGTTCTTGGGGTTCGGGGGCAATAATAACCTCTTCAATTTTATTATTAAAAATTACTTCTTTAATATCAACACAATTGCCAAAGTGAGGAAGGAAATTACTTAAGGGATAGCTTTCATTTTTTGAAATATGAGTAAATCCAATAATTTTATTTCCAGAAGAATATCGTTGATTTTCTAATTCTTTATATAAATCAATAGCGTGTTTGTCTGAACCAATTATTAGTGTGTTAAAACCAATCTTCCTGTTTTTTATTTGAAGTCCGGTGTAGGTGGTAAGAATAAATCTAGCTACAGCTGTTGATAAAAAATGAAGTCCTAATAATGATGTATATAACTTATAATATTCTTTATAAGAAAGTACTTCGTCATCTAAAAGAAGGACAAAAAACAAAACTATTGTTCCAATTATAGAGATTAAAAGCGTTTGTCCAAATTCTTTTAGTCTTGATTTTCGGTAAATATTATTGTACGTTCCAATAATATAGTAAAGAAGTATCCAATAGAGTGGGATAAAAATTAGAGCGTAGTAAAAGTTATCATCGAAAGTTAAAGGTATTTCATGCCCAAATTTAATTGGTTCTATAAATTTTTTTCTGAAAATAAAAAATAATGTCCAAGCAAGAATTGCTGCAAAAATATCCAAAAAAACATACCTGAAAATTTGTAATTTTTTATTCATCTACTTAATTCTATTCTATAATTGGATTTTTTGCAACACATTACTATAACACCTAAAATTTCAATAATTTGATTCATTAATAATGAACAACCTTGAGATTGTCAATATATATTTGGGGATTTTGATTAATAAAAGGAGATAGCCCAGTTGATTGCAGTCCAAAAAAAACTTTAAAATTAGAGTTTGTTGGTTTAGAATTTATGGCAGTGGTAAGGTTTATATAAATTTTCTTCCAAGTGCCTGTTGGTACAAGGCTAACCAAACCAATTTTATCGTCATCAGTTAATAAACCTACTAAAACATATTCATTTGTTTTAAAGTTAAGTTCAAGATAAACAGGGGTTCCGTTGGAAGAAACATTTTTAAAAACAGGTGACTGAGCTTCAAAAAAAACCATGGTTGGTAACATATATACTTTGCCAGAATAATTTCCTTCAAAAACTCCTGTGTTTGTTTTGTTTATTATTGTATCGCTATTTGCATGATATGAAAATGAGGTGGATGCTCCTTCAAAATCTTCTAACCAAGCAAATTTTGCATCGGGGTTGTATGATATTGATGGGGTTATTGTTATTTCTTTTCCTGCAACAAGATTAATTTGCTCTACATGGGGTGAATATAACAAATATCTTCTTCTAAGTTGGCTTACACCATTTTCTTTAATACCGGCATAAATTTTTATTGTAAAAAGGCCTTCTTTGATTACCGGAAAACGAGCAGGAAGTTCATAAGTTCCAATTAAATTATCGTTAATAAACACCCACGCATCAGTAATGTTTTCGGAATTGGAGCCTTGTGTTGCAAAGTTTGTTGACAAGGTAAATTTATCAATTGAAATGTAGGATGGAATTTTTGCTTCAAATTTATCTTTTGAGCAAGAAAAAACAACTAACACTATAAAGAAAAAACTATAGTATTGAATATTAATAAGTAAAGTATTTTTATAATGTTTTTGCAAGTTGGAAATAATCTCTTAACGGTTACTTAATGTAATTATTGCACAAAAGTATTATTCTTAGGTTAAAGAGAAATTTATTTTTAGCTTTTCTGATATTTTAAATGTAACATCAAGAATTTTATACATGGTGTGTAAATCTATAGCAATTTGTTTTTGTTGCATAACTCCAAGGTATAATTCTGAAAATTCTTGCTCCACTTCACTTGTTTTTAGTAAGGTTATGTTTTGATTCTGAGTAATATTAGAAGACTCATTATGTGTCAATAAACTAATGTTATTATCTAAAAAATCAAGTAAAATGGTGCTGTTGTTTTCGAAAAAACGTATGGTTTTTTTGTCGTCTTCTGCAATTGTATTGATGGTAATGTTGGCTATACATCCATTATCAAACTCTAATTTCACATGAATTAACTCGGGTGATGAATTAATTACGTCAATTCCAACAGTTGAAATTCTTTTTAAATTAGATTTAACAGTATTAATTATTAAACAAATATCATCGCATAATAAATCAAAAATTGCATCAGATGATTTGTTTTTATAATGTATATGTGTAATTGCTTCTATATATGTTGGACATGATATATAATTTTTGGCTGATTTGAATAAGGGTGTAAAATAAGAAATATTAGATATTTGTACTTTTACTCCTGCTTCTTCTGATAATTCTAATAATTTTCGTGCTTCTACAGTAGTTTTAATATTTGATTTATCAATTAATAAGTGTTTAGATGATTTAAGACTTTTAACTATTAATTCTATTCTTGTTTGTTCGGGTAAGTTCAGGATATATACAACATCTACTTTGTTGAGAAGCTCTTCTAACGAATTTACTTTAAGAGGCAGATGATTTTTTGGAATATTGGTTGATTTTTTTTGATGTGTATCAAAAAAACAAATGAATTTATAATTGGAAAGGCTTTGAAGCGATTTTATATGCTTTTCAATTAAATAACTAGACCCTATTAAACCTATTCTTAACATTTACATCGAAA
>Ga0210046_1001990_pt1 | contig 14996 bp, 11 predicted proteins | sample CryGeyCG2114_250_FD_185461 | JGI IMG/M metagenome (GOLD analysis project Ga0210046, IMG submission 185461) | Groundwater microbial communities from aquifer - Crystal Geyser CG18_big_fil_WC_8/21/14_2.50 (SPAdes) (version 2) | ecosystem: Environmental > Aquatic > Deep subsurface > Groundwater ... | reverse complement strand
TATTGTTACTTTATATCTGAAGAAGTAATCTATAAACCGGCTAAAAAGGTAATGGTATCCACGCCGGCGGCATAATCCCAAAGCGCCGGGTATTGGGTTTGTCCAAAAGCAATGCTTTTTTCGTACCAGCCATCCGCCGATACCAGGCATTGAATTTTCTCTTGGTTAGCCCCAATTATTTCTTTAAGCGCTGTTGGGCTGCTGTATTCCTGGTAAAACAAAACACTAATTGGGGAAGTAAATACTTCGTTAGGCGTTACAAGTAAAAAACCGTTGTCGAAATGAGGGGCCCGGTTTACCAGTAAAAGAGATTTGTTGTAATCGTAATTATTCTGGTATTTATGGTGTTCCAGAATATTATAATAAGGTTCGATTGCTTCGAAAAAAGAATTAAAAACGTAGCCCGTTGGTACCAGTACTTTCGAAACACTGCGGCTGCTCAAGCCATAATAGCCTAAAATATCTTGTCCTAAATTTTTTAATTGCGCCGGCGTTTCTTCTCCGGTCAGGATTCCCAAACCATGGCGGGTTTTGCGGATGAGGTGCGGCTTATTAGAAAAATAACGCTCTAAATTTAAAGCCGTTTGATTGTTGCTGGTGGCAATTATTGCGTCTACGTCTTTTAGCACCGGTACAAAATGGATGCGGGCTGCGAACTGAGGTTCCAGCTCAATCAGGCGCTGAGCCAGCATTTTCATCAGGAACGTATCTTCGCTGCTCAGTTTGGCATACAGCAAGTGGCCCGTAATCAGGACGGATAAAAAATCAGGAAAGCCAGCCAGGGGTTTGTTCCCGGCCATCACTACGCCAACTTTTTTAGCAGAAATTTTATCTAAATCGTAAACAAATAGCCATTCCTGTAAGTATTGTTTATCTAACTGGCTAATTATTCCGTTTAAAGCACTAGTAATATTCTGTTTGTCGAACCATGGGTTGGCATTGCCGGCCCGCAAGGCTAGTTCCTGAATTTGTTCCGGGGTTAATGCTTTTAAATCGTTTCCGAGAGAGGCAAAAGCTTGGATTCGGTGTTGTAAGTTCATGAAGTGCCGCGGCTAAATAATTGTTTGCAGTATAACGGATTGTTTCTAATTTTGCCGAAAATTTGGAAATACAAATTTAATAAAATAAACAAGAGATACGATTATGGCTATAATGATCACAGACGAATGTATTAACTGCGGCGCATGCGAACCGGAGTGCCCCAATACCGCTATTTACGAAGGTGCGGTGCAGTGGACCTGGGGCGGTGGTACATCGTTAACCGAAGTAGAAATTGACGGAGGTGAGATTGTGGCTGGTAATGCTCCACAAACTCCTATTTCTGACGAATATTATTATATTGTTTCGGATAAGTGTACTGAGTGTCAGGGTTTTCACGAAGAACCACAGTGTGCCGCCGTTTGCCCGGTAGATTGCTGCGTAGATGACCCGGATTACCGCGAAACCGAAGAAGAATTATTAGCGAAAAAAGATTGGCTGCACGCGGCTGTTTAAGCTGTCTTAAAATTACAAAAAGCCTGTTCTGGTTCGAGAACAGGCTTTTTTATTGTAAAAGGTAGGTAATTAGTTATTCTGTTTTGATATATTTTATATAAGTAGGCTTACTTTTTTGCAGGCGAAGACCAACGGCAAAAGATTTGTGCTTGGACCATAACAAAGTATAATATAATGTATAGACCACGTCTTAACTTGTCGGGAATAAAAATAAAAAACCACCCCCAAACCCCTCCTTGAAAATAAGGAGGGGAGCTAGGCCAACGTTTTCTCAACCGCTTTTTCAAGAAGTTTTCTCGCTGTCTATAGCTATAGCTGGTTAATTTTCCTCTTCCCGGATATAATCCAGCAGCTTCAGTGCTTCGCCGATAATGTCATCAACTTCCTGTTTAGAATCAGCACTTAAAGTTCTTTCAAATAAACCCAGCAGCATTTCGCCTGCTTCATTAATAAATAAATCTTTGTATAAATTATCAAAGGCTTTCATTTTTTTATTTATTTCGGCATCTATCTGGGCAATACTGTTGGCCTGAGCGGCATTTTGTAACGCTTCCAGTATTTGCCGGCTGTCTTCGTCTTCCGACATTTCATAAAATACCTGCATCAGGGCAATGGCTACGCCCAGCCGCACTTTTTCAAATTTTAGATGCAAATTATCGCCCGGACGGGTATGGCCCGGGTTGGCCCGGTGCCGGCTTTCGGCCAGTTCAAACTCTTTGTAAACAGCACCTTCACTTTTGTCGAATAAACCGGGGTTTTCGGTGTTCAGGCTGCGGGTAATCAATAAGGCAAAGTTAGCTGCGGACATGCTTAAGTTTTAAAAATTATAGGTTATAACCAATTTTCTCCTGCGCTTTTCTCCTGGTTAATACCAAAAATTAATCTTTTTTCCAAAATTGACGCTTACCTTTGATACTCCAACTTCACAGGACAATTTGTATAACCAATACAAAGTAAGGTTATAAATTATACTTATAATATATGCAGCGGCAAATCAGTTTATTATTTTTAATCTTCTTCAACTTTTTCATGCTTGCGGGATATGCCCAAACTCCCTTGCAAAGTCCGGAGCAATTTCTGGGGTATAAGTTAGGAACCCGTTTTACGCGCCATGCCGACATACTGCGCTACCTGAATTATCTGGTGGCCCAGGCCCCGGACCGCATGAAACTCCAAACCTACGGTTCTACTTACGAAGAACGCCCTTTGATGCTGGCTACTATTTCGGCTCCCCAAAATATAAACCGCCTGGAAGAAATCCGGACCAATAATTTAAAGCGAACCGGGCTTTTGCCAGGGCAGCCCACCGACAGTCAGCCGGCAATTGCCTGGCTCAGCTACAATGTACACGGCAACGAAGCGGTTTCGTCGGAAGCGGTGCTGCAGGTTTTATACGATTTATTAGATACCAATAATGCCAAAACGCAGCAATGGCTGCAGAAAACCGTGATACTGATCGATCCTTGTGTAAATCCCGATGGCCGGGAACGTTACGTGCAGTGGTACGGGCAAGTTGCGGCCCAGGGTAGTAATGCCAATCCCATCGCGCGCGAACACCAGGAGCCCTGGCCCGGTGGGCGCCCCAACCATTATTTATTTGACCTGAACCGCGATTTGGCCTGGCAAACCCAGAAAGAAACGCAACAGCGTATTGCGCTTTACAACCAGTGGATGCCCCAACTACACGCCGATTTTCACGAAATGAGTCCGGAAGCGTCTTATTACTTTTCGCCGGCGGCCAAGCCTTTTCACGAAGATATAACGCCGTGGCAACGCGAATTCCAGAATATTATCGGCGACAATAACCGTAAATATTTTGATGCCAACCGCTGGCTTTACTTTACCCGCGAAACTTACGATCTTTTTTACCCAAGCTACGGCGATACCTGGCCGACTTTTAACGGCGCCATTGCCATGACTTACGAGCAGGGCGGTTCCGGCCGGGCCGGTTTGGCCTACACCCGTACCGACGGCGATACCCTGACCTTAACGCAACGCATTGCCCACCACCATACCGCCAGTCTGGCTACTTTAGAAGCCATTGCTGACCGAAGCGAAAAAGTAGTGGAAGAATTCGGTAAATATTACCAGCGCAACCGAACCAATCCGCCGGGCACCTACCAGACTTATGTTTTAAAAGCCAAAGGCAATGAAGCCAAGATTCGGTCCTTAACCGATTATCTTGATCGCCAACAAATACAATATGGCTTTGCCACCGGCAACTCTTCCCGGATGGCTTTTAATTATACCAACGGTAAAACTGAAGGAGCCCGAATAGAGCAAAACGATTTACTGATCAGTTTGTATCAGCCTAAGTCTACGCTCATAAAAGTATTGTTTGAACCAGCTACCAAGCTGGAAGATTCTCTTACTTACGATATAACTTCCTGGTCCATTCCGTACGCCTATGGTTTGCCGGCTTACGCCGTAAAAGGGAAAATTGCCCAAACCACTACCAAGCCGGACGCTTTAACCCAAACTAATACGGCTCCGGCAATAGCAAAACCTTATGCTTACTTAGCCCGCTGGAACAGCCTACAGGATTTACAGTTTCTGGCCGATTTATTAAACCAGAAAATAAATATCCGTTATTCCGAAAAAACATTTGAAGCCGAAGGCCAGCAATATGCGCCCGGCACGCTTATTATTACCCGTACCGGCAACGAGCGGATAGGTGATAAATTTGATACCCTGATTAAAGTTGCCGCCGAAAAAGCCGGCGTACAGATTACACCCACGCAATCGGGTTTTGTAACCAGCGGCGCAGATTTTGGTTCGGGCAGTGTTCGTTACCTGAAAAAGCCGCAAGTAGCTGTTCTGGCGGGCGCCGGTATTTCTTCTACTGGTTTTGGCGAAATCTGGCATTTCTTTGAGCAGCAGATCCATTACCCGGTTACCGTGTTAGATGCCCAGTTATTGAGCCGGGTTTCCTGGTCGGATGTAGATGTACTCATTATGCCGGGCGGTTATTACGGCGATATTATGCCGGACCGGGTTTTGAATCAGGTGAAAGACTGGGTGCGGGGCGGCGGTAAATTAATTGCTATGGAAAGCGCCACCGGTTTCTTAGCGGGTAAAAGAGACTTTTCCTTGGTACCCAAAAAAGACACCGATTCGGCTGAAGTAAAAAAAGATCCTTATAAATTATTAAGACCTTACGGTGAAAGTGAGCGCAGTGCCATATCGCAACTGGTGCAGGGAAGTGTTTACCGCGTAACCTTAGATAATACCCATCCTTTGGCGTATGGCTACGGCAACACGTATTTTGCTTTAATTCGGGATGTAATTAATTACCAGTTTATGACCAACGGCTGGAATGTAGGCGTATTGAAGAAAGATATTTATACCAGCGGATTTGTAGGCGCCCAGGCCCGGAAAAAACTACAGGATACGGTAGTGTTGGGGCACCAACGATTAGGACAAGGCAATATCGTATACATTGCCGATAATCCTTTATTCCGGGCTTTCTGGCACAATGGTAAGTTGCTGTTCGGAAATGCAGTGTTTATGGTGGGGCAGTAATTATCAGGATTATACTATTAAGTAAAATTACAGAATTAATGATTGAGTGAATGAGTGAATCAATCAATGAGCTTAACCTGGGTGTAGTTTGTAAATACACCAAAGTATCAAAGTATTGCAAGCTAATCAAAAGCAAATTAGATATTATACCAGTATTAACTGATTATTGCACTTACCAGAACCACATTACCCTTCCTCAACATAAGAATCGTGTTCCGTAGTGGCGTGGCACTGCCACGCCGCTACCATAAAGGCGTAGAACCTATTTTAGGTTGCTATTATATTTAGGTGTAGTTACAAACTACACCTAGCTTCTGTAATTTATATTATCTAGTAATAATATTATTTGCTCTAATGTGTGACAGTACACCGCAATAATCGGTTGATATAATATAAACAGCTAGATTGATTCAAAAATGTTACATGGGGTCAACATCCGCTACTACCCGTAAACCTTTAAATTCTTTGCGCTGGTTAATTTCGGCAATAGCTTCGGCAATGGAGACTTTAGCCGCTTTCAGGCTGGTATGTTCGCGGTCCAGCTTAATGTGGATTTCCTGTAGAAACAGGTTGCGTATTTTAAATACGTAAGGCACTTCGGGGCCCAGCACGTATTTAGGGCCTAAACGCGCGCTGAACTCATGGCTTAAAGCCATGGCGGCGGCTTCGCAGACTTTTTCTTCCAGGTGCTTTACCGTAATCCGGATAACGCGCACGAAAGGCGGAAACACGTATTTGCGGCGTTCATTTATTTCGTGTTCGTACAAAGCCTGGTAATCGTTTTCGATTACTTTCTGGAAAATAGGCTGGTTGGGATTGCTGGTCTGAATAATAACTTTGCCTTTTTTACCTTTCCTGCCCGCCCGCCCGCTCACCTGCACAAACATTTGGTAAGCCCGCTCGTGCGCCCGGTAATCGGGGTAATTAATAATACTATCAGCATTAATAATACCTACTAAACTTACGTTTTCAAAATCGAGACCTTTGGTTACCATTTGGGTGCCCACCAGCACATTGGTCAGGTTTTTTTCGAAATCCGAAATAATTTGCTGGTACGCATTCTTAGATTTGGTGGTGTCCAGGTCCATGCGCTGAATGGCTGCTTCCGGTAGCAATAACTTTAATTCATCTTCTATTTTTTCCGTGCCAAAGCCTACTGTTTTTACGTGCGTGGAGCCGCAGGCCGGGCAATCGGGCCGCATTTTTTCGTGGTAACCGCAGTAATGGCAACGCAGCTCGTGGTTGTATTTGTGGTAAGAGAGGCTAACGGCACAGTTTTTACATTTCGGTATCCAGGCGCAATCGTGGCAACTGATATAAGGCGCGTAACCCCGGCGGTTCTGGAATAAAATAACCTGCTCTTGTTTTTTTAATTTGCTTTCTATTTCGGCTAATAAATCCTGGGAGAAATGGCTGTGCATGTTTTTCTTCAGCGCTTCCCGGCGGGTATCTATTAGTTCGATGCTGGGCAGGCCGGCTTCGCCGAAACGTTTGTTCATGGTAACCAAGCCCCATTTGCCGGCTTTGCAGTTGAAGTACGTTTCTACCGCAGGCGTAGCCGAACCCAGTAAAGTTTTGGCGCGGTGAAAGGTGGCCAGCATCAGGGCTACTTCGCGGGCATTGTAACGGGGAGCCGGGTCGTATTGTTTGTAAGACGATTCGTGTTCCTCATCCACAATAATTAGCGACAAATTATGGAAGGGCAGGAAAATAGCCGAACGCACCCCGATTACTACGGAGAAGCGACCGGCTAAAATACCGTTCCAGACTTCGGCCCGCTCATTATCCGAAAATTTAGAATGGTACACGCCTAAACGGTTGCCGAATACTTTAATTAGTCGGGTTACTATTTGGGCGGTAAGCGCAATTTCGGGGAGCAGGTATAAAACCTGGCCGCCGCCTTCCATGGCTTTTTTAATCAAATCGATGTAAACTTCGGTTTTTCCACTGCCGGTAATACCGTGCAATAACACAATGTCTTTCTGACCAAATAAATATAGTATTTCGTCGCGGGCCACCAGCTGGTGTTCCGATAATTTAGAAGGCGCTTTTTTTTCTTCTGCATCCACCGGAAAGCGCGATACGATTACCTCAAACTGCTCCAGAATGCCTTTTTTTATTAAAGAGTTGATAGCGGCCAGCGACAAATGCGGATTGGAGGTCAGGATATTTTTATCCAGGCCTTTTTCGTTCAGGTGCACATTTTGGTAAACCGGTACTTTCTGGAGGTAATTCATCACCACATCCAGCTGTTTGGGTTTGGCCGCTAGTTGGGTTAACAGCTCCTCCAGCATTTCCTGCTCATGAATAAAGTGCGCCGTCAGCCGCAGCCGCTTTACTATCTTGGGTGTATATTTATCCGCGATCTCTTCAAAAATAATAATGGCCTGTTTCTGAATAAGCGATTTGATTATTTTATGAAAAGAACTGATTTGTAATAAATTGCCTACTTCGGTAAACGTGAGTGCCGGTGTTTCTATTAAAGTGCGAATAATTGTTTCTTCGTGCGGCGAAAAAGAAAACTCACTTTCTTCGGGATTAAACGACGGGTGAATCTGAATGCGGGATTCGCTGCTCAGTTTTAAGGCCGCCGGCAGCGCCGCATTAATTACTTCACCAATGGTGCACATGTAGTATTCCGCTATCCAGGTAAATATTTTGAGCTGGGTCGATGTTACCACCGGTTTCTCATCTATTACTTCCAAGATATATTTGGCCTGGTAACCTTCCGGCGGATTTTCGTGTACGGCCGCCACAATACAGCTTAATACTTTCTTGGCCCCGAACTGCACAATTACCCGCGCGCCTACCAGCACCTCATCGTTCATCTCGTACGGAATGCGATACGTATAGAGTTTGGGCAAGGGCAAAGGCAATATTACATCGGCAAACAATGTAATACGGTCGATGGGTAAATCGGAAGTATTAAATTCTAACTGGTGATTCAAGGGAGAATGGGCTGAGCCGCTACTGAAAACACAAAGTTCGGAAAGAACCCGGAGAATTCACAATGAATTTAGTTTTTAGCAGTTAGTGATTAGTGTACTTTGTTTGAAATTGCTTTAATACTTTTTGGGTGTGGTTAGCTGTTGTTATTTTTATATATTATCTCTTTTGGAATATAATCCATCTTTTTAATAATATCAGTTCCTGTTTCTTTATCTTCTATTTCATTATGTTCACTAACAGCTATTCCAAAACGATCTATAATAAATAGATTTAATCTTCTTCCGAGTTCATTTACAAAAGTACCCATTGTATTATCTTCAGGATCGCAATTATATGCAGGAACCCATAGATGCCAATCTAAGTCACTATTTTCAATAACCGAAGCTTGGTTTATTGTGAAATAGATTATGCAGTCAACATTCATTTCTTGTCGACTTGATAAAATGCTGTAAGTCAAACCTATAATCTCCTCATGAGTAAGAAAGTAGTTTCCATCATTACAAAGCATTAGAAATTTTTTAGTTTCTGAATTACCAATCTCTTTTTTTGTAACTGATAATTGTTTATTAGCTTTTTCTAGAATTCTTTGAAATGTTTTTCTTGTTAATTTTAGGATTTCTTCTAAACAGGTTTGGGGGAGTTCCTTTCGTCCTAGGATAATCAGTAATAAATCACTAAGAGATATTATGTTTTCACTAATCCATTTATTTAGAAGTATTTCGTTTCGTTCTTTATCATCGGACTCTGAAAAAATATCTTTCTCTAAACACTTAAGTTCAATAATAATATTTTCTTTTTCAAAAATATAATCCGCATTATTATAGTTAGGCTGAAAGCCTAATTTTTCAACAACAGTTTTTCCACCTTGAGATCTAATAAAGTCTGTTATCAGTGCTTCAATATCATTTTCAAAAGGTCTTTTCATTTTAATTCAGGTTGTTTTTAAAAAGAGTTAACCGCTAAATATTATTCAATTGCGCCAAAGCTTCTGCTACCGAATGCACCGGCAATTGGCAGGCTTTGTTGTAGCACACAAAAATGGTGGTTTCTTCGTAAAGCGGTTCCCGGTCCAGGAGTAAAGGTAAGTCGCTTTCGGTGGTAGTGCCCATTAAAACGGCATTCGGAAAATAATGCCGGCTAAGTTCGGCGCGGTAAGTCTCCGCTTTTTCGCCCACGATGGCTATTTCGGCGGTAGGTTTTAGTTTAAGAAAGTAAAGTGAAGCCCAATTAGTCAGGTGCGAAGGTTCTTTTACCGCTAGTGGTTTTACTTTAGAAAGCATAATATCCGATAATTCCATATAATGGGGCTCATCGAAAAACAAGCTGAGAAAATGCAGGTTAGTGGCCATTACGGAGTTGGAGGCCGGTATAACATTGTCCAGCACTTCTTTTTTGCGGGCAATCAGTTTTTCGCCTTTCTGATCGGTGAAATAGAAAAATTGCTCTTCGGTATCCCAGAAGTTGGATAAAACATAATCGGTCAGGCGCCGGGCTTCGGTTAACCATTTTTCTTCGAAAGTAACTTCGTATAAGCCAATATAGGCTTTTATAACTAGGGCATAATCTTCTAGGAAGCCGGCAATGGTGGCTTTCCCGTTTTTATAATTATGATATAAACCCTCCTCGTGGCGCAAGTTATTTTGCAAAAATTCAGCATTCTGTATTGCTAATTCTAAAAACTGAGCTTCGCCGAAAACTTTGTAAGCATCAGTCAGCCCTTTCAGCATGAGTGCATTCCAGGAAGTCAGAATTTTATCGTCCAGCCCTGGCCGAATACGCTGGCTGCGCACGGCCATGATTTTTTCTTTCCAACGGGCCACCTGCTGCTGCAATCCTGGTAAACTTAGGTGGTGTTGAGCAGCAAAAGCTTCGTCGCTAATTTTGCGGTGCAGAATATTATTACCGTGCTCCCAGTTACCTTCGGCGGTTATATTATAATAGGCGGAAAAAAGCGGTTCGTCCTCGCCCAGAATCGTTTGCAGTTCTTCCTGGCTAAAGACGTAAAACTTACCTTCTTCGCCTTCGCTATCCGCATCCAGTGACGAATAAAAGCCGTTTTCCGGACTGGTTAATTCCTGTTTTATAAAAGCAATGGTTTCGTAAACTACTTCTTTAAACAAAGTGTTTTGCGTAACGGCATAAGCTTCAGCGTATAAACTTATTAATTGCCCGTTGTCGTATAACATTTTTTCGAAGTGGGGCACCAGCCAATCGGCATCTACGGAGTAGCGGGCAAAGCCGCCGCCCGCCTGGTCGTAAATGCCGCCGTAGGCCATTTCCTGTAAGGTAAGAACTGCCTGTTCCAGGGCGGCTGTTTGTTGGGTGTACTGGTAATAGCGCAGCAGGAAAAAGTAGTTAATCGGCATCGGGAATTTTGGCGCCTGGCCCAAACCACCGCGTTCTTTATCAAAACGCAGACTTAAATTATAATACAGCAGTAAAAAATCTTTCGGGGTAAAGTCGGTTTCGCTTTTCTCTAAGCCAAATCGTTGTAGTTCACTGGCGTTTAAATGTTCGGCAAATTGCTCTGCCGAATGGTCTAGTTCTTCCCGGTTATTTTGGTAAGCGGCGGCTATATTGGTTAAAACTTTTACCCATTGCTGGGGCGGAAAATACGTGCCGCCGTAAAAAGGTTTGGCGTCGGAGTTCAGAAATACGTTTAGAGGCCAACCGCCCTGAATACCCATGGCATGAATAGCATCCATATAAATCTGATCTACGTCGGGGCGCTCTTCCCGGTCTACTTTAATGCACACAAAATGCTCGTTCATTACCCCGGCAATATCTTCGTGCTCAAAAGACTGGTGTTCCATAACGTGGCACCAGTGGCAAGCGGCATAACCAATACTCACTAATATCGGTTTTTGCTCTTGTTGTGCTTTTTGCAGGGCTGCTTCGCCCCACGGAAACCAATCTACCGGATTATGGGCGTGTTGCAGCAGGTAAGGACTAGATTCGTGGATAAGCCGGTTCGTATGTTCCATAGTAAGCGTTGATTGGTGTATTGGCTGGAGCTAAATATCAACTCGCTGTTTTAATACGAATATTTTGCGGCTTTGCTTTACTTCAGCTGTTTTTTTACAAGTTCTATTTCGGTGGTGCAGTCCACAAGGTGCTGGAGTTTTTCCAAACGGGCGAGGGTATGGCGTAAAAATACCTGGTGCGCGGCAGATTCGGGCTGAAAAGGACGGTGGTGTAATGCCTGCTGAATATGATCCCACTCCTGGGTAAATTTTTGAAATTTTGGTTCGAAATAAGCTTGGTTAAACTTTTCCCAGATATAATCTTTGGCTACTTCGCTAGGATGAATCATATCAGCTTTATAAAAACGATAATCGCGTAAATCATCCAGCATGATTTCATACGCCGGAAAATAACTGGCCGCCGGCGTTTCCCGGATTATTTCGTGGCAAAACACCCGTAGCGACGATTTGCTCACACTGTTCAGTTCTAACGTTTCTTTCAGGTGCCGGACCGGACTAACAGTTAGTAAAAGCCGAAAACTGGGGTTCAGTTGCCGGAGAGCAGGGTAGAGGCTGCGGAAAGCTTCTAACATCTCGGTTATCGAAATAACCCGTTTTTCGAAATACCGTTGCGGAATTTTATGACAGTTAGCTACTACTTGCCGGCTTTCTTTATGCTCATAAGCCACAGCCGTACCAAGCGTTAATACCAGTACATCGGTCTGCGCCAAAAAACTATGCGTTTGCCGGAATAGTTGCTGTATATTCTGAACCAATTCGGCGCGGGAGGTAGCGGTAAAATTTGAATGCAGATCATAGGCATACCAGTAGCCATCCCGTTCTACTAATTCGCCGGTAAACTCCTGGTTGGGTTTTAGTGATTGCTGCAGCAGCTTGCATACAGAAAGCGGATTGAAAATGGTGCCAAAAGGATTAACCTGGGTACCGATTTTGTAATGTTGCAGCTTCCGGCCCATTACCTCGGCAAAGCAGGAGCCCATTGTTAAGAACCGGTCTTCCAATCCAAATAAGTCGGCGGGAGAAGAAATATTTAATTCGGTACGAAAACTGGCCATTGTTTTACGGAAAGCCCAAAAGGCATTTTTATTTAAAGTCTGATACCTGTCCTAAATTCGGGCAAAGCAAAAAAGAATTATCATCAGGAAAAAACCTTTGTATAAGTAAAATAATATTATGATAATATGCCTGCTTTGCTTAAGCTGTATAATATAAGTACGATGGTTAATACATTAATTAGTGCAAGTGATGTGTTTTAATAATTTGATTCTGGCAAAAATTTGCATAAAGTACGTATTTTTCGAATTCTCTAGTATCTTTACGGCGCATTATTGAGTATAAGTCATATATATTAAAAACAGAATGTATTTTGCTGATATTTTAGGGTTTAATATTTATAACTATAAAAAAATTACAAAAATGAAAAGTTGACAAATGAAATTATTGCCGTACATTTATATGCCAGAGCAATAAAGCCGCTTTTACATGAAAATATTGTTGTTCCGGCTATTTTAAAGATAGTAATTTCTTTATGGATTAGGCGATAAAAAAATTATATTAGTATATCAGATTTTTCTTCTGCACGCTTCATTTTAATATTGATAATAAAGACAAAAAGCTAAACTAAATTGATGCTTAAAAATCTGCTTTCAGGTCCACCACAAATATTAAAAATAAATCTGATTAGGATTATCTGTTAAAGCTATATCGGACCGTTGGTTTTTAAAAACTTTAACTTAAGCAGTTCCAATTTTCATAGTTTATGAAATAAATTAATTCCTTTTATGAATTACCGTTCAATTGAAGACTTAAATCATTCGATTACCTCTAGTTTATCTAAAATTCCGGTCGGAACAGATTTAATTGTGGGCGTTCCCAGGAGTGGTTTGCTGGTAGCTAATTTATTGGCCTTACACCTTAATTTGCCTTTTACCGATGTGGAGGGCTTTATGAATGGTCGGATACTACAAACCGGCTACCGACTTAAAAATTATATCAAACCATTTGCCGAATACCGCAGGGTAATAATAATAGAAGATAGCGTTTGGTCCGGCCGGTCGATAGATGAAGTTAAAAGCAGGTTAGATGGCTTATATCCGGATAAAGAATTAATCTATGCCGCTGCGTATGTAGGTCCGGATACTACTGAAAAAGTAGATATCTATTTTGAGGTAGTACCGGGTCCGCGCATTTTTGAGTGGAACATGATGCACCACGATTATCTGGAACAATGTTGCGTAGATATTGATGGCGTACTATGCATCGACCCGACAGAAGACCAAAATGACGACGGCCCGAATTACGAGAAGTTCCTGAATGAAGTAGATCCGTTTTTCCGGCCTACCAAAACCATTGGTTTTTTAGTTACGAACCGGCTCGAAAAATACCGGGGGCTAACCGAAGCCTGGCTGGCCAAACACAATATTAAGTTTAATAAACTAATTATGCTGAATCTGCCTAACAAACAGGCCAGGCTTGATGCGAATAACCACGGTGGTTTTAAAGCTGATTTTTATAAAAAGAATGGGATGCTCTTTATCGAAAGCTCTATCTGGCAATCGGAGCATATAGCCGAAGCTACCGGTAAACCTGTTTATTGTGTAGATGAGCGCCGGATGATTTATCCTTCTTCTATCAACCAGAAGAAAGCAGAAATGAGACGCCTCCCTAGGGCTATTATTAATAAGTTAAAGTCGATGTGGTCTAATTAAGATAAATATGCCTGGTGTTTTTTATTTACCATTGCGTAATAAACAAAAGCATCAGGCATTGCATTCTTTCTTTGAAGTTAACAGGTTATAGTATTGTTTTTGATCTATATAAAATAAAAGCAACCCTGTGGTTTAAGCCATTATATTTTTTGCATTAGCCTTTTTGATTTTTATGCCCTTTACCTTTTCCCATCCGGCAGCTGTTTTACCTTTGAGTTTCTTTCCCTCAAAATGGCGATCCATGACCGGATTGATTATAGGGAGTATAGCGCCGGATTTTGAAAAGTTTATGCGCATGCGGGCTTATGATAATTATAGCCATACTTGGGAAAGTATTTTTTACTTTAATCTTCCTTTGTCTCTTATTCTGGCTTTTTTGTTTCACCAACTGGTCCGAAATACTTTAATCGATCATTTACCTACTATTTTGCAGGAGCGCCTGGTCAGCTATAAAGATTTTAACTGGGTACAGCATTTCAAAAAGTACTATGTAGTAATAATATTATCTATTCTGGTAGGGGCGCTCTCTCATATATTATGGGACGCTTTTACGCATAATGATGGCCGTTTTGTAAAATGGATACCTATTCTGAAAAATATAATCGTCGTTGGCTCCTTCAGCATGTCGGTTTATAATTTTTTGCAGATGTTTACTTCGGTTTTAGGAGCCATGATTATTATGGTTGCCTTGCTGATACTACCCAAATATAAGATAACCAAACAAGTACCGGTTAAGGCAAAGTTAAAGTACTGGATTATAATTACCGTGTTGGCCTTTATGATAGTTGTAATCCGTTATATTTTCGGCTATCATCTCCGGTATCTTACTAATTTAGTCGTTTCAATTATCGGGGCCGGATTCTTGAGTTTGCTTATCACCTCATACTTATTCACTAAAGTAAACGCTTTCAGGCGCCTGGTTTACAGTTAAGTACAATGGCACAATTAATGAATTAGTGATTGAGTGAATAAATAATGAGTAATTTACTCTATTGTTTAATTAAAGTTAATATTGACCACTTACTTAATATGCTGGGACTAGCCAGTGAATGATAACTTACCGGCATTTATTACTTTTAATGGGCCGCCTTACTTCCAATTAATAAGCATTTTGGTATAGATTTTTAAAACTTGCGGATACAAATCCAGATCTTTACAAAGAGATAATGCCGTTTTAATTTGTGCATGGGCGCTGGCTTTATCATGGTTTAAGTGCCAGAGCTGGTTGGCCAGGCGAAGGCCGTAAGCGGCATAAAACTTTTTAGATTTCTTAAAAACTCTTGCTTTTTGGTTTGCCGGTAAATACTGTTGGATGTATTGCATTACCTTCACCAAATCA
>Ga0210046_1001989_pt1 | contig 14998 bp, 16 predicted proteins | sample CryGeyCG2114_250_FD_185461 | JGI IMG/M metagenome (GOLD analysis project Ga0210046, IMG submission 185461) | Groundwater microbial communities from aquifer - Crystal Geyser CG18_big_fil_WC_8/21/14_2.50 (SPAdes) (version 2) | ecosystem: Environmental > Aquatic > Deep subsurface > Groundwater ... | reverse complement strand
CGTAATTCCTAATTCCTAATTATATGAACTGGTTTATACTTTTTATCGCCGGACTTTTTGAAATTGCTTGGGCAATCGGATTGAAATATTCTGAAGGATTTTCAAAACCGGTTGCTTCTGTTTTTACAATCGTTACCATGATCATAAGCATGGCGTTACTTTCATATTCCGTAAAAACTTTACCGGTTGGAACTGCTTACGCCGTTTGGACGGGCATTGGAGCGGTTGGAACGGCTATCCTTGGTATTGTCCTTTTCAACGAATCCAGAGAGTTTATGAGAATCTTTTTCATCTTTCTCATTATTGTGGGAATTGTGGGGTTGAGGTTTTATGCGAAGTAAAAAATGATGAGACAAATTATTTGTTTGCACTTTAAGATGGTAATACTAAATTGCATTTGTAAATGCGAGGTTATTGGTTGGACGGTACTACGGAGCGAAAATTAATTAAACATAGAAAATTTGAAACGAGTATAACTCGTCCGGGGATTACTCTATTCTTTAAAGCTACACGCACTAATAATTACCATAAAAATTCTGATAAAAGGATTTCAGCCCGAAAAAGAAATCGTTATACAGTGTTTACAAAACGACTTGGAAATGTTTTTGATGAACCCGATAGCAAAACTTATTTATCAACTCGCTTTTTTACTTACTCTGCTCAAAAAACAAACTACTTCTTCCCCTTTACAAATAATTCCAACACTGAAATAAATGATTTAGCTGATCGTAAAAATGATTCTTCTCCTGATACAAATGACTTTGCCGAATGGAAGTGTGACTCTGCCGCCATTGCGAATGACTTTGCGGAGTCGAAGAACGACTTTGCCGCCGCTACGAATGACTTTGCGGAGGTGAGGAATGACTTTGCGGAGCTGAGAAATGACTTTGCGGAGCTGAGAAATGACTTTGCAGAGGTGAGAAATGACTTTGCAGAGGTGAGAAATGACTTTGCGGGGTTGAGAAATGACTTTGCGGGGTTGAGAAATGACTTTGCGGGGTTGAGAAATGACTTTGCGGGGTTGAGAAATGACTTTGCGGAGGTGAGAAATGACTTTGCGGAGGTGAGAAATGACTTTGCGGAGCAAAAAAATGACTTTGCCGATTGCACAAAACCTTTATTTTCGCGCATAAATGCAGTTTTTAGCATAAAGCCCGATAGATTAGCGGGAAAAACCGGGAGGGAGTGTTTTTGAATTTGAATACAGGACTTTGTGCAGTTAGTGTGAAAATGAGTATCGCATCTAACGCAAAACTTTTATGTATTAACCCCGCCATTTATGGCGGGGATGGACCACCTCAGATAACACAGGCTTTAGCCATTATTAGCGCTATTAATGGGCTAAAGCCCAAGTATTTATTCTTACAAAAAACCCCCGGCATAAATACCGGGGTTACTTGATAACAAAGTATGCGTAGCACAAGTGAGCAGGATTAAGAAAAAGATTCAGCCAAAGGCTGACAGTTAGGATTATGATTAAGAATAAAGGCGCAATTTTATTTTTTCACGAGGTGAAAACAGATAAAGGGAAAATAATTTTAACTCCTGGGGGGCACCCTGTATCGCCCTAAAAAATCACTTAATTTCATCATTATATAAAGGATCAATTTTATGGCAAATACTATTGACTATCTTTTACAAGATAGTAACGCAGCGTTATCGGCGGTTGATGCGAACAGACCGGCTTTAACGGAAAAGGGTTTTACTGAGGCGGCTTATACCGGCTTTGTGGAAGCGCGGAACGCATTGAAAAGTTCCGAAGTGACACAGCAAAAAGCGGTGAAGACTGCGGAGGATAAAACCGCAATTCAGAACGAGGTGATGGAGGAAATAACCGAACTGCTGAAGAGTGTGAGGAACGCAGCTAAGAGCGCCTTCGGAAAAAATGAGCGTATCTTAAAGCAGTTTAAGATTGGAGAAAAGATTCCGGGCACGGTAAAAAAACTCAGCACCACTTGTGAGTATATGGTGAGTGTTGTGGAGGATAAGAAAACCGATTTATTGCAAAGCGGTTTAGTGCAGGCTGATCTTGATAGTTTGACCTCCGCTAAGGAGAGGCTTGAAAGCTCCGATGCGGAACAGGAACTTGCGAAGAAGTCGCAGGCATCGGCAACGCTTATCCGCGATAAAGCCGCAACACAAATGAAGGAGAAGTTAGACAAACTACGGAAATTTGTGCTGGCTGCGTTTGCGAAAAAACCGGAGATAGCGGTGCAGTTTAAACCGATTCCCAAGGGACGCGGCGGAAAAGGGAAACCGGGTGATGAAGAGGGGACACCGCCACCACCGGATACGCCGATAGCGAGTTAAGAGGGTTGATGTTTGAGGGATGATGTTAGACAAAACAAACTAAAACCTCCGACGTTTTGGAAACGTCGGAGGTTTGGATTAGGCAGTGAGTTTAGAAATAGCGCTATCGCATTTTGCGATACCATTATTAGCATGAGTATAAAATGACAGAATCCCAAAACAAAATAATAGTTTTCGATGCAGTTGCGATCCAGAAGAAAATTTACACGATTCGCGATGCACAAGTAATGCTCGATAGCGATTTAGCCTCTTTCTCTGGTGTTGAGACAAAAGCATTGAATCAAGCTGTGAAGAGAAATTTAGAACGTTTCCCTGAAGAATTTATGTTTGCGCAAAATGAAAATGAATGGGAATATTTAAGATCCCAATTTGGCGCTTCAAACCATGAATCTTTAAGGTCACAAATTGTGACCTCAAAGAAGAGGAGAGGAAAACATCGAAAATATTTGCCCTATGTCTTCACCGAGCAAGGTGTAACTATGCTTTCCGGTGTTCTAACGGCAGTAAATATAAGTATTCAAATAAAAGGGAAAATAAACAGATTTAGTTTATACAATATGAACAGTTCGTTTTGTGTCTCATAAACTAAAATGGAATTAGAGATGGAAGAAATAAAAAACAATTTAGTTGTCTATAGCTCTGTTGCAATCCAGCGGAAAATTTACACGATTCGCGGCGAACAAGTTATGCTTGATAGCGATTTAGCTGAATTTTATGGGATAGAAACACGAACATTAAATCAAGCAGTTAAAAGAAATATTGAAAGATTTCCAGAGGATTTTATGTTTCAATTATCGGATGAAGAGTTTGAAAATTGGAAGTTACAAATGGTTACTACTAAGGGTAAGTTTTTGATATCACAAATTGTGATATCAAAAGAAAAGAGAGGCGGTAGACAAAAACTTCCCTTTGTCTTCACCGAGCAAGGTGTAACTATGCTTTCCGGTGTTCTAGGAAGCGAAACGGCAGTAAATATAAGTATTCAAATAAAAGGGAAAATAAACAGATTTAGTTTAACAATATGAACAGCTCGTTTTGTGTTTCATAAACTAAAATGGAATTAGAGATGGAAGAAATAAAAAACAATTTAGTTGTCTATAGCTCTGTTGAAATCCAGCGGAAAATTTACACGATTCGCGGCGAACAAGTTATGCTTGATAGGGACTTGTCCGAATTGTATCAAGTTAAAGCTATTAGATTAAGAGAACAAGTAAAAAGAAATGTTAAGCGGTTTCCATCTGATTTTATGTTCCAACTTACAGAAGATGAAGCCGGTTTCATGGTATCGCAAAATGCGATACCATCGAAAAAGCACCTTGGAGGCTATTTGCCTTATGTGTTCACAGAGCAAGGGGTTGCGAACCTGGCTAGCGTGCTAAATAGCGATCGAGCGATTGATGTGAATATACATATCATGCGTGCTTTCGTTGCGATGCGTAAATTTATTATCAATAACGCTCAACTGTTTCAACGGATTGATACGGTTGAAAGAAAACAACTTAAGTACGAAATGGAAACGGATGAAAAGTTTGAAAAAGTGTTTAACGAATTACAGAGAAATGAATTGGATCCAAAGCAAGGGATCTTTTTTAACGGACAAATTTTTGACGCGTATAAATTTGTTTCCGGTCTTATAAGAAAAGCAGAAAAAACAATTGTTTTAATTGATAACTACATTGATGAAACAACATTGGATTTGTTTACTAAAAAGAAGAAGGATGTTGTTGTTACTATTCTTACAAAGAAAATAACGAAATCAATATTACTTGATGCAGCGAAATTTAACGCGCAATATCCTTCTGTAGCGATAAAGGAGTTTACCGATGCGCATGATAGATTTATGATACTTGATGATGAAGAAGTTTATCACTTTGGAGCTTCTCTGAAAGACCTAGGTAAAAAGTGGTTTGCGTTTTCCAAATTTGATAAGGCTGGCTTTTCACTTTTAGAAAATCTTAAAAAAATTAACAACGGCTGAAGCAACGATTTGTATAATTAAAGGATTACAAAGTTTTATTATTTTAAAAAAGCGTTGCCGTAAACGACAACGCTGTGCGAAGAAATCATCGTAAACGATGATGAGGATATTACGAAACGTAACGGCGTGTTGTGGAATTATAACAAAAAAAACTCCGACGTTTTGGAAACGCCGGAGGTTTGGATCAGGCACAGCAAAGATAATAGTTGAAGTTAAAGAATGAGTGTAAATGAAATAGTACCAACTGAAAGAATTGAAAACAAGATACTCTTGCTTCGAGGCCAAAGAGTAATGCTTGACCGTGATCTTGCGGAGTTGTATGGAGTGGAGACTAAAAATCTTAACCGGCAGGTTAAACGAAATCCGGAGAGGTTCCCTTCAGAATTTATGTTCCAATTGACACTTAGCGAAAAAGAGGAACTGGTGACAAATTGGCACCGGTTCAATTCCTTAAAGCATTCCACGGTTTTGCCTTTTGCATTTACGGAGTATGGAGCTTTAATGCTGGCGCCTGTTCTTAATTCTCCAAGAGCGATAGAAGCGGGAATTTTTGTAGTACGCGCATTTGTACATTTGAAAGAAATGCTTTTAACACACAAAGAACTTGCACAAAAGTTAAAAGAGTTGGAGTATAAAATTGAAACGCATGATGAACAGATAACGGCAATCTTTGAAGCGATTAATCAATTGTTAGCTCCGCCACCAACACCAAAAAGAAAAATTGGGTTTGAGGTAAAGGAGAAGGGGGTTAAGTATGCGGGGAAGTAACGGAAGAGAAATTGGATTAGAGATTTGAAAAGAGATGTACTTTAGATATTTTAAAGATGGATAATGAAAAGATATTATTAAGTCACCTTACGAGTGAAATTCTTAATCTTGCTCGAGATAGTAATCTTACTCAATTTTTAATCCGATTAAGAATAGGATTAAAAATTGATTAAGACGCAATCGTAAGGTAACTTAATAATCAAGAAATATTTTATAGAGAATATAATTAAGGATATGCTAAAATATCAAGCGGAGAATGATAAACTTTGAGTCCGACAATTTTCAAAATAAAAAATTACAGATTTTATTTTTTCTCTAAAGAAGAAAATAGAATTCATGTTCATGTTATTTCTCCGGTCGGAGAAGCGAAATTCTGGTTAGAACCCACCATAGCGTTAGCAAGCTATACAGGTTTTTCCACAAGGCAGTTAAGTGCTTTACAAAAAATTGTAGAAAGGAATAAAAATGAAATTATTAAAAAATGGAAAAAACATTTTGAAACCGGAAGTAACTAACATTTCCGAGCATGGATTGTGGATTTTTTTGAATGAGAAAGAATATTTCCTTTCTTTTAGTGAGTATCCTTGGTTTAAAGATGCTAATATTTCAGCGATAACTAATATAGTATTAATTCATAATCATCATTTATACTGGCCACAATTAGATATAGATTTATCTACAGAAATTTTTGATAATCCTGAAAAATATCCATTAACATATAAAAAAAGTTTTACTAACAAATCAATCAAGCGTGTTGCTAAAAAGGCTGTTGCTGGTTGATAATTTTACAGTTTGAAGAAAACATTTATAACTAATAGAGAGATTTTTATCGGTTACTAAGTTCGTAAATAATTATTAATAACGTAGCAATTGCTATGTTCTTAAGCGAAAATCGGCAATTTTCAACAGACAAGAACATGCAAGGAAGCTGCGTCCAGAATGGACGCGCTTTCTTATATCTTTGTCTGTAGGTATGCCGATACCTCGCTTAAGGATGTAATGGAAGTTGCGTCCTTTTTTTGTTTTAAAATGTACGGAGGTACAAAATGGTTCGATGTTCTAAATGTATCAACATGTTTTTTGTTCTTGCAATTGTTTTATCATCGCTTAGTTGTAAAAAAGCTGAAGCGCCGAGCGATGCACCAGTAATTATTACGAAAATAATTGGGACGGTAACAAACAAGGTAACGAGCGCTCTACTCCAAGGAGTACAAATTACAACTTCTCCTGTTACATCAACAATTACGACAGATGCAAACGGTAAATATGAGTTTGATAAGGTAACTGCCGGTTCGTATGTAATTACGGCGGTAAAAGCCGGATATAAAGATTCTCAAATAAACGTTACAATAACTGAGGGGAACACAGCTACTGCGGATATTCAGCTTGAAGAAAAAACGTCGGAACTTGAAATTACTCCTTCCTTTGTTGATTTTTCAACATCAGAAACAAAAATAACACTAAGTATAAATAATAAATCCGGTATAGGTTCGTTAAATTTTAATTTAGCAAAAACTGCAAGCTGGTTAACATTAAGTGAAAGCGCCGGGTCAATCACAAATAATATAAAATATATTGATCTAACTGTTGATAGAAGCCAGGTTGGTTATGGTTCTTATAATGATGTAATTACCGTTACTTCAAACGGGGGAAATACTTCAATTAGCGTTCAGATGGTAAAACAAAATCCCAATGCACCTCAACTAACTGTAACTCCGGTATTAAATGACTTTGGCGGAACAAAAACCGAAACTAATGTTACATTAAGTAATACCGGAACAGGTTCATTAACTTGGTCTGCAACGACTTCCGACGCATGGATAACGGTTAGCCCCGCAAGCGGTGATATTTCAACAAACGCAACTACGGTAACCATTAAAGTAAACCGCAATAGTCTTGCACCGGGAAATTATAACGGAACAGTTCAGTTTGCCTCAAATGGCGGCAACCAAACCGCAACTGTTAAAATGAATGTGCCTGCTGTACCGGTTTTAAGTATTACTCAAAGGTCGTTCGACTTTGGACAAACCGTTACTTCTCAAACTTTTGTTGTTAATAATATTGGAACCGGAACGCTTACTTGGAATATCGCTTCGGATAAACCGTGGTTGACAGTTAGCCCGGCACAGGGAACAAACTACACTTCAACAACTATTTCTGTTAACAGAACGGGTTATACAACAGGAACATATACAGGAAAATTGTCCATTACATCGAACGGAGGAAGCGATCAGGTTGATGTAACAATGGCGGTTCCACCACCTGCGCCGCCTCCATCTGTAGTATTAGCGACACCGGAAAATGTAACTGCATACTCGTGCGATTTGCGTTGGCAGCAAAGCACTTTAGGCACAAATGACTTTTCGTCTTATAAAATTTATTATGATACACAGCCGAATGTAACAGAAAATTCTACACTAGTTACTACTATTACAAATTCTAGTACGGTAACTAAAAATATTACAGGGTTAAAAGGGGGGACAAAATATTATTTTAGAATTTATGTGGTTAATGCTGCCGGTGGAAGCGCCGGAAGCAATATTGTTAATGCTACTACTGAAATTCAGCTTGGAACGTGGAGCGTTGCTATTACACTTACCGGAGTAAACCCATCGGCTAATTGTCTCTTCTCAGTTTCTGAAACAGATGTTTGGGCTGTGGGTGATGAGATTTGGCATTACAATGGTACCACATGGATAAAAGATTTGAAACCATCCGGCATTGGAAAACTTAATGGTGTTTACTTCACTTCTGCAAGTGAAGGGTGGGCTGTTGGTGCAAGCGGCACAGTTATTCGTTATAACGGCTCTACTTGGTCAAAAATAACAAGTCCAGTGTTTTCATCATCTAATAATTTTTATGATGTGGTGCTAACAAGCGGAAATGATGTTTGGATTTCAGGTGATGGAGCGTTCTATCATTTTGATGGAAGTGCGTGGATAAAATCTACAGTTAGTGCTTATGGCATAGTAGACATGGATTTATTAACCTCAAACGAAATTTATGCTTCATCTGGATCATTATGGAAGTATAATGGAGTTGGGTGGGCTTCAGTGCCTGGGTCTTCTTCAACTGCTTATGAATGTATTTCTGTTATAAGTAGTAATAATGTGTGGTCAGTTTATTATAGCTCTATTTATCATTATGATGGAAATGCAGTAGTCAAAGATACTACGCTTAGTAGTGATAAATACGGAATCGATATGGTATCTGAGAATGATGGTTGGGTCGGCGGTGAGTATGGATACATTTATCACTACAATGGCAATTTATGGAAGAATGTAACTTCACCAACTTCACACTATATTTACTGTATCAGAATGACATCTGCTAAAACAGGTTGGGCGGTAAGTAGCACCGGAGAAATATTAAGATATCTAAATAGTAGTTTAAAGAAAAAGAGATAAAAAAAATAAAAGGAGTTATTATGTTCAGAATTTATTATGACGTTACTGGAAGAGGTGCTCATTATGGTTGCCAATTAGAAAACGAAAAAAAAGATATTCGCGAAATTGAGCGAAACAAACTTGCAAATTTAATAGCATATTTTGAAGTGCAACTCAACGATGATGTTGATATTAATACCGAGAATTTAAATAAAATAATTGAAGAAGGTTTCAAAAAGATAGATGTGCCTGAGGATAAAAAGCAATACGATGAAACCGTTACTAATGGCACATTTAAATTATTAACTGATAAAGGAAATTTTAATACAGCAGAAAAGGTTAAACAGCAAATGGAAACAGCCATCTCTGAGTTAATTAAAAAAGGTAAAATTTTTACTATTAAATAAACACACATTCATTAAAGGAGAAAATATGAAGAAGCTAAGGTTCTTGTTACTTATTGTTCCATTGTTTTTCATTTTTGGTTGTTCGGGTAGTTCGGAAATCGGCTATGAAAAAACCGTAGATAAAAGTGGTTCACAACCGGAATGGTTATTAAAACCAACGATTGAAGAGGATGATTTTATTCTTGTTACCGGAGAAATTACACAGGCAAAAGACCGTTCTTTCGGAATGAACCAGGCTTACGCTGATGGACTGCGAAAGCTGATGAACATGATGCAGAATAAAGTTAAAACACAATCGTCATTAGCAATGAGCGGCAACAATATGAATGAGAGCGATATCGGAAAGTACAGCGAGTTTGCCGTAGGCTGGGTGAGTGATACTAAAAATATTGCAGGGATTAAAAATCCGGATTCTTATTGGGAAAAAGTAGAGAAGAAAACAGCAGAAGGAGTTACTTACTATTACAACTGTTTCTCTCAGCTAAGAGTTACAAGAGTAGATTACAACAAGGCTCTTGAAGGCGCTTATAATGAAATGAAGAAAAAAGCTATGGAAGAAAACAACGCCAAAGCCGAAGAAACCGCAAAGAAGTTGATAGAAGATTTGAATAAATAAATCTTGTTTGTTTCTATATTTTTTATGCATTGATACGAGCTTTAGAGCCTGTGTGAAAATCATGGTTTTTAATTATCCAAGATTTAAACCAAGGTGGAATGAAATAAAAACCGCTAACCGGAAACCGTTAAAACGGTTATAAATATCGATTTTTTTCCCATTAACACTTCGATTAATCGAGGTGTTAATGAAAAGAGATGGTAGTATTTCAACCGTTTTAACGGTTTGGTTTGATTTGCACACAGCCTCTAAATGCAGAGGTTACTTGATAACGAAGAATGGGTAACATGAGTGAGTAGGATTAAGAAAAAGATTATGATTAAGAATAAAGGATTAATTTTAACTTCTTCCTAAATTGAGCGATTTATTTGTGCGTACAAAAAGCTGCGTCACAAAAGTCATTATTTAAAAATTTTTCATGGGAATTTTACTTAACTCTAAGAGAAGTACCAAATTTTAATCAAATACATTTTAATGTTTATGCTTTGCAACAAAGCATATCGATTTTTAGACATAGTCATCCCAACGACTGATTTTCATTGAGGTGAGTTATTCTTTTTTTTCGCTCTGAATTTCAAATCTCAGACTTGAATTACCTGTTGCCTCTGGCAGAGTTCCCATAATCTATAAATGTTCAGTCTTTCTTTGACTTCGTTTGTAACTTTAAGAATAATCTCTCCCCCGTGGGAAACTATTTTTACGGCAAAATCTATCAGTTGTCTGCGGAACGTATTCGGATAGCTTTTTATAGGAAACACTTCGTAGGTAACATCTCTCTTGTATGATTCAAACAGGAAATGTGCTATTGCCAGGAGGTAATAATACGCTCTATTCATTCCCATCTGCTGAAACGGGAGCTGCTCTTTTGTAGCTAATTCTTTTATCGAACGATGGATCAGTTCGTCTTTACCCCGTTGATGCGCAAGAGAAATAATTGCATCTGCCGTTAATAAATCTTCCCCGCCTGCCACTCCGCTATATATGTGGCGGGCAGGTTTCCCGGCTTTTTTTAGTTGTTCTGTAAGCTCTGCATCTTGACCAAGATTGGTATAGAGGATAGTATCCGGTCTTGCAAACTCTAAAATTAATTGTCCGTTTTCGTCTGTATCTAACGTAGTAAATATTGCTCGTCTGAATTTAGTCCAGCTTTTTAATTTGTTCCCAAGTTCTATGTAGTTCCATATCCCGCTGCCGTTGAACTTTTTGTATTCTGATGCTGGTATCTTCTCTATGTAATTTTTAATGTCGTCATACATCTTTCCGGTAACGACATATCCTATCTTTAGGGTTTCTTCGAAATAAGTAAATGCTTTGTCATCTAAAAATCCACTGTCGCATACTGCTATGATAGGGATGTCCGCGTTGTAGTACTTTCTTATTAGTTTTGTGATAGCTTCTACACTATCTATAAAATCTGTTCCGTGGTTTGAATGACAACTGCCGCTTCGAAATACAATATCCACCAAATACGAGCCCCAGCTAATATGCAGTGGTTGATAGCCTTTTTTCTTTTTATAAGTCGGCTCTACTCCTTCTCGTTTTTGGGCATCGTTATTATCCATAACCATCGTATCTACGCCTAAGATGATAACAGTTGGCTTTTCAATCTGTAGTCTCCAAAGAAAAAGTTTGTGGAGAATTTTTCTAAAGATAGCATTCCCGATATGGTTATTCATCAGCTTTCGGAAAAATCTTTTTATCTGGTGCGATGAACCCATTGCTTGTTCTTGATTCTCTAACAGAGCGGAATAGCCGCTATCTTTTTTCCTATCGTTAAAACTTTCCATACTCATATAAGTGCCGTCAATAAAGTAGGCAAGCATCTGTTTGATGAATTGATATAGCGACAAACCTTTTGATGATATCCGTATATGTCCCAATATTTTTTCGGAGAGTTCATAAAATCCTATTTGTTCAACATAGCGAAGAAAGAATGCTAACCCGCCTCTTCCGGATATTTTGTCGTTAGTTATTTCAATTTTGCTAATTTGTTGTTGGTTTTTATGAAGGTTTTTTTGCATCTTTGTTTCACCTTTTGGGTTGTTTATTTTTGTTTTTTTGTCATTACAAAAGTACTGATTTTACAGTACATAAACGCCCAAAAGGTTTTTTTTATGTGAGCTAATCGCTCAATTTAGGTATTTCTAATTTATGGAAGTATTAGCAGACGATTCATTGGCGCGAAGATGATTCGCTTGAAGATGATGTTACGTTTGTGGTGCTGAAGTTTAAGTAAATTTAAATTATGTTCATTCACAGATAAAGGGGTGAAATCTCACATGTTTCTCAGTTTATTACAAGGACGGCTCTATGAAATATTTGTTCGGGATTTTCGGAAGTAACTTTTCCATGGTGCTCGGTATCTTTTTATTAATATTTGTTTTTGCTGATGTATTAAAACCACAACAGAGTTCTAACAATGCTGCTGATGGACAGATCAGCGGTATCTTTATAGACTTCCACACAAGGGAACCGTTGGAGTTTGTTAATTTTATTTTAACATCTTTAAAAGATTCAAGCCTGATTACCGGTACAACCTCCGGTAAAGACGGGCGGTTTTTGCTGAAGGGAATTGCCTACGGTTCCTACAAAGCAAAAGTTTCCTTAATGGGTTATAAAACCCGTACAAGAAGTAATATGGTTCTCTCTCCCAAACAGAAGACAATTCAACTCGATACAATCTTTTTAATGCCGAAAGAAATATTAACCGATGAAGTAAAAATTGTTTCCGACAAATATCCGATTGTATATGACAAAGAAAATAAAGACAAGTTGATTATCAGTCCTGACCGGAATTGGGGAACCAACGCGTATGAATTATTAGAAACAGCACCTTTGATTGATGTTGACATTGCCTCCGGCGCGATAAACATTTTTGGAAAAAGGAGTACCAAAATTTATATCGATGGAGTGCCTATGGAATACTCCGGGATAGAAAAACCAGAGGAGCTAAGAGCATATTCTTTTTCTGACATCGAAAAAATAGAAATTGTTATGAACCCCTTGGCGGAATATGGCGAAAACCCTGAAGGAGGAATAATTAACATTGTAACTAAAAATGATAAAAAAGTGCTATATACCGGCAATATCTCGTTTCATACGAATAGTGATAATTTATTATCCGGGTTTGCCAGCCTAAGATATAACCTTGGAAAGTTATCCTTGTCAGGGTCATATTCCAATTCTTATTCCAAACATAATAGTAATACCTCTTCATCCAAAAAATACGATTATGAAAACACTCCGGTTTCTATCAATCAATTAGGAAATAACAGCAACAAGTCTAACATTAATAATTTTTTATTTGGCGGAATATATAGTATCGATTCAACCAGCATGCTCAACTTTAATAGTATGTATACGGAAACATATAACGATCGTGATAATATACTTGAAAACACTACCATGGATCAATACAATTCTCAGTTAAACCATTACAAGAGCAATAAGAACTCTAGAACTTTACAAAGATTTTTAACTAATGTAATTATATACGATAAATCATTTGATAAAAGAGGACACACTTTTACGGGCTCAATGGCTTTTACTAAAAACCGGATGACACAACTGAACGACGTAGATCAACGGCAACTGTTTGCTAATTCTTTGGAGGATCATATAACAGCACAAAAAAATTCTCAGGAGAATTTTAATACTAACCTCTTCTGGTCTTTTCTTTATAACCGCCCCATCTCCAAACTATTAAATATTGTAGGTTCATATAAAGGGAGATATAAAAAGTTGGTAATGAATGATTATTATACTTTTTATGATACATCGAAGCAATTATATGTAGGGCACCTCTAAAATCTTGCTTAGAAACCTTCAAGGTTTTTATTTTAGCTAAGTTCGATAAAATTTTAACATAACAAAATATGGTAAAGATAAACCTTGAAGGTTTTTAGAGATGCCCTGTAGAAGATGTTTCCAAAAAGGTTATGAAGAATTATTATGAAAACACCCATGATTTACATATAAGTACAAGTGGAACGATAAAAAACATCCGGTATGGCTTAGGGGTATTGGTTAATAATACTGTCAACACTATTGAAAACAGTGTTTCCAGTACTACCTATACAACCCGTATCGTTCGTTTTGAGCCATCATTTAGCGTTGCAACTGATATATCAGAGAATGGGAAAATTAGTTTAGGATGCGCTCGTAGGTCAACCTATCCGAGGCATGAGTTTTTAAACCCTTACGCAGATTATTCGGATTCTACGCATATCACTGTCGGGAACCCGGATTTAAAGCCAGCAATTACCAATTCATATTCGGCATCTTATTCAATAATGGATGGGGATTTCTTTGGAAATATCGGAACCGGTTATTCCTTAACAACTAACGGCATTCAGCCAGTCTCTTCTTTGATCAATTCAAATGTGATGCGAACAACGTATGAAAATTTGGCTACTCAAAAATCATACTACATATGGTTATATTTTAATGGTAAATTTTTCAATTGGCTGGAGATTGGACCAGACTTATCAGTAGATCAAAATGAATTTATTAGTCCGACGGTTAATACTAAAGGAAGACAGTGGTCTTCAAACATGCGAACAAAATTATCATTTGACCAATTTAAATTTCAATTTGATTTTCACTATTCCTCCACTTCTGTTTCTGCTCAACAAACAAATAAAGCAAATTTCTCTGCAAATGCGGCTGCCAAAACATTATTTTTTGATAAAAGTTTGTCTTTAACTTTTAGGGTAACGGATATTTTTAATACAAAAAACAATAATTATGGTAGATCAGGCTCGAATTTTTCGATGGTAAATAGTACAAGAGAAAACACCAGAATATTTACTTTGGACATCTCATATTTCTTTCAAAGTAAAGCAAACGATATTATTGAAGAACCGATCGACGAAGTTCCCGATGACTTTTAAAAATGTTATTCGCTTCTCCGGTAAGCCATCATTCCGCCGGGGACATTCTTTGCGTTAAAACCTTTTTCGAGTAGAAATTTTGTTGCGGTGCGTGAGCGGTTTCCCGAGCGGCAAATAACCGCAATTTCTTTCTTGCGGAATTTTTCAAGCTTCGTTACTTCTTGCGAGAGCACTTGTAGAGGAATATTAATAACCCCTTTAATTTGTCCAAGTTCGCTTGCCAATTCTTGCGGCATTCTTACATCAAGAATAATTAGAGTTGTATCTTTTCCATAACGTTCTTTAAGCTCGGAAACAGAAATTGAGGTCTTGGGATCGTCTTGAGCTATTCCGAAGAAACTGAAAATTGACATAAATAATAGTGTTGTTAGTAAATAAATTTTCACGGTTGATGCAATTCGGTTAATTTAATCCGCACATACCGGAAGCGCATCCGCCGCCGCTGTTGTAATTTGTTCCGCATGTTCCGGTTGAACATCCGCCATCGTAGGAAGAACCGGAGCTTACCGAAGCAGCAAAAGAAGAGAGAAGTTTTTTATTCTCTTTTGATTGGCATTTCGGACAGGTAACATCGTCTATTTTTGTTGAAGATTTATGAAGCACTTCAAATTTTTCATTGCATGCTTGGCAGCGGTATTCAA
>Ga0210046_1001975_pt1 | contig 15052 bp, 10 predicted proteins | sample CryGeyCG2114_250_FD_185461 | JGI IMG/M metagenome (GOLD analysis project Ga0210046, IMG submission 185461) | Groundwater microbial communities from aquifer - Crystal Geyser CG18_big_fil_WC_8/21/14_2.50 (SPAdes) (version 2) | ecosystem: Environmental > Aquatic > Deep subsurface > Groundwater ... | reverse complement strand
TTTATTATCAAAATTATTGGTGAGAGTTTTAGAACTAAAGATTTTTCTAAATCTGCTTAATTCTTTTTTATATTTGATGGTACCTTTTTCGTGAATATTGCCGGCTCTTTTTCGTGAATATTAACACAATTATGAAAATAGAAGAACTTGGATATAATAGCAATTTTGAGAAATTTAGAATTGAAAATAAACTCGATAGCTTTGAAATTGGCAGAGTTATTGCAGAGCATAAAGAACGTTATATAATCAAGACTATTACAGGCGAATTTGATGCTGAAATAACTGGGTATTTGCGTTTTACAGCAAAAAGTAGGGAAGATTTTCCAGCTGTGGGAGATTGGGTTGCCTTAACAACTTACGATTCCAATTTTGCAATAATTCATCAAATACTTCCAAGATACTCGGTTATTAAGCGACAAGCTGTTGGGCAATTTGGTGAAATTCAGATTATTGCAACTAACATTGATTATGCATTTATCGCACAAGCTGTTGACCGAGATTTTAATATAAACAGATTGGAAAGGTATCTAACAATTTGTTACTCTTCAAATGTAACCCCGATAATTCTGTTAACGAAAACGGATTTGATAACTGAACAACAAATTTTGGAATTGAAGGAAAGCATTCAATTGCGAATAAAGAATGTTCCAATAATTGCAATAAGTAATGAAACACAAAATGGTTACGATGCATTAAAAGCGAATATCCAAAAAGAAAAAACTTATTGTATGCTTGGTTCTTCTGGCGTTGGGAAATCAACGTTGTTAAATAATCTTTCTGATAGAATTATAATGCGAACTGATAATATAAGTAAGAGTACCAATAAAGGGAGGCATGTTACAAGTCACAGAGAATTAATTATTCTAGAAAATGGTGGAATATTAGTTGACACTCCTGGAATGAGAGAAGTAGGTATTGCCGATTCAACAAGTGGATTAGAAGCTACATTCGATATTATTGTTCAACTTTCTCAAAATTGTAAATTCAAAGATTGCACGCACACAAATGAAATAGGTTGTTCTGTTCTTGAAGCTGTTGAAAAAGGAAAAATAGAAAAAGCTTCATACGAGAACTATTTAAAAATGGAGAAAGAGAAAGCATATTTTGAATCAACAGTTTTGGAAAGAAGAAAGAAGGACAAAGAGTTTGGAAAGTTTATGAAGAATTACAAAAAGGACATGAAAAAAAAGTTTTAAGCACAGTAATTAATAACAAAAATTAAAGCTAGATATTGAATTAATTATAAGGATTTAATCCGTTTCAAATTTTGTTAATAAATGTTGCTAATAAAATAGTATCACTTTTATTCGAAATCCTATTGAGTCCCCAATCCTATTTTCTAATATTCAAAGGATTGGGGCTTTTTAATTCAATTATTTGATTAGCTTTACTAAAGATGAAGCAGCCAATTTGCCAATATTATGATCGGGATGTTTCTCAGAAAGTTCTTCCCAAATTTTCTTCGCACCGTCTCTGTCGCCCTTTGTAACAAAAATAACTCCAAGATTATATTTAGCTTCTAGGTTATTATCATCAATAGAAATTATTTTTTTTGTTACTGTTTCTGCCATTGCAAAATTTTGGTCATTAAAATAAGCCAATCCTTCGGCAAGTAAAATGTCAACTCTGTTTGGATTAATAGCTAGAATTTTTTCGTATAATTCTAAAGCTTTTTCTGTTTGATGCGACATGCCAAGCAATAAAGCATATTTTTTCATTGCTGTTGTGTCGTTTGGGTTGGCTTCAAATTCTGCTTTGGATTCTTCCAATTTTGACCAGAAATCTTCGCGTACATTTGTTTTGTTTGGGGAATCTTTGGTCATTCCTTTAATGCCACTATGAATTGAATCATTTGGCATTCCCCTTTCGGAATTAGGAGTGGAGAGTTTTGACATTTCTTCGTTATTACTTGAACTGGTAAAAACAATTATAGCTATTATTATTACAAATACGGTTCCATACATATATAGGGGTTTTATTTTCATTTTACTTCCAACTATTTATTAAAATTATGATTTAAAATTTATCACAAAAATTTATGAAAATACAGACTTATTAAAGCAATTAGGTATTTTCTTTTTATTTATACGAACCATATTCTAAGAAATAAATTTTGGGAAAATAGTAAAAATATTAACTAGCCAATATTCATTTACGAAAGGTTTTGCTATTAGTGATTTTAATTATGTATAACTTTAATGCATTAAAATTAGATAATGTTAAATATTTTTCAATTTTTCTAAAGATTCAAAATAATGACAAAAATAAAATTCCATTTTACTTTTATTTCTTTAATATTACTTAGTGCAATAACGTTTTCGCAAGATTCAAAGTTAAATCTATTTATTAATGAATTTATGGCCTCTAATTCTAAAACAATTGCTGACCCAGATTATAATCTATATTCTGATTGGATTGAAATATATAATGGTTGCGATACCTCAGTTAATTTATATGGTTATTATATAACAGATGAATTTAGTAATAAAACAAAATGGCAAATAGATACTAAAATTATTGTTCGCCCAAATAGTTTTGTTGGTTTCTGGGCGGACGATAGCAGTAGAAAAAATCATACAAATTTTAAACTTTCGGCAAATGGTGGAGAAATAGGTTTGTTTTCACCAAATGAAATTTTGATAGATAGTATTACTTATTTAAAACAAACAACCAATAAATCTTTTGGACGTTATCCTGACGGTACTTCAGAATGGAAAATTTTTGATTTTCCAACACCTGGAACAAAAAACGACAGCAGTCATTTTAAACTTCAAGCACCAAGTCCTATATTTTCTATTCAAAGTGGCTTTAGCACAAATTCACATATTGTTGAAATATATTCCGAGTTGGATTCATCCAAAATTTATTATACAATTGATAGTTCTATTCCAACCGAAAATGATTCACTATATTCACATCCAATTGAAGTATTGCAAACTACGGTAATTAGAGCCAAAGTTTTTGAAGATAGCTTTTCACCAAGCAAAACAATTACAAACACATATTTTATAAACGAAAACTCTGAGTTGCCAATATTTTCAATTGCAACTAATGCGGATAATTTTTTTAGCAACGATAGTGGAATTTATGTTGAAGGGACAAATGGAATTGAAGGAAATTGTTCCACAAGTCCGCGAAACTGGAATCAAGATTGGGAGCGTCCAATTAGTCTTGAGTTTTTTGAAGCCGATAAAAATCTTGCATTTAAAATCAATGCTGGTATAAAAATTAATGGTGGTTGCAGCCGACTTTATAATCAAAAATCCTTAGCCATTTTTATGCGTAATGAATATGGCTTCGGAAAATTGAATTACCAACTTTTTCCATACAAGCAAATTTATGAGTTTAATAATTTTATTTTAAGAAGCTCGGCTCAGGATTGGTATCGCACAATGTTTCGCGATGGAATGATTCAAACGCTTATTAAATCTGGAATGGATATCGATTACCAAGAATATCGCCCTTCGATTGTGTTTATAAATGGCGAATATTGGGGAATTCACAATATTAGAGAAAAGTTGAATGAACATTATCTTGAAGCAAATCATGGAGTTGACCCAAACAATGTTGACATAATTGAAATTAGCAAAGATGTGTTTGTAAATAATGGAGATAGAATTGAATATGACAATTTGATTAATTTTGTTTCCTCAAATGATATGTCGTTAAGCGAAAGTTATAATTATATTAAATCAGTTGTGGATATTGATGAATATATCAATTATCAAATTGCCGAAATATATTCAGCTAATGCCGATTGGCCCGGAAGCAATTCCAAACTTTGGCGACCTAAAACTGTCACTGGAAAATGGCGTTGGATGATTTATGATTTGGATTTTGGTTTTGGTGGAAATTCGCAAGGACAATATTTTAGCAACACTTTGGAATTGGCAACTGCCACAAATGGTGCTGATTGGCCAAATCCACCTTGGTCAACTTTACTTTTTAGAAAATTGCTCGAAAATGAAAATTTCAAAAATGAGTTTATTCAACGTTTTGCTGTGCAAATGAATACAACATTTAATGTTTCGAAAGTTCTACATCTAATTGATAGTCTGAAAACAAATATTGCTCCCGAAATTCCTCGCCACAAAGAGCGTTGGGCAAAATCAATTTCCTACGGCGAATGGAACGATTTGGTTGAAATTATGCGTGAGTTTGCCCGCCAACGCCCTAGTTATGTTAGTCAGCATTTTATGGATAAGTTTCAGCTTAGCGGAATGGAATCTTTAAATATTGAAAATACTAATATATTAAATGGTAAAATTATTCTGCACACAACTGAAATAAGAGAAAGCAAATATAACATATCACTATTTAAAGATGTTCCAGTTAAGCTTGAAGCAGTTCCTATGCCAGGTTATTGTTTTGCAGGCTGGGAAGGATTAGTAACAGATTCATCAAAAGTTGTTTCCTTTTATTTGGATTATCCATCAAAAATAATAGCAAAGTTTGAAAAGGATAGCCTGCAATCCACAAATGTTGTAATTAACGAGATAAATTATAATTCACATTCTGCATTTGATACTGATGATTGGATTGAGCTTTTTAATAATACCGATAGCACAATTAATCTTTCTAATTGGATTTTTAAGGATGAAGATGATTCGCATATTTTCACTTTTGCTGAAAATTGTTTTATTGGAAAACGAGAATATTTAGTGTTGTGCAAAGATACTTTAATGTTCAGTTCGCTTTTCCCAAATGTTAAAAATATTGTTGGAAATTTTGATTTTGGATTAAATGGAAGTGGTGAGTTAATACGTTTAATTGATGGTAACTTAATTGTTGCTGATTCACTAACTTATGACGATAATCTACCTTGGGAAATTGAAGCCGATGGAAATGGTGCAACTCTTGAATTAATTCATCCTAATTTTGATAATTCTTTAGCAATAAGCTGGCGCGCATCAGCAAAACATGGTTCACCTGGAACAATAAACTCAGTTTATACTAAAGTCGAAAAAATTGAAGAATATTTATTTCCAGAAAAATTTGTACTTGAGCAAAATTATCCAAATCCTTTTAACCCAACAACTACAATAAAGTATTCAATTCCGAATAATATCAAAAGTGAAACGTTAAACGTTAAACTTATTGTATTTGATATTCTTGGTAACGAAGTAGCAACTTTGGTAAATGAGAAAAAAAGTGCAGGCAATCATCTTGTAAGTTTTGAAGCAAGTAATTTGAGTTCGGGAGTTTATTTTTACAAAATGCAAGCAGGCGATTTTGTTAATACCAAAAAGATGGTTTTAATTAGATAAGAATTAGCATTTTTTATGGTAAATTAGATTAAATGTTCAAGTTGTTTTGTTAGTTCTACTTAGTTAAATTTGATACTAATTATTAAATTTTTAATAATAAATTGTTTTAGATATAAGCATAAAAGCATTAACATTTTTTAACTTATAATAATTTTAGATTAGTATCATTTCAACAAAGAAATCTCGTAAATCTAAGATTGCCATTTAGAATGAGAGTTTTGTGTGTCTGAAAAATCTCAATATTTGTGGTTATGAATTTTCACCTCGATAATCCCGACACGTCGGGACGGTGATTATAAATGGTATTTAAAATGTGACGCCACAATTGTTGGCTTAAGGGTCAACAAAAATAAGGCAAAATAATAGTTGTTTTGCCATGGAAACTATTTAACATGAAATGGTTTTATTTTTTTTAGTTGGTTGTAATGTGACTGACGTGGCGAAGCTGGGTTTATTCATAATAAAAAATAAATTATACACAAAAATCATAGCCTTTGAGGGCTTAAAAAAAGGGGAAAAGTAATTTGAAAAAAATAATATCTGTTGTTGGGGCGCGTCCAAACTTTATGAAAGTAGCTCCAATTCATAAAGCATTTAAGAAACACCATGATAAAATAACTCATTTAATCTGTCACACAGGACAGCATTATGACGAGAAAATGAGCAAAGTCTTTTTTGAGGATTTAGAGCTTCCACAGCCAGATTTTTATCTCGGCGTTGGAAGTGGTTCGCACGCAGAGCAAACTGCAACTGTTATGATTGAGTTTGAAAAAATTCTCATTAACGAAAAGCCTGATTTAGTCCTAGTTGTGGGTGATGTAAATTCAACAATTGCTTGCAGTTTAACGGCAAAGAAACTCCACATAAAAGTCGTTCATGTAGAAGCCGGTTTGCGTAGTTTTGATATGGAAATGCCTGAAGAAATAAATAGAATTTTAACGGATAGAATTTCGGATTATCTTTTTGTAACTGAAAAAAGTGGTTTGGAAAATCTAAAAAATGAAGGCGTTGATGATTCAAAAGTTTTCTTTGTTGGAAATGTAATGATTGACTCGCTTGTTCATTATCAACCCAAAATTAATAAATCAAACATTTTGGAGCACTTTAACCTTTCTCCTTTTAACTTTTGCCTTGTAACCCTTCACCGTCCGAGCAATGTTGACACAAGAGAATCGTTAGAAAAATTAGTCAACTTCCTAAATATACTTGCCAAAGAACGTAAAGTCGTTTTTCCAATTCATCCAAGAACCAAAATTAATTTGGAAAAATATGCTCTCATCCAAACACTGAGCGATGCTATAATTCTTTCGGAGCCTATTGGGTATATCGATTTTCAAGCATTAATAAAAAATGCAGAATTAATTGTAACTGATAGCGGTGGAATACAAGAGGAATCAACTTATCTTGGAGTGCAATGCATAACTCTTAGAACTTCTACCGAGCGGCCAAGCACCGTTGATATTGGAACAAATCAGTTAATAGGTGTAGATTTGGAAAAAGTAGAAGTAGCTTGTCTAAACGTACTTGCTGGGAATAAAAAGGCTGGTATTATTCCAGAATTATGGGATGGAAAAGCTGCCAAAAGAATTGCGGAAATATTGAGTAAAGATGATTTGAAAAAAGGAATGATGGAATGATGGATAAGTCTGTCATTTCGATTCTGCCGTATTTTGGCAGGAGAGAAATCTCTCTCAAAGTCAGCGTCTGTCATTTCGAAGGAGCGTTTTGTGCGACTGAGAAATCTTGTTTATAAGCAATGTAATTCTGGAGATTCCTCATGAAAGGCATGTTCGGAATGACAATGCGGTTTTGTCTGTCATTTCGTGTGCTTTTAGCTTTTTAACTATTAACTAAATTATTTATATAGGAAATAATATCATGAAAATACTAATTACTGGCGGAGCGGGATTTATAGGCTCTCACGTTGTGCGATTGTTTGTGAACAAATATCCAAACTATAAAATATTCAATTTAGATAAGCTTACTTATGCTGGAAATCTCGAAAACTTAAAAGATATTGAAGAAAAGCCAAATTACACATTTATCCGTGGCGACATTGTTGATGGCGAATTTATTCAAAATTTATTTAATGAACATAAATTTGATGGAGTAATTCATCTTGCTGCGGAATCGCATGTTGATAGGTCAATTTCAAATCCAATGGAATTTATTCAAACAAATATTGTTGGAACAGTAAATCTACTAAATTCCGCAAAGGCAATCTGGAAGGATAATTTTGAAAATAAACTTTTCTATCATATTTCTACGGACGAAGTTTATGGCTCACTAAGTGACGAGGGATTTTTTACAGAGGAAACAGCATACGATCCTCACAGTCCTTACTCGGCATCAAAAGCAAGTTCTGACCATTTGGTTCGTGCTTATAACGATACTTTTGGCTTGCCAACAGTAATTTCAAATTGTTCAAATAATTATGGACAAAATCAATTTCCCGAAAAACTAATTCCATTATTTATAAATAATATTATTAACGAAAAACCTCTTCCAGTTTATGGAAAAGGTATAAACGTACGCGATTGGCTTTATGTTGTTGACCATGCAAGTGCAATAGATACAATATTTCACAATGGAAAAGTTGGTGAGACCTACAATATTGGTGGAAATAATGAATGGAAAAATATTGATTTAATTAAAGTCCTTTGTAAAGTGATGGATAAAAAACTTGGGCGACAAGCTGGTGAATCAGAAAAACTAATAACTTACATTGTAGATAGAGCTGGTCACGATTTACGATACGCAATAGATTCAACCAAACTCCAAAAAGAACTTGGCTGGAAACCATCACTCCAGTTTGAAGAAGGATTAGAAAAAACAGTTGATTGGTATTTAGCAAACTCCGAATGGCTAAACAACGTTACTAGTGGTGCTTATAAAGAATATTATGAGAAACAGTATAAATAAGGAGAAAGGCGTAAGTTCAAAGGAGAATGTAAAAAGAAAAATATTAGTTATTACAAAACATACATTAAATTATAGAGGACGTTATGAAAGAGAATAATTTGGTTGATAGGCTTTTTGATTTTTCGGTAAATGTTATTAAATTTTTACGCACAATTGAAAACAATGGCAAAACACGTATTATGAAATATCAATTAACTAAATCGAGCTCTTCATCAGGAGCAAATTATGAAGAAGCGCAAGGAGCAATATCTAAACCTGATTTTAATAGTAAAGTCAGTATTGCCTTAAAAGAAATGACAGAGAGCAATTATTGGTTGCGGTTGCTTTATGCATTAGAGCATGGTGACAAAAACATATGTAAGCTTTATGTGCAAGAATCATTTGAATTAAAGAACATTCTTGGAGCAATATATTCAAAAGTATCAAAATCCATAAACCAGAAAAAACAATAGACATGGTTATTGATATGCTATTAAGTAAAAATTTTTATAATAATTATTCAAATATTCAAAACATCTACACTTCCAAAGGAAAGCACTTTGAGCTTTATCCTTTTAACTTTATACTTGCAAACCGGAGGTTTGAATGAAAGGTATTATCTTAGCTGGAGGTTCCGGCACACGGCTTTATCCGCTTACAAAGACTGTTAGTAAGCAATTATTACCCATTTTTGATAAACCGCTTATCTATTATCCATTGTCAGTTTTAATGCTCTCCGGAATTAGGGAGATATTAATTATTTCTACTCCACAAGATTTACCCCGATTTAAGGAATTGTTCGGCGATGGCAGTCATTTAGGTTTGAAATTGCAATATGCAGAGCAGCCAAGTCCAGATGGTTTAGCACAAGCATTTATTATTGGCGAAGCGTTTATTGGAAACGATGATGTGGCATTGGTTCTTGGCGACAATATTTTCTACGGTCACGGACTAACGGGAATGCTTACACGAAGTGTTGAAACTGTTAAAAACGAACGTAATGCAGTTGTGTTTGGATATTATGTAAATGATCCTGAACGTTATGGTGTGGTTGAGTTTAACGAAACTGGAAAAGTTTTATCCATTGAAGAAAAGCCAGAAAAGCCCAAAAGTCATCATGCTGTTGTTGGACTTTATTACTACACAAACGACGTTGTTGAAATTGCTAAGAATGTAAAACCATCTGCCCGTGGCGAACTTGAAATTACATCCGTTAATAATGAGTATTTAAATAGAAACAAATTGAAAGTAGAACTCTTTGGTCGTGGACAGGCTTGGTTTGATACTGGAACGTTTGAATCAATGCAAGAAGCATCAAGCTTTATTGAAACAATTCAAAAACGACAAGGTTTGCAAATTGCTTGCATCGAAGAAATTGCATATCAAAAAGGTTGGATTTCAAAAGAAGAGTTAATAAAGCAAGCAGAAATATACAAGAAAAACAGCTATGGACAATATTTGCTTAAGTTAATTAAATGATAAAAAAATACTTAAAATATGTAGTGATACTCAGCTCTTTCCTTTTTGTTGGTTGGGGAAATGTTGGGCATTATAAAATATCTTCAAATGCTGTAAGTTTCTTTCATCCCCAAATGAGCGAATTTTTGTTTTGGAAGGATTATCTTGCTTCACATGCTTCAGATGCTGATTACCGCAAGGGTGATGACCCAACTGAAGGAAAAAAACATTATATAGATATTGATAATTATTCCTTGTTTTTAACTACAGGAAGGATTCCAAATACCCTCGATTCGGTTATTGCACTTTATGGCTCATCGTTTGTTTATGATCAAGGCGTTTTACCTTGGGCTACTATTACAACTATTGACTCAATGACAGCTGCATTTTCTAGAAGGGATTTTGAAAAAGCTTTGTTTTTTGCTGCGGATATTGGTCATTATGTCGGTGATGGGTATATGCCGCTTCACATAACAAAAAATTATAATGGGCAATTTACAAATCAGTATGGAGTTCATTCTCGCTATGAATCAACTATGCTTGGTAAATATGCTTGGAAAATAAATTATACGGGCGATTCGGTTCACTATGTAAGCAATACAACAGCCTACATTTTCCAATATTTATATGATAATTATCGTTATGTCGATTCTGTTCTTGTGGCTGATAAAGAAGCAAAAGCTATCTCTGGAAGTACATCAAGCGATTTGTATTATCAAAAATTTTGGGAGTATTCTGAAAAATTTACAACTTTGTTGCTTCGAAATGCCTCTAAAACAATGGCGGAATTAATATATACTTCATGGGTAAATGCAGGCAGTCCTAAATTAAATCCATCTTCAATTACAGATGAAACTTTAGTTAATGATTTTTATTTGGAGCAAAATTATCCTAATCCGTTTGGTGGAGCTATCACTTCGGGAAACTCAAGCACCACAATCAAATATTCTGTTCCTTCCATTAACGAGAAGACGTTGCTGGCAAAATCTTCGCAAATATATAAAGTTAATGCAAAGACCTTGCAAGAAACATCCCTAAGGGTTTATGATATTTTAGGCAGAGAAGTAGCAACACTTGTAAACGAACAAAAGCAACCCGGAAATTACCAAGTTGTTTTTGATGTATCCTATAATCGGCAGTTATCTTCTGGAGTTTATTTATACAAATTGCAAATTGGCAATTATGCTGAAACAAAAAAAATGATTATCACAAAATAGATTCAACTTGAATTTCTTTTCTAATGCAAATTAGGGGTTCAAATAGTGAATAATTGTAATTTAATATTTCATAAAATTAAAATATTCTCCAATTTAACATGTTTAACCAAGTTTATGCATTAAACCCAGATTTGTCGATAGGAATAAATCTCTAATGATGTCATTAGAAAAATCATTGTTTAACTTATTCTAATACAACAAGTTAGACTTACAAAAAACGGTCATTTTTTGCTAAAAATAGCATGAGAAAAACTTAACTTTTTTATAAAAGCGATATTCCCTTAACACATCTAATATCAATAAGTTACGAAAATAAAATTGTTTTCTAATGACAAATTAGGGTTAAAGAATTCCATTTGCAGTAAACTATTGTGATATAAGAGTTTATCCTAACACAAAGCAATAGAAAATGGTTATATTGATTAATCATGTAAATGATTATTTTTTAGATATTTACAGATAATATTAGTTTCTATTGCATAAATAGGACTTAATTGCTTTACGTCACAATTAAATATATTACTTTGTTTAGTTCAACCAGCTTTGTTAAATTTTATTTTCACAAAATAAATTATTGCTAATGTTGTTATTAAAAGGAGTTTTGTGCAAAGTGAATTACTTTTGCCATTTTGCAAAATTACTCAAAAATTTGTGATTCATTAGTTGGTCTTTGCACTATGTGACTGACGTGGCGAAGCTTTAAAAAGGAATAAATAATATAAAAATATAGAAAAGTTTGTCTGGAGAGAAATCTCATGCGAGTGCAATGAATGTAAATCTGTTTTGTGAGGCGATGTGATTTTTGGAGATCCCTCACGAAAGGCGTGTTCGGGATGACAAAGGGAGGGACAAGTAGAAAGTTAAAAGGCTAAAATTCAAAGTAAAAGAACATTTTATATGTGATGCGGTTGCTGGAGATCTCTCTTCAGATAATTCCGTTAGAAAGTAGCGGGATGCAAAAAAGCAACTTCGTCGTAATCGATATGACAAAAAGAGAATGTTATTTCGAACGGAGAGAGAAATCACCCCCAAAGAGCTGGCATTGGATATGACATTAATTGTTTTGTCATATCGATTCCGACAGAATGACAAAAGCACAAGGGAATTTTTTTGAAGTAATTAAAATATAAGCGTAAAAAAACATTAATTGAGGAAGAAATGAATTACAAAGAATTATTATTACAAAAAGTAAGCGACAAAACATTTAAGGTAGGTATTGTTGGTTTGGGCTATGTTGGTTTACCACTTGGACTTGAATTTGCAGAAAAAGAATTTAATGTGCTTGGCTTTGATATGGATAAAAGAAAAATTGATTTTCTTGAAAAAGGTGAGACTTATATTAAACATATTCCAACATCGCGAATTAGCAAATCTGTAAATTCTGGTTTCCTAAAATCTACAACAGATTTTAGCAGAATGCCTGAAGTTGATGCACTAATTATCTGCGTGCCTACTCCGCTTGATGAGCACCGCGAACCAGATATGACCTATGTTGAAGGCACAGCTAAGACAATTCAAAAATATTTACGCAAAGGACAGTTGGTTACACTTGAATCAACAACTTATCCAGGAACAACGGAAGAAATGTTACTTCCATTATTTGAGAACGCATCAATATTCCAAAAATCTGTCATTTCGATCCCGATTCATCGGGAGAGAAATCTTGTAAATTCGGAGATTTCTCAGTCGTCAGGAAAAGAAGACTCCTTCGAAATTACAAATGAAAAATTAGTTGTTGGTGAGGATTTCTTTCTAGCTTATTCACCAGAACGTGAAGACCCAAATAATCCAGACTATAATACATCCACAATTCCAAAAGTAATTGGAGGAATGACTGCAAACTGCTCCGAAGTTGCAAAAGCAATTTATGAGCAAGTAATAGTTTCTATTGTACCAGTCTCATCTCCAGCAGTTGCAGAGGCAACAAAGATAGTTGAAAACGTATATCGTTCAATAAATATAGCACTTGTAAACGAACTAAAAATGGTGTTTGATAAAATGGGCATAGACGTCTGGGAAGTAATAAACGCAGCTAAGACAAAGCCATTTGGATTTAATGCATTTTATCCTGGTCCTGGACTGGGTGGTCACTGCATTCCAATTGATCCATTTTATTTAACATGGAAAGCAAGGGAGTTTGAGGTAAATACAAAATTTATTGAACTTGCTGGTGAAATAAATACATATCAACCATATTATGTTGTTGAAAAAGCTATGGCAGCATTGAACGTAAGTAAAAAATCGTTAAATGGTAGTAAAGTATTGTTAATGGGAGCAGCATACAAAAAGAATGTTGATGATATGCGCGAATCACCTTCACTAAAATTGATTGAAATTTTAAGAGAAAAAGGGGCGGAAGTTGATTATAACGACCCATATATTCCAGCTCTTCCAAAGACAAGAAAATATAACTATAAAATGGAATCAGTTGAATTAACAGCAGAAAATGTTGCAAAATATGATTTGATTTTGTTAAGTACTGACCATGATGACTATAAAGAATTTCTTGAAATGATTTACCAAAATGCAAAAGTAATTCTTGATACAAGAAATATGTTTCATGGGTATAAAGTCTTTAAAGGATAAAAGGAATCGAGGTTCTAGATAACATTGACGTTTTTGTTTATCATTTCGAACGAGCATCGAGGGATTCGATTCCGATAAACTACATCGGAAGATAGATGACAAAGGGTTTCAGCAAAAAGATGACAAAAAAAGACTGTCATTTCGAACGCAGAGAGAAATCTTCACCCCGTGAAATAATTGATTATAATTAAATTAATTATTTAAATATGATATATAATAATCTGTTCGCTGTATTGATCCGGTAATATTTCACAGAATAAAAAAAGTTACAGTTGAGTAGACTGATGAAATTCCAAAAGTAGAAGAACTTGGAATGTGATATTTAATTTACGTTTACTGTAATAACATTAATAAAAACAAAATGAATAAAACAAAATTAAAAAATAGTAAAATATTAGTTACGGGCGGGGCTGGATTTATTGGCTCAAACCTTATTGAACGATTTCTTGAACAAAACAATGAAGTCGTTTGCTTGGATAATCTTAGCACCGGTCACAGAAAAAACATTATCCCATTTTTGGAGAACAAAAACTTTCAGTTTATTGAAGGCGATATTCGAAATTTAGAAACATGTAGAATTGCTGTTAGGGATTGCGAGTATGTTTTTCATCAAGCTGCTTTAGGCAGTGTTCCACGATCAATAAAGGACCCAGCTACGACAAACTCGGTTAATATTGATGGTTTCTTGAATATGCTTATTGCAAGCAGAGATGAGGCAGTGAAAAGATTTATTTATGCAGCAAGTTCATCAACTTATGGCGATTCAAAAGAAGTTCCAAAAATTGAAGAACGCTTCGGAAGACCACTTAGTCCCTATGCAATTACAAAAGTTGTAAATGAATACTTTGCCAAAGTATTTAGTGAGCTTTATGGAATGGAAACCATTGGACTTAGGTATTTTAATGTTTTTGGAAAAAGGCAAGACCCAAACGGTGCTTACGCTGCAGTTATTCCTCTCTGGGTTAAGCAATTTATAAATTACGAAAGTCCCGTTATTAATGGTGATGGTAGTTATAGCCGTGATTTTACGTACATCGAAAATGTTATTCACGCTAATGAGCAAGCAGCTATTATTAAAAAGGATGAATATTTTAGAAATCTAAAATCGTATTTTAGTAATTATGAAAATCCCTTTGTGAATGAAGTATTTAATGTTGCATTTGGCGATAATACAACACTTAATCAGTTGTTTGACTATTTAAAAATGAATCTTACTAAATACGATTCTGAAATAAATAAGGTTGAACCTATTTATGGTCCAAATAGAAATGGAGATATACCTCACTCTTTGGCATCGATAGAAAAAGGGAAAGCTGTTCTTAAATATAATCCTCAGATAGATGCTAAAAAAGGATTTGATTTGGTCTGTGAATGGTATTTTAAGAACTTTTAGTTTTGGAAATAATTCTAGACAGATATTTCGAATGAAGAGACACCAAGTCTGTCATTTCGAACGGAGAGAGAAATCTCATGCGAGTGCAACGAATGTAAATCTGTTTTTTAAAGCGGTGTGATTTTTGGAGATCCCTCACGAAAGGCGTGTTCGGGATGACAGAGGGAGGGACAAGTAGAAAGTTAAAAGGCTAAAATTCAAAGTAAAAGAACATTTTATATGTGATGCGG
>Ga0210046_1001973_pt1 | contig 15056 bp, 10 predicted proteins | sample CryGeyCG2114_250_FD_185461 | JGI IMG/M metagenome (GOLD analysis project Ga0210046, IMG submission 185461) | Groundwater microbial communities from aquifer - Crystal Geyser CG18_big_fil_WC_8/21/14_2.50 (SPAdes) (version 2) | ecosystem: Environmental > Aquatic > Deep subsurface > Groundwater ... | reverse complement strand
CAATAAACAGAGGTGTAGAAATTTCGTCAGATGTAGCCGACAGCAATCAATCTATTATCTTGAATCAAGTAGAAAACGGTGTTGCCATTCGTATGGCAGTGCTTTATTTGTTGGCAGGGCGGATTGATTGATTAATGTGTGAATTATTTAATGTGTAAATGTTTGGATACCGAATAACCGACAACTGTGAACTAATAACCATTAACTTTTAACAAATAATCAATAACTTAAAACTAAACTCATAAACTTTTAACCTTTTAAACTAACATTAAACTTTAAACATATAAGCATGAAAGCAGTAATAAAAACAGAAAAAGGAGACATGACCGTAGAATTTTACGAAAAAGATGCTCCTAAAACAGTAGCAAATTTCACAACCTTAGCAAAAAAAGGTTTTTATGATGGATTAACTTTCCACAGAGTACTTCCTGATTTTGTAATTCAAGGTGGATGCCCTGATGGAACAGGTGCTGGTGGTCCAGGATATGCTATCGATTGTGAATTAGATGGAGAAAACCAATACCACGACAGAGGTGTTTTATCTATGGCTCATGCCGGAAGAAACACAGGAGGTTCTCAATTTTTTATTTGCCACAGTAGAAACAATACTGCTCACCTAGACAGAAACCACACTTGTTTTGGTAAAGTGGTAGAAGGTGTTGACATCATTGATGATATCAGACAAGGTGATAAAATTTTGAAAATTGAGATTTTGTAAGTTAATTTTTTTTTATGCTTAAAGATTCAGGCAAATGGAAAAATTAATAAAACCAGCATATTTCAAAATATGGAAATCTATGTTAGATGTAGATATTCAAAAGGAGTTTTCCGCTATTGAAAAAACAAAATTAGAAACGCATAGCTTTACGTTTTACACCTCTGTTTCGGTAATGTCGTCATCAAAAATAGAAGGCGAACAAATGGAAATAGACAGTTACGTAAAACACAAAATGCTGAATGTAGAATATTTATCGGAATTAACTGAAAAACCGAACGATTTATACAATGCTTATCTGTTTGCAAAAGAAAACAAACTTAACCAAAACAATTTTTCACATGCACACCAGCGAATTGCTGCTCACTTGTTGCCCAAAAACCAAAGAGGAGCTATCCGAAAAACGGAAATGCTGGTTATGGAACATAAAACGGGCAGAATACAATATGAAGCAGCCCCATTAAGTATTGTAAAAGACAGTTATTCTGAATTGTGGGGTGAAATTGAAAACCTGTTAAAACAAAAACTCACAATTGAAGAAGTTTTTTATTATGCCTCATTTATTCATTTGGCTTTTGTAAATATTCATCCGTTTGGAGATGGTAACGGAAGAATTTCACGCTTGCTTGAAAAATGGTTTTTAGTAGAAAAATTAGGCGAAAGAGCATGGTACATACCATCAGAAAAATACTATTACAAGAATGTAACCAATTATTATAAAAACTTAGCAAGATTGGGTTTGTTTTATGAAGCATTAGATTATGACAAATCAGTATCCTTTTTACTTATGCTTCCTCAATCATTAAATTTTGAAAAATAAACAATGAAAATAAAAAAATAGTTATACGATGCACAAAACACAAACACAAACACTAGTTGAAATGCTTGAATTGTCGAGAGAGTTAACCAAATTTTACCTTTCGCACTTAAAAGGAAAAGACGAACATAAAATTTTTGAAATTGATGGCAAACAATTTAATAGTATTAGTTGGTTGATTGCTCACATTACTGTTTCAGAAAATTGGTTACTATTGGTTTGCACTGGTGGCGAAAAAGTTGCCATTCCTTGGGCTAGACAATATGGATTAGGAAGTGAGCCACCTAAAAAGGAAGATGCTCCTTCGTTTGAAGAAATTTTGAAATACTTTAAAGAAGTACACCAAAAAGCAATAAACTACGTTAGTAAATTAACGGATGAAGATTTGGCAAAACCAACTGCCAACGGAACAAATTTTGGAGGAGAAGATAGTGTTGGAGCAATTATAAAACATGCTATCCGACACGAATGTGTACACGCTGGTCATTTGAGTTGGTTATGCAAATTGTTCGATGTGAAAACTATATAAAAAGGTGTAGGGGTTAGTAGTTAGGCGTTAGTTTGATGTTCAATCCCTAACTACTAATCCCTAACTACTAATCCCTAAAAATCTTATGAAACAACTCTCTTTCTTACTTTCATTTTTTATTGTTACGTCCCTATTTGCACAAGAAAAATACCAAGGCTTGCTTTGGGAAATATCTGGAAATGGGTTAGAAAAAAACTCCTACATCTATGGGAATATGCATGTGAGTGGAAGAATTGCCTTTCATTTGGGAGAAGAGTTTTTTGATGCCATTAAAAGTGTTGATGCCATTGCGTTAGAATCGAACCCAATTATGTGGTTGGATGAAATTTTAGGCTCGGAATATGCCAATAATTATTTGGGTAACTATGCTATTGACAACCAACCATACAAAGGATTTTATCAAGATGCTTTTAAATTAAAAAAAATAGATAATCAAGCACTTGCCTATGAAATTTCTTCCGATCATTATTTAGCAAACTGGTTGCTTTATAGAGAAAACAAAGCCAATTCCGATTTTGAAGAAGAAACCTTTTTGGATATGTTTATTTATCAAGCGGCAAGCAAAAACAATAAACCTATTTATAGTTTAGAATATTTTGAAAAAACAGATAAATTGACACGGCTAGCTTATCTTCCAGATATGGAAGACAAAGAAATGCCTGATTGGTTAAAAAAAATGACGAAAGAAAAATCAGAGTATGATTTAATTTCAGATGCCTACCGAGCCCAAGATTTAGACATGATAGATTCTTTACAATCAGCTCTTTCAACCTATAACAACATAAAATATATGCTCTATGAAAGAAATATTATTATGGCATTAAATATTGACTCTATAATAAAAACGAACACCAGTTTATTTATAGGAATTGGAGCAGCTCATTTACCCAAAGACAAAGGCGTTATTAATTTATTAAGACAAAAAGGATATACCGTAAAAGCCCTGCCTGTTACCATCTCAAAAAAATCGAAAGACGAAATCGAAAATTTTCATAAAAAGAAAAAACAATTGCCCTATCTCAATGAATTTGAAACTGAGTTTTTCTCTTTAAAAGTACCAGGAAAAATGTACGAGACACCTTCATTAAATCATCAACGCTTGTTTTTTTCGCCTGAACTCACAAATGGTTCTTTTTTCATGGTTAACCAAATTAGCACCTATACTTATTTTAACCAAACAAATTCAGCAAATTATGAAGTAAAGATAGACAGTCTTTTATTTGAAAACATTCCTGGGAAAATCATTTCAAAAACACCAATAACTAAAGATGGTTTTAAAGGAATTGATGTGCTGAATAAAACAAAGTCAGGTAATTATCAACGCTATCAATTTGTTTTCACCCCACTAAATATCTTTATTTTTAAAATGGGCGGAAAAGATAATTTTGTTGAAATTGAAGGAAATCAATTTTTTAACACCATAAAAATGAAACCCATAACTAAAGACTGGAAAAAAATTCAGCCTTTAAAAACAGATTTTGAAGTGGAGGTGCCTAATTATTATAACATTAAAAATAACACAAAAATAGCATCTCTTTATGGACATACTGAAATAGAGGCTTATGATGATGATGATAAAAATTATTACTTTTTGAAAAAAGCTTCTTTGTTTGATACTAAATTTATTGAGCAAGACAGTTTTGAGTTACACAGAATTGCAGATATGTTTTTGAAAGAGTTGAAAATTGACTCATCAATTAAAGAAATGGATTTAATCAATGGGTATCCTTCTCTTTTAGCTTACTGTCCTTCAAAAGACAGCACTTCCTTCATCTCTTTAAAAATAATTATAAAAGGTGCATATTATTACTTGTTGGCAAACGTATCTCCTACATACAAAAAATCTAACCCATTCTTTGAATCATTTACATTTACAGATTTTTCATACACTTTTGATTTTAAAGAAAAGATAGATTCTAATATGCAATTCAAGGTAAATTCAAACTACATATCTCCTGGTGATTTCGAACAATTATTTGAAATTGAAAATGCAAAAAAGAAAGCAAAAAAAGAGACTAAGGATACTGATTTTGAATACAAATATAAAACTGAAAATTATTATTCAGAAAATTTTGAACGTATTGCTGTTGAATTTATTAAAGAACATCATTACAAACAATATTTAAGCTTAGATTCCTTGTGGAACAAAGAAATTAATTACATAAAAAAAGAAAATAAATTAATTGTTTTAGACAAAAAATATACACAAAAAGACAACATACATTATTTAGATGTTATTTTTGGCGACACCAACAGTATAAGAACCATTAAAACACGAATAATTCTTAAACACGGAGCGGTTTACGTGTTAAAAACCACCTCAGATTCTTTAAGTAAACCGAGTAAGTTTATAGAAACCTTTTTCAAAACATTTACACCTTCAGATTCTCTCATTGGAAACGCTGTATTAGCCAGCAAATCTAACTTGTTTTTTGAAGCCTTGAATGGAACAGATAGCCTTGAAAAAGAGCGAGCGTTAAAATCGGTGAAAAAGAAAATTATTTTTTCTGAAAAAGATGTTGATAGAATTATAGCTATTATAAAGGATTATCCGTTTCCAGAAAATCATATTGAATCTAAAAAGCAGTTAATTATAGATTTAGGAGAATTAAATAGTCCAAAAATAATTCCTTTTTTAGAACAACTTTATCCAGTTGTTGAAGACACGGCTATGTATCAATTAGCTATTTTAGAAGCACTTATTAAACAAAAAAACAAAAGTGCCTTAGTAAAATTTACAAAATTACTCGATTATGACATTCCATTAGGAAGTAAAGGAGATGACATCAATTCCTTATTTTACTCATTTAGAGACAGTTTAGTATTAGCTGAGGTTGTTTACCCACAACTACTAAACTTTACTTTTGTTTCTGATTACAAAAAACCTATATATAACTTATTAGCTCAATTGGTTGATAGCAATTACATCAAACCAAAAAAATACACCAAATATTATAAACAAATTCTGAGAGAAGCAAAAATTGAATTAAAAAGCCAAATAAGCTACGAACAAGCTCAAAGAGCTAAACAAAAAGATAAAACTTCTTACTATTACTCAAGTTACAGAAATGAAGGCAATCAAACTTTAGTAACCTATTCCAAATTATTAATTCCATTTTACACAAAAAAAGAAGTTAAAGCCTATTTTGATAAATTAAGAACAGTTCAGGATTACCAATTACTTACAGACATAAATTGTAAATTAGTATCAAACGATATTGGAGTAACCAAAGAAGTATGGAACTATTTGGCTGATGATGTAATTAATTATGCCTACCTCTATCAAGAACTTGAAAGGATAAAAAGATTAGATTTATTTCCAAAAAAAGAAAATATGCAGCTTGAAATAGCCAAATCAATCTTATATCAAAAAAGTTTTAATTTTAATGAAGATAGCTTGGAATTTATCTCAACAAAAGTGGTAACCGTGCAAAACGAAACAGGTAATGTTTATTTCTTTAAAAGCAAAAAACCTAAAGACGACAATTGGAAACTTGATTATACTGGACTCCAACCATTAAGTGAAATCGAAGTTAAAATTGAAGATGTTGTAACCAAAAAAGGAGAGAAAATCTTAAAAGATAAAAATATGGAAGAACTAATTAATGAAAAAATTAAATCCATAGAAATAATTGGACACAAAAGAGCAAGAGAAGAAGATGACGGTAGCAGTTATTTTGATTTCTTTTAAAATTATTATGCTTTGTTACGTTTTTATTTCTAATAATTGTTGTCATTTAAAAAAAAGTATTAAATTTGCGTCCCCTTAAAAAAACATTCGACTTAAAAATAAAGAAATGAAAAAAGAAATACATCCAGAAAATTACAGATTAGTTGTTTTTAAAGACATGTCAAATGAATATTCTTTCATTTGCAAATCTACTGCAAACACAAGCGAAACAATTAAATGGGAAGATGGAAATGAATATCCAGTTGTTAAATTAGAGATTTCACACAAATCACACCCCTTTTACACTGGCAAAAACCAAGTGGTAGATACTGCTGGTAGAATTGATAAATTCAAAACTAGATACGGAAAACATACAAAATAATACATTCCTCGATTTGAAACATAAAAATCCTTCTGTTTACTCAGGAGGATTTTTTATTTTTGTACTTTAGTGATTTATAAGTTTAATGTCTAACACCATAGAAATGAATCTCGTATTTTTTGAAGAAAACAGAAAAGCATTTTTGCCATTAGTTTTTACCAAACCATTAGCAAAAATCAGAATAGGAATACTCACTATAGAAGAAAAATGGGGCTACTTTTTTAATCAAAAAAAAACGACACTATCCTATCTTACTGAAGATTATTTATCTAAAAAATATCCCCTAACTACCCAAAAAGAAAATCTATTTATCAACGCTCAATTTTTGCCTACTAAAGAGCTCATTGCTTTTATTCAAGCTGAAATTAATCTGAATGAAGCATTCGTAGTGGATGGAGTAATAGTTGTTGCCAAATGCGATATAGCTACTTTCAATGCAGGTAATTTTGAAACGATTGTTGATATTTCTGATTTTAAATTAACTGAAATAACCCATTGTACAGATATTTTCACAAAAAACCACCTTGCCATTCAACAAGATTTTGAGTTACTTACTTATGGAAGAACGTCAGAAAAAATAAGTGAAACAAACACAATAATTGGCACAGCTATTTTCATAGAAAAAGGAGCAAAAGTAGAAGCTACAGTTTTGAATGCAACAGATGGTCCTATTTACATAGGTAAAGATGCTGAAATAATGGAAGGAAGCCTCATTAGAGGTCCATTTGCATTGTGTGAACACGCTACTGTGAAAATGGGGGCAAAAATTTATGGAGCTACCACCATTGGTCCACATTCAAAAGTAGGTGGAGAAGTTACAAACAGTGTAATTCAAGGCTATTCTAACAAAGGACATGATGGGTTTTTAGGAAATTCTGTTATTGGTGAATGGTGCAACTTAGGAGCTGACACCAATAATTCCAACCTAAAAAACAACTATGGGGAAGTAACTCTTTGGAGCTATCAAACCAATAAATTAGAGCCAACTGGATTGCAATTTTGCGGATTAATTATGGGCGACCATTCTAAATGCGGTATAAACACCATGTTCAATACAGGTACAGTTGTGGGAGTTTCTGCAAATATTTTTGGAGGCGGATTTCAACAAAAATTCATTCCTTCTTTTTTGTGGGGTGAAAGTGCAACTTTTCAATTAGAAAAAGCTTTTGGTGTTGCTGAGAAAGTAATGGAAAGAAGAAAAATTACGCTTTCAGAAGTTGATAAAGACATATTAACTGCCATATTTGAGCAAACAAAAGTATTAAGAAAATAATTCCGCCAAAATTTCCGATTTTAACGATTGGCACAACCATTGACATTTTAGCTTTTTTGAAAAGTAACCCATTATAATATATTTAACTTTCACAAATACTATGAACGATAATTTCAACTTTGAAAATTTAGCTATTTCCAACATAATTGACGATGACACCGAGTTTCTTCCTTTATTATCAAATGACGATGAAGAACAAATTAACGCTGAAGAAACACCAAAAGAACTTCCTCTTTTGCCACTTAGAAACACTGTTTTATTTCCAGGAGTAATTATTCCAATTACAGTGGGAAGAGATAAATCCATTAAATTAATTAAAGAAGCCTACAATGGTAACAAAACATTAGGAGTTGTTGCTCAAAAAGATGATTCTATTGAAGATCCAGCTCCAAAAGATTTGAATAAAATAGGAACTATTGCTTTTATCCTTAAAATGCTTCGTATGCCCGATGGGAATACTACTGTGATTATTCAGGGGAAAAAACGATTTAAAATTGATGAATTTACTCAAACAGCACCCTATATAAAAGCGAAAGTAACTGAATTCAATCAAATAGAAAAACCAAGTGGAAAAAGCTTTAATGCACTTGTTTCCTCCATAAAAGATTTAGCTTCGCAAATTATACAACAATCACCAAACATACCTACAGAAGCTACTTTTGCAATAAAAAACATTGAAAGTCCTACGTTTTTAATCAACTTTATAGCATCAAATATGAATGCAGGAGTGAAAGAAAAACAAACATTGTTAGAAATTCCTGAATTACAAGAACGGGCTACTTTATTGCTTCAACACCTTACCAAAGAGTTGCAATTATTAGAATTAAAAAATGATATTCAATCAAAAGTAAGAACCGACCTAGACAAGCAACAACGCGAATATTTCTTGAATCAGCAAATCAAACAAATTCAAGAAGAGCTAGGTGGAGATCCTCAACAATTAGAAATTTTAGAATTTAAAAAGAAAGCAAAAACAAAAAAATGGAGCAAAGCAGTTAAAGAACGCTTTGAAAAAGAACTCTCAAAACTAGAACGACTAAATCCGCAAGCTGCTGAATACTCTGTTCAATCGAATTATATAGAAACATTATTGGAACTTCCTTGGCAAAACTATTCCAAAGATAATTTTGATTTAAAACGAGCACAACGCATTTTAGATAAAGACCATTTTGGATTAGACAAAGTAAAAGAGAGGATAATTGAACATTTGGCTGTTTTAAAACTAAAAGGTGATTTAAAATCTCCTATTTTATGTTTGTATGGTCCTCCTGGTGTTGGAAAAACTTCGCTTGGAAAATCTGTTGCTGAAGCACTAGGTAGAAAATATGTACGTATGTCGTTAGGTGGAATTAGAGATGAAGCAGAAATACGAGGACATCGAAAAACCTATATTGGAGCAATGCCTGGAAGAATTATTCAAAACCTAAAAAAAGCAAACTCTTCTAATCCCGTTTTTGTGTTAGACGAAATTGATAAAGTTGGAATGAGTCATCAAGGCGACCCATCATCAGCACTTTTAGAAGTATTAGACCCAGAACAAAATGAAAATTTTTATGATAATTTTTTAGAATTAGACTACGATTTATCTAAAATATTATTCATTGCTACCGCCAACTCACTTTCTTCTATTCAACCCGCTTTACGTGATAGAATGGAGATTATTGAAATTAATGGCTACACCGTGGAAGAAAAAATTGAAATTGCCAATAAGCACCTTATTCCTAAGCTACTTACAAATCATGGTTTGACAAAAAAACACCTTTCATTGCCAAAAAATGTTATTGAAAAAGTAATTACAGAATACACTAGAGAATCTGGCGTTAGGAATTTAGAAAAAAAATTAGCCAAAATCGTGCGTCAAAAAGCCAAAGAAGTTGCCATGGAGGAAAAAAGTAACCCAAAGGTAATTGAAGCAGATTTACTGAAAATTTTAGGTCCTGGACATTCAAAAGATAAATATCAAGGAAATGATGTTGCTGGAGTTGTTACCGGACTAGCTTGGACATCGGTTGGTGGAGATATTTTATTTATCGAAACCAGTTTGAGCAAAGGAAAAGGCAAATTGACCCTAACAGGAAACTTAGGCGAAGTAATGAAAGAATCTGCTATAATTGCTTTAGCTTATTTAAAAGCACACGCAGAAATTTTAGAATTAAAAACTGAGGTTTTTGAAAAATGGGACATCCATATTCATGTGCCTGAGGGAGCCACTCCAAAAGACGGACCATCAGCTGGAATAACTATGCTAACAGCCATCGCATCGGCATTTACACAACGCAAAGTAAAAGCGAATTTAGCCATGACTGGCGAAATTACGTTAAGAGGAAGAGTGTTACCTGTTGGTGGAATTAAAGAAAAGATTTTAGCCGCAAAAAGAGCGGACATCAAAGAAATTATACTTTCGGAAGACAACAGAAAAGACATAGCTGAAATTAAAGAAGACTACATCAAAGGAGTAAAATTTCATTATGTAAAAAATATGATTGAAGTGATTGAAATGGCATTAATGAAGCAAAAAGTGAAAAATTCAATTGTTATTGTGGAGCAAAAAGAAATAGTTGGGAAGTTATAGAGATTATTTTGCTATGTTACTACTCAGGTGCTAAATTTGCCACAGATTAAATTTGAATAGTTTTAATAGATTTTCACTAATAAAACAACCTTTGGTTGTTTAACACAGAATCTATCGGGGACGTAATTATTATTTACTTGTTGTTTTAATCTGTGAATCTGTAGCTTATATTTGTATTCTTGAGCTTTATACCTGCTGAGTAGTAACTTCGCTATAATTTCCTTACTACTTATTAACATTGTTGATAATTATTGTTTTTTTTACCTGCTTTAGCATTATTAAAAAATTATTTTTGTTCATTAATTAAAAACTAACAATAAATACAAACAGATGAAATTTATAGTATCAAGTTCTGCACTACTAAAAAAGCTACAACAAATTAGTGGTGTATTAAACACCAACAATACACTGCCTATTTTAGATAACTTTTTGTTTGAAATTTCAGAAAGTGAGCTTACCGTCACAGCCTCTGATTTAGAAACTACTATTTCTACAAAAACAGCAGTAGAATCAAAAGAAGATGGGATGATAGCAATACCTGCAAAACTATTATTAGATACGTTAAAAACATTTCCAAACCAGCCGTTAACTTTTTCTATTAACAATGCCGATTTTGGTATTGAGATATCTTCCGACCAAGGAAAATACAAATTGAGTGGTTTAAATGGAGATGAATTTCCGAAAGTGCCGCAAATTAATGACCCATCTTCTATTACCATTGCAGCAAGTATAATTGAAAATGCTATTTCCAAAACATTATTTGCAACTGGAAATGACGAATTACGTCCTGTAATGTCAGGTGTTTTCTTTGAATTAAACAATGATGATGTTACTTTTGTTGCAACTGATGCACACAAATTAGTGAAATATAGAAGAACGGATTTAAAAGCAAAAACAGGTTCATCCTTTATTTTTCCAAAAAAACCATTAACACTTTTAAAAAATATTTTAAGCAATGTAAACGAAGATGTTGTTATAAACTACAATGAAACCAATGCAACATTTGAATTTGACACCACAAAATTAATATCACGTTTAATTGATGGGAAATACCCGAATTACAATGCAGTAATTCCCACAGAAAATCCAAATGTATTAACTGTTACTAGAACTTCATTTTTAAACTCACTGAAAAGAGTTGCTATTTTCTCTAACAAAACCACACATCAAATAAAATTAAAAATAACAGGAAGCGAATTAAACATTTCAGCAGAAGACCTTGATTTTTCTAATGAAGCAAACGAAAGATTAACTTGCCAATATGAAGGCGAAGATATGGAAATTGGTTTTAATGCTGCTTTTCTAATCGAAATGCTTACAAATCTAACATCTGAAAATGTTAGTATTGCAATGTCTGCTCCAAACAGAGCTGGCATTCTTACTCCTGTAGAAAAGGATGATGACAACGAAGAAGTGTTGATGTTGGTGATGCCTGTAATGTTGAATAATTAGAGTCTGTTTATAACGTCCGATTTCTTCGTTATTCTTATTTCAAAAATCAATCATTTACGCCAGTAAACTCTTGATTTTTAAAACTGCGAAAGCCTCGAACTCGAACATTATAATTCAGCCTCTTGACTTTATAAATTAAGAGATTAGGAATGTCAGTTCGAGTAGGCAATATGAAGCGATAGCGAAATATTGATGTATCGAGAACACACATAAATATTCAGATAAAAAATCCATAAACTTTTATGAACTTTAGTTTTCTCCGACAACTTTGTAAAATTCACGCTCCTTCAGGAAGTGAAGAAGCCATGTCTCAGTTTTTGTTGAAATACATCAAAAAAGAACAAAAGAATTGGAAAGTTCAACCTAAAATCCTTATTGGTGAAGATTTTCAAGATTGCATCCTATTAATTTTTGGAGAACCAAAGACAGCCATTTTTGCTCACATGGATTCTGTTGGTTATACCGTTGGCTACAACAATAACCTTATTAAAATTGGTGGACCATCTGCTAAAAAAGGAGCAACATTAGTGGGTGAAGATAGTCAAGGAAAAATAGTGTGTGAATTAGATGCACAAGAAGATGAACATCAATTTTTAACTTACTCAGCCAAATACAAACGCATTCTTGATAGAGGAACTACGCTTACTTATCAACCTAATTTTAGAAACGACAACAACTATGTTCAGTGTTGTTATATGGATAATCGTTTAGGCATTTGGAGTGCTATAGAAGTTGCTAAAACATTAGAAAATGGAGTGATTGTTTTCTCAGCTTGGGAAGAACATGGAGGTGGCAGTGTGGGTTATTTAGCTAAATTTTTATACGAAGGTTTTGGTGTGAAACAAGCCCTAATTTCAGACATTACATGGGTAACAGAAGGCGTTAAGCACGGAAAAGGTGTTGCTATTTCTATGCGAGATTCAGGCATCCCAAGAAGAAGTTATATTAATAAAATTATTGCTTTAGCCAAGAAAAGCAACATTCCTTTTCAGTTAGAAGTTGAAAGTGCAGGAGGAAGTGATGGCAATGCACTACAACGCTCTCCTTATCCTTTTGATTGGTGTTTTATTGGAGCTGCTGAAGACCATGTTCATTCTCCAGATGAAAAAGTACACAAAAAAGACATCAAAGCCATGGTGGAGATGTATGCGTATTTGATGCAACTTCTATAAATAATTTTAATGTATATTTGTTTTATTTTTATGAGACAACTATTTTTTCTTATTTTATTTTTCTTACTATTTTTTAATCTAAGTAGTACTTTTTCACAATCAACCTCTATTGGAGGTGTAATTAACATCTATACTCCTGTTACTGCAATAGCTACTAGCTCCTGCATCAATCAAATTACTGTTCAAAGTACTAATGGATTTAATGTTGGCGACCGAGTATTGATTATTCAAATGAAAGGAGCAACCATAAATCAAACTAATACTGCTAGTTTTGGCAACATCTTGTCCATTAACGATGCTGGAAATTACGAATTTGGAACTATTTTAGCCATCAATGGAACTGCCATTTCCTTAGTTAACAATTTAATGAATTCCTACACGATAAGTGGTAAGGTGCAATTAATTCGTGTGCCACAATACACTAATGCAACGGTAACCTCTACCCTAACTGCTTTACCTTGGAATGGAACAATAGGAGGTGTTTTAGTTCTTGAAGTTTCAGGAAATCTAACGCTACAAGCAAACATCAATACAGATGGAGATGGGTTTAGAGGTGGAAATATGTCAAATGTGTACTTCGTAACAGGAATTTGCTCTGCTATGGATCATTTTTTTATTTCCAATCAAGCTCTTGGAGGGTTCAAGGGAGAGGGTATTGCAGAACTTCCTGCTACTATGATGACAGGTAGGGGACCATTGGCAAATGGTGGTGGTGGTGGTAATTATGTGAATGCTGGTGGTGGCGGTGGATCCAATGCATCTAATGGTGGTATTGGAGGGAAAGAGTGGTCTGGCTGTTCATCTTTATCAATAGGAGGAATCGGAGGAAGGTCTCTTTTATACCCTTCAAAATCTTTTTTAGGAGGTGGTGGTGGTGGAAGTCATCAAGATAGTAATGTAGGTACTTCAGGTGGTGATGGAGGAGGCATTATTATCATTAAAGCTTTTTCATTAACATCCAACAATTTTCCTATTTCAAGTAATGGAAACAACATATTAACCCAATCTGGCGAAGATGGTGGAGGTGGTGGTGGCGGTGGTGGCCTTGTTCTGCTCGATGTGTCTAATTATGTAGGTAATCTTTCCGTTATAACCAATGGTGGAAATGGAGGAAGTGTTAATAATGGTTTTTTAACAGGTCATTGTCATGGCCCAGGTGGCGGTGGTGGAGGTGGTTTAATTGGTATCACGAATACTACCTTTCCTGTAAATGTAACACCTTCTGTTTTAGGTGGTAACCCTGGAATTACTACCAACATTCAGTCTAACTGTTTTAATACTTCTTATGGTGCGGCATCTGGTCAAAATGGATTAACACAAACATCTATTGTACTTAACGAAAGCAATCTAGTTCCTATAGGGGCAGTAATTGCTTCCAATGATACTACAGTTTGTAATGGAACTTGTGCTCAACTGAATGCAACAGGAGCGACAAGTTACACTTGGTCTCCAAGCATAGGTCTATCAGATTCAACCATTGCTAATCCTTTGGCTTGTCCAACCTTAACTACTACTTATATAGTTACTGGAACCGACACAAACAATTGTACTTCAACAGATACCGTAACTATTACCGTAAACCCCACTTTTCAACTCAACCAAAATGCATTTATTTGTAATGGCGATAGTGCTTTTTTAGGTGGTAACTTTCAAACCACTTCTGGTGTTTATACCGATTCTTTACAAACCTCGTTGGGATGCGATAGTTTAATTGTCACTACTCTAAATGTTGGGAGTACCTACAATGATTCTATTGCTGTGGCTATTTGTCAAGGGGATAGCATCTTTTTAGGTGGGGCTTTTCAATCCTCTGCTGGAACTTTTACTGATAGTTTACAAACTACGCTTGGTTGTGATAGTATAGTCACTACTAATTTGGCGGTTAATCCTATCTTTTCATCAACTCAAAATAGTATTATTTGTCAAGGAGATAGTGTTTTCTTTGGTGGTAATTCCATTGGAAATTCTGGAACTTTTGTTGATTCTTTATTAACCATTTTTGGTTGCGATAGTGTTTTAACTCTAAACCTTACTGTCAATCCATCTTTTCAAGTCATTCAAAACATTTCTATCTGTTCTGGTGATAGTATTTTTCTTGCTGGAAATTTTCAAACTGCTTCTGGTGTGTACACAGATTCTTTACAAACTACGTTAGGCTGCGATAGTTTAATTGTTACGTCACTTACTGTTGGAAATACCTACAACAACTCTACTGCTGTTGCTATTTGTCAAGGGGATAGCATCTTTTTAGGTGGTGCTTTTCAATTCTCTGCAGGAACTTTTACCGATAGTTTACAAACTACGCTTGGTTGTGATAGTGTTTTCACCACTAATTTGGTGGTTAATTCTATCTTTTCATCAACTCAAAATAGTATTATTTGTCAAGGAGATAGTGTTTTCTTTGGTGGTAATTCCATTGGAAATTCTGGAACTTTTGTTGATTCTTTATTAACCATTTTTGGTTGCGATAGTGT
>Ga0210046_1001972_pt1 | contig 15058 bp, 13 predicted proteins | sample CryGeyCG2114_250_FD_185461 | JGI IMG/M metagenome (GOLD analysis project Ga0210046, IMG submission 185461) | Groundwater microbial communities from aquifer - Crystal Geyser CG18_big_fil_WC_8/21/14_2.50 (SPAdes) (version 2) | ecosystem: Environmental > Aquatic > Deep subsurface > Groundwater ... | reverse complement strand
TCAATCCGCCCTGCCAACAAATAAAGCACTGCCATACGAATGGCAACACCGTTTTCTACTTGATTCAAGATAATAGATTGATTGCTGTCGGCTACATCTGACGAAATTTCTACACCTCTGTTTATTGGTCCTGGGTGCATGATGGTTATTTTCTTAGATAAACTATCTAATAATGCTTTATCCAGCCCATATAAAAGGGTATATTCTCTAATAGAAGGAAAGTATTTTATGTTTTGTCGTTCCAATTGAATTCTCAACATCATTGCCACATCGCACCACTCTAAAGCGTCTTTTAGATTTGTTATTACATCAACACCTAATGATGAAATGTATTTTGGAATAAGAGTTAAAGGGCCACAAACTTTAACTATTGCTCCCATTTTTTGTAGGCAAAAGATGTTTGATAAAGCCACTCTGGAATGAATAACATCGCCTACAATTATTATTTTTTTACCTTTTAAATCGCCATATTTTTCTCGAATGGAATAGCCGTCTAATAATGCTTGTGTAGGATGTTCGTGAGCACCATCGCCAGCATTTATAATTTTTGCATCAACGTGTTGAGATAAAAAATAAGCAGCTCCTGGGTTTGGGTGCCGCATTACCACCATATCAACTTTCATAGAAAGAATGTTGTTTACCGTATCAATTAAGGTTTCGCCTTTGGTAACAGACGAACTCGATGATGCAAAGTTAATAACATCGGCAGATAAACGTCTTTCGGCTAATTCAAATGACAGTTTAGTTCGGGTTGAGTTTTCAAAAAATAAATTGGCAATAGTAATATCTCGCAAGGAAGGTACTTTTTTAATGGGGCGATTTATGACTTGTTTAAAATGATCAGCAGTTTCAAAAATCAGGTTAATGTCTTCTTTCTGAAGGTATTTTATTCCTAATAAATGTTTGGTGCTTAGTTTAGTCATTTTAGTCATTAGTCATTAGTCATTAGTCGTTCACACATCAAAACTCAGGTGTATATAAAATTACTTTATCTTCTTTGTCGGTACTTTTCCAATTCACTTTCACTCTTTCCGAAACAATGGAATGAACATTTTTTCCAATATAGTCAGCTTGGATGGGAAGATGTCTTTTATATCTTCTGTTAATTAAAACAAGCAGCTCAACTGTTTTTGGTCTTCCAAAAGCCAGCATAGCATCCAAGCCAGCACGAATGGTTCTGCCAGTGAAAAGCACATCATCCATCAGGATTACTCGTTTGTTTTCAATAATAAAATTAATTTCTGTTTTATTAGGAATTATGGGTTGATTTTGTCTTCTAAAATCATCTCTAAAAAAGGTAACATCCAATGCACCGACATCAATTTTAATTTTTTTATCAATGGTTTGGAGTTCTTTTTTTATGCGTTCAGCCAAAAAAGTACCTCTTGGTTGAAGTCCAATGATAACTGTATCGGAAAAATCGGTATAGTTTTCTATTAATTGATGCGAAAGTCTTTTTATGGTAAGATCAAACTGGGTGGGGTTTAATATAATTCTATCACTTTTTTTCATGTGTTTATTTCATTGTTTTTTTCGGACACATGGAAGTCGCCAATAATCATTCTCCTGTTTGTTAAACTTTTTAGCATGGCTCGTTTCATCTAAGCTACAAATATAGTTACTCTTATGTTATTAGTTGTAAAGTTTTATATGTTTTTTTTAGGATTATGTTTTTCTTTATAGGTTATATCATAAAAATAAAGACACATAAAAAATGCAAAAGGAACAATTCCATGTTGCCTCGATAGGGTGTTTTCTGTTAGAAAACAAATACAAAAGAATAGTCCAATAATTAATGGAAATGTATTTTTTGCTTTAATTCCTTTCCAAATGGGTTGTATTAAAAATAACAACAAAAACAAGGGTCCCAACACACCAAGTGCAGCCCAATAACCCAAAAATTGATTGTGCGTGTTGTAGTTCATATTTTCATAAGCAGTTGGAGAAATTTCCATATAACAAGCATTGAGAAAAGGTTGTACATTTCCAGGCCCTATTCCTATTAACCAATTGTTTTTTATCAACTCAAAACTACATGTTAAAATGCCAGAGCGTACGTTAAAAGAATCACCTAATCCTTCTTGAGGAACTGCAGTATTAGTTACCGAAATTTCGGCAAAACGTGCTGCAAATGAAGGTACTGTAAAATAAAGTAGTGTGCTTAAACAAGCAACGCCCAAGAGTAAGTACACAATGATTATTTTTCTTTTTAATTGGAAGTAGCATAATAACAATGCACCAAATAATGTTGCTGCAAAGGGTGTTCGAGATGCCAAAAGTGCTTGAAATAAAATGACAATGCTTAGTAACAAGATAAAAATTAAACGCTGAATAATTTTTAATGAAGCGTAGTTGGCTAAAAGATATTTTAAAATAAACAAAAATGATAATCCTAAAAAAAGAGATGCATAAGTAGGATGAAGTTTTACGTATTTTTCAAATCCAGTGCGAAAATAAAAATAAAAATCGGGTGAATTGGCTATTTGCTGATACATAGATGCCACAGAACCTTTTTCTAATAAGGAAAAAATTTCAATAAATGTCATCAAAATTCCTATTGCAACAATTAACATGGTTGCAGCAGAAAAAATGAGTTCAATTTTAGTGATTTGTTTTGTTGAAAATTTGAAGGGAGATAAATAAAAAGCAATAGGAAATAACGCTAAACTCATCGATTTTTCCAATAAATAATTAGCCGATGATGAGCCATCAATAACGCACCAAAGAGCCAACAAAATAAACAAAGCAAGTTGAATTCCAAGTTGGAATACCGAAATTCGCTGTGTGGTTTTAAAATGTATAATTCCAAAGATGATAGCAAAAATTACCCAAACACCAATAACCAACGAAGTTATTTTAATGCTAAACAAAGGAAAGCAAGCTAAAATTAATGTTGCAAAAAAATAATATTTACTTGTTTGTTGGGAAACCATGTTGGCTTAAAAATGTTTTAAATTCTTTTCTAAATCGTTCAATACTAAATTTTTCCACATTAGTTTTAAAATCAACAGCATTGAAAGGTGTTTTTAATGCTTCAAAACTACGAATAGATTTTGCAATGCTTTCAGGTGTTTGATGTTCAAAAAACAAGCCTGTTTTTTGCTCTACTACTGTTTCTAGATAACCTCCTTTTTTATAAGCAATAACAGGTGTTCCACACGATTGGGCTTCAATGCTGGTAATTCCAAAATCTTCTTCGGCAGCCAAAATGAACGCCTTGGCTTTTTGCATAGATTGAATAAGTGAAGATTTTTCTACAAAACCAATAAATTCAACATTTTTAGTGGCTAATTGTTTTAATTTTTCTAATTCTGGACCATCGCCCGAAACAATTAATTTAAGTTCTGGTAATTCCGCAAAAGCCTTTACAATCACATCCATTTTTTTGTAAGCAACCATCCGAGCTGAGGTAAAATAGTAGTTGTCTTTTTGCGACTCAAAAGCAAAACTAGTTGTATCAACAGGCGGATAGATTACGGTTGCTTCTCGGTTGTAAATCCGTTTGATGCGTTCTGCAACATAGTGTGAGTTGGTAAGGTAATGCGTGGCTCTGTTGGCGGTTTTTACATCCCATTTCCGAATGTAACTTAAAAAAATTTTGGCAACAGTTCGCTTAAAAAAACCAACGTGCGAAAGGTATTCATCTTCCAAATCCCAAGCATAACGGATAGGGGAGTGGCAATAGCAAATATGTGTTTGATTTTTAGTTGTTTTAATTCCTTTTGCAACTGCATAAGAGGACGAAATAATTAAATCAAACCCCGAAAAATCTAAGCTTTCAATTGCTGTTGGGAAAAGAGGAAAATAATTTCTATATCCATTTTTTGCATTCGGAAATTTTTGTAAAAAAGAGGTGGTACTTTTTCTCCCTCCTAAAATTTCTTCTCGGTCTTTGTCTGATAAAAAATCAATTAAACTAAAAATGGAAACAGCATCAAAACAGTTGATGATTTCTTTAGCCACTTTTTCAGCACCACCATCAACAACCAACCAATCTTGAACAAAAGCTACTTTCATTTTTTTATTAATTTTAAAAGTGTTTCCACCCTATTTTTATTTTGATAAAATTCGATTCTTTTTTTAGCTAAAACTTCAAAATCAGAAATATCAATTTTTTCTAATTCATTAATTTTTTTTATAAAATTAGTACTATTATTAAGCTCAAAATAGATTGCTGCTTCTTCACAAACTTCTCTAAAAATGGGGATATCTGAACACAAAATAGGACAATTAAAATACATTGCTTCAATGTTTGGAATACCAAAACCTTCATAAATTGAAGGGTTTATAAACGCAATGGCATTTTTGTAGAGCCAAGCCAATTCATTTGCCGAAGCAGATGAAATGCGTAAAATAGTTGAAGCATCTATTTTTTCGGTTGCCGAAAAACTTTGATGATTACTACCAACAATTACAAGTGTTTTGGTAGGGAAATGTGTTGTAAATTGTTTTTCTACCCAAGCAAAATTTTTACGAGGATTATCGGAACCAACCATTAAATAATACTCATTTTCAATAATTGAACTGTTGGGTGATGTTGGAGAAGCAGTTAGTAAAGCAGCACTTATTTTGTTGGTAAGCACACCAATTTTTGTTGAAGGAAGCTGAAAATAGGCTTCCATTTCTTTTTTTATAGTTTCAGAAACAGTAACCACAACCTTGCTTTTTTTAAGGATGTTGGGGATTAAAAATTGATAAGCCATTTTAAAAACAGGGTCAAACCATTTTTCTTTTCGCATAAAAGCTAAATCATGAACGGTAACAACTTGGTTTCTTATAAAAAGTGGGGCCGTATTGCAAAAATTAAATAAAAACCAGTTTTTTTGCCAAAACAAAAACCAAGGCAAGCTAATTTGTTCCCAAAGATGACCTTTAAAAATACCAATTTGTTTGATGTTTTTGTTTTCCAACGAATAGTTTTTGTTTAATCTGGTTTTTGGAGTAAGCAAAACGATGGTAGAATTTACCTGTAATTCGTTGCAAATTTCTTGAGCAAAAAACTGCACTCCCGTAGGATGTTGGGTAAGAAACCGACCGTTAACAAAAAATACCATCTTTTTTATTGAGCAGCAAAGATAATTAATCGTTTTAGATTAGCATAAGTTTGCAATAGTTCGTTTTTTTATTACTTTGTTTTTAGTAAATCTATCTGTTTTTTTTTAATAGAAGCATATTTATTTCTACATTTGTTTTTTTTTTACCAATAACAAACTAATTATGGAAACTATAGAAATTAAAGACATTAGCCTAAAACAAAAACACATTGATTTGGGTGCAAAAATGGTTGAATTTGCAGGATTTAATATGCCTTTGCAATATACAGGGTTAATTGATGAGCATTTGAATGTACGGAACAATGTAGGAATGTTTGACGTTTCGCACATGGGAGAATTTACCATTAAAGGTGAAGGAGCATTAGAGTTGATTCAACGCATAACTTCAAATGATGCTTCTGTATTAAACACAGGAAAAGTACAATATTCATGTTTTCCGAATAATGATGGTGGAATTGTAGATGATTTGTTGGTTTATAAAATGGGAAAAGACAATTATATGTTGGTTGTAAACGGAGCTAATATTGAAAAAGATTGGAACTGGGTGGTAAAACACAATACAAACCATGTAGCAATAGAAAATATTTCTGACTCAATTTCGTTGTTAGCAGTTCAAGGTCCAAATGCACAAAAAGTGCTTCAACCGCTAACTAACATGAGTTTAGATATGATTTATTACACCGTGCAACAAGGAACATTTGCTGGAGTGGAAAATGTAATTATTTCTTCTACAGGCTACACAGGAGCAGGAGGGTACGAAGTTTATTTTTATAATAAAGATGCAGAAAAAATTTGGAATGCAATCCAAGAAGCAGGAAAACTTGTAGGACTAAAAATGGCTGGATTAGCTTGTAGGGATACCCTTCGTTTAGAAATGGGTTTTTGCTTATATGGAAATGATATTAACGACACAACTTCACCAATAGAAGCTGGTTTGGGTTGGATAACTAAATTTACTAAAGATTTTGTAAATGCCGAAAATTTGAAAAAACAAAAGGAACAAGGTGTAGCTAAAAAATTAGTAGGTTTTGAATTAATAGAAAGAGGTATTCCTCGTCACGATTACAAAATTGTTGATGCTAATGGAAATGAAATAGGAGTAGTAACTTCAGGAACACAATCACCATCACTCAATAAAGCAATAGGAATGGGTTATGTGAAAACAGCATTTTCTAAATTAGGTTCCGAAATTTATATTTTGATTAGAGATAAAAAAATAAAAGCTAGTGTTGTGAAAACACCTTTTTACAATAATTAGAGTCTGTCTGTAAAGCCCAACTTCTTCGTTATTCTTGTTTTAAAAACCAGTCATTTACGAAAGTAAACTCCTGATTTTCAAAACTTCGAAAGCCTTGAATTTGAACTTTACAGTTCAGTCTCTTGACATTACAGATAAACACAATCTCCAAATCAAATGGGCGAAATTTCTTCACAAACCAAAAACAAAGTAGAAGTGTGTTTTTCACCAACACTATTTCCTATCTACTTTGATAATAGGAACTGTATTGTTGTAGTGATTGATGTGCTTAGAGCTACCACAGCTATTTGTGCAGCATTTGAAGATGGAGTAGCAGCAGTAATTCCTGTGGCAACAATAGAAGAAGCTACTGAATATAAACAAAAAGGCTATGTGGTGGGTGCAGAAAGAAACGCTGAAGTAATTGATGGATTTGATTTTGGTAACTCACCACTCACGTTTCAAAAAGGAAAATATAAAGACCAAACCATAGTACTAACCACCACAAACGGAACGCAAGCCATTGATGTTGCTAAAAATGCTCAACAAGTAATTATTGGGTCTTTTTATAATTTAGATGCAGTTTGTGATTTTATAGAAAAAGAAGACAAAGATGTGTTACTGCTTTGTGCTGGGTGGAAAGAAAGATTTAATTTAGAAGACACCCTTTTTGCAGGAGCTGTAGTTGAAAAACTTGCTGAAAATATTCGATTTCATGACTTAGCTGATAGTGCAATTGCTGCTTTAAACTTATATGAAAATGCAAAAGGAAATCTATATCAATTTTTAGGAGAATCCTCTCATCGGAAAAGACTTAGCAATCTTAATTTAGAAGAGGATATAGTATGCTGCCTTACCTTAAATCAGAGTAAGTTAGTTCCCATATTAAAAGGAAACAAGTTAGAAGTTCACAAAATTGAAAGTCCACTTAGTGCTGTGAGTTAACCCGCTTTATTCATGCAAAAGCGAAGCGAATTGTATGAATGTGCGAAGGACTGTGGGAAGCAAAGTGGTTAATCCTTTCCGATAATTATCGGAATAGTAATACCCAAATTTGGGCTATTGAAAATTGCTAAATTTGTTGGTATTACTTATATCGTAGAAAATTTGTGAACCGAGCTTGCGAGTTCAACGAAGTTAATTTTCTGGGTTAAATTAAAATTAACTTTTGCATCTTATTTTTTTGGAGTAAAAAAACATTGAATTATTCCTTAATTTTGAAAAAGTTTAAATTCTTTGTTTATGAAGTTTCTTTTCAAAATTAGTGTCGGATTAATAATCTTTAGTGGAATATTGTTTTTTTACCAACAACCTACTATCTATTCTTGGGGTTTTTTCGGGCATAAAAAAATAAATCGAATGGCAGTTTTTACATTGCCTCCAGAAATGATTAAGTTTTATAAAAAAAACATTGAATACATTACAGAACACGCTGTTGATCCTGATAAAAGACGTTATGCTGTTGAGGGAGAAGCACCCCGACACTACATTGATATAGATCATTATGAACATTATGGTTCAGACCCTTTTGAAATAGTTCCTAGAAAATGGAATGATGCTGTTCTGAAATTTTCGGAAGATACCTTGCAAGAATATGGAATTGTGCCTTGGCATGTTAATGTGATGGTTATCCGTTTAACAAAAGCATTTGAAGCTAAAGATTATGATAAGATTTTGAAAGTTTCTGCCGATTTAGGACATTATATTGGCGATTCGCATGTACCACTTCATACTACCAAAAATTATAACGGACAACTCACTAACCAAAAAGGTATTCATGGCTTTTGGGAATCTCGTTTGCCCGAACTCAAACATCAAGAGTATGATTATTTTGTTGGAAGAGCTAAATATGTTGATGATGTTCAAAATGACGTGTGGGATGTTGTTAAAGAAAGTTTTACCGCCAAAGATTCAGTTTTAGACATTGAAAAACAATTAAATGATGAATTCCCTCAAGATAGAAAATACAGTGTAGAAAATAGAGGAGCAGCAATAATGAAAGTTTATTCTGAAGAGTATTCTAATAGATACCATCAAAAACTAAATGGTATGGTTGAAAGAAGGCTAATCGAATCTATTGTGAAAGTAGGAAGCTATTGGTACACTGCATGGGTTAATGCTGGTCAGCCTAATTTAGACGAATTACTCGAAAAAGCACCTTCTAAAAAATTACTAGAAGAGGACGTTGCTCTTGATAAAGAGTATCAAAATAACAAGATAAAAGGTAGAGAACATCAAGACTAGAGATTAAAAAGAAGTTTTAGTGAATTTAAATTCTTCAATCCATGTTTTTTTGTCGGAAGTAAGTTTTAAACTTATGGTTAACTTATCTCCTTCTCGGTGATAGGTTAATCCATCAAAATAGGCGGTTTGATTTTCTATTTTCACCAAATTAAAAGTAATCCATTTTTCTTTTTCCTCCCAAGCAGAAAGGTCTTTGCTAAAATGTTTTAGTTTCAAAGCCAATGTGCTGTCTTTTTCTTCAATCACCATGTATTCGGTAAAATTTATTTTTCCTTCTTTGGAGAATCGAAAAATTCCTTGTAGGGTATTATCGGTTTGTGGCATCCAAATTTCATCACATTCACCATTAAAACCTTCTCCTTTCCAATAACCTACCAACCAATTCAGTTGGGATAATGTCGCTTTTGCAGGTTGTTCACCTTCATTTAGTTTTAGCACTTCTTGAGCAACTAAAAAAGAAGAAGAGTAGAGCAGGAATATAAAAAGTAGTGTTTTTTTCATCCTTTTTAAACGAATTGAGGTAATTGACTTTCAGCAATTACCTCAAATTAAAAATTTTTTTCAAAAAAAGTTAAAATCGTATTACCTTTTCAGTTTTCAACAAAACATCATCACCATAAATCCTTATGAAATAAATTCCAGCGGAATAATTGGTTTTGATTTGCAATTTGCTTTGGTTTAAAACAGTTTGTGTTTGTTTTAATTTTCCTGTAATGTCATAAATTTCAGCTTTGAGGATTGTAAATTCTGAATAATCAATAGTTATATTTAATACATCATTAAAAGGATTTGGATAAATATTTATGTTATTTTTAAGTGTATTTTCAGCTACTGAAACTGCAGCAGAATCAATTACGAAAAAACCATCAAAACCAGCTTCTGCAATATGTCCTTGACCTTCGTCTGTTGCTTTAACAATCAATTGCATGGTGTTAGTAGAAGTTAAAAAATTAGATATTTTAATGCTTTTAGATACCCATGTAGAAAAATTAGGTGTATTTGCATCTGCATAGTCAATTCGAGCAGTGGTTGTACCATTGGATAAAATAACCACCATAGAATCGTCAGGACTTCCAGAACCACCAGCATTAAAAAACCAACGAGAAAAGTGTACGTAAGGATCAGTTTGTGAAGACAAATCAAAAATAGGTGAAGTTAAAATAACTGTTCCTCCATCAATATCATCGCTTCCAGCACCACCTCCGCCATTACCAGTAACGTAGGCTTGGTTGCCACAATCAGTAGGAATATCATTTCCAGGATTAGAAGGAATACTTTGCAAAAATGTGCCGACAGGAATATCTCTTTCCCAAAAACCTGATGTTGGGTTATTTAATGTTGATGTTGTCCATCCTAAATCAAAATCAAAATCATCATAGTAGCCTACGTTTAAGGTGTATGTATAAGGGTTTCCTGTTGAATTCAACATTTGATTGGATAAACAAATGTTTTCATGACCCCAATGAGCAATAGAAACTTCATAGGTTGTGGCAATAAAATTAGAAACAGCAAAGTTTCCGTTTACATCAGTTGTTACTGTGGTTGAAAATTGACTATTTTCAATTTTTACCTGAGCATTTGCAATTGGATTGTTAGTTCCATTTTCAAGCACTTGACCTTGCAAAGTGAAATTTACCATAGGTTCTAATTGAACATTTCTTATGGTTGTAATTCCAGAGGTTAAAGCAACATTAAATAGCGTGTCAGGAAAAAAACCAAATTTTGAGTAAATAACATCATAAGTACCCGCATCAGCAATACCTGTTTTATAATCTCCTATTAAATTAGAAGTTGCTGTAATGTTTGTTGTAACAATTTCAACCAATACATTATCAAGTGCTGCTGAAGTAACAGAATTAGTAATATTTCCTTCTAGATAAGCGGCTCTTACATAATTTGGTCCTAATACAAACAAACCATTTTCTATGTCAGAAACCAACAAATTTCCAGAAGGCAACCAAGGATAGGTCCCCCAAGCTCCATTAAAACCATTGCCACTAAAAGCAGGTGAAGTATCGTAATGACCAACTTCTATCATATTAGAAGGATCGCTAACATCATGAATAACTACTCCGTCTCTATAATAAGAAGTAATAACGTAATCATTCATAAAATGAGCATTGTGAGGAATAACATTTTGCCCTGGATTTGATTGAATTTTATCTAAAAAAGTAATGTTTGTTAAATTACTAACGTCATAGGCATCTATAAAAGCATTACTTACTTCATCAGTAGTATAAACGGTTTGTCCATCATCAGAAAACCAAATGTTGTGCGTAAAAGAACTTGATGTGGTTCGTGATGCCATATTTACTGGAGCTGTTTTGTTTGAAACATCTACCACAATAAAAAAACCATCATTTACAGCAGCACCCCAAAGAGTGTCACCTCTAACAACTCCATCGTGTAAATAAAAACTATTGTATCTTCCTAACTCAATTGGGGCTTTAGGATTTACAGATAAATCGAGCATAATTGCACCACCTACACCATTATCAGCTCCAAAAACATAACAAATTCCATTTTCATCAATGTATAAATTATGAGCAGATTGAAATGGATAAGTACTTCCTGTATAGTTAGTTACATTAGCTGCTGTTAACGTACCAGGAAGTGCATTGAGGTCAATTATCATTAAACCTCCACTTGTTTCATTGGTAATGAAAACATGATTATCCCATGTTTTTAAATCTCTCCAAATGGAGTTAGCTCCTGGAGCATAAAAAACTTCTACAGGATTGGTTGCATTGGTTACATCAACAATAGATACACCTCCTTGTAATCCTACAAGGGCATATTCATTAAGGCCTATTTTAATTCCCCAAATATCATTCAAATCGCCTCTTGAGGAAGGAAAAGTTAAATTAGACAATAAATTGATATTTTTACTTGATTGAGAAAAACCTAAATAGGCTTGGCTTATTATTAATAAAGCGGTTAGAGTTCTTTTTATCATGATTATAAATTTTAGTGCAATGTATGACTAATATTTTATAGTTTTGAATATAAATTAAACTTAACTTTATATTCTTAAAATGTATTTTTGAAGCTTTAAACCGAACGAATCAATCCAATAAAAAGAAGTATGTGTGGTATAGTAGGAATTATTTCAACGCAACAGAAGGAACTCAACAAAATTGAACAAGCAACAAAACTACTTTCTAAAAGAGGTCCTGATTTTCAAAGCACCATGCTTTTTGATGGAATTGCTTTAGGTCATGCTCGACTTTCTATTATTGATACTTCAGAAGCAGCGAACCAACCTTTTTCAGATAGATTAAATCGTTATACACTCATTTTTAACGGGGAAATTTATAATTTTAAAGAGTTAAGAGCTGAATTAGAACAACAAGGCATGTCTTTTTTAACTCAAAGTGACACAGAGGTCCTGTTGAATCTTTATATTAAATATGGAAAAGATTGTTTAGAAAAATTAAATGGTTTTTTCGCTTTTGCAGTTTATGATAAGCAAGAAAATTCACTTTTCATGGCTCGTGATAGAATGGGAATAAAACCGTTGGTCTATTATTTCGATGGAACAACATTTATTTTCGCATCAGAATTAAAAGCGATATGTACATTTAATATTGATAAAAAAATTGATAACGCATCTCTTTTTAATTATCTACAATTCAATTATATACCTTCAAATGACAGTATGTTGTTGCATGTTAAAAAATTGAAACCAGGTAATTTTATTTTTATTGAACATATTTTTGATATAAAAAAAATTACAGAAACGGAGTATTATTGTATTCCTTACGCTAAGAATGAAACGCTACAAAAATCGGCAACTAATTATGAAAAGTCGAAAGAGATGTTGTATGATTTGATGCATGAATCGGTTGAAAAAAGATTGGTAGCAGATGTTCCTGTGGGTACTTTTTTAAGTGGAGGTGTGGATTCCTCAATAATTAGTTTAATTGCAAAAAAATATAAATCTGATTTGAATACTTTTTCAATAGGATTTAAAGATGAACCCTACTTTGATGAAACGCATTATGCAAATGCAGTAGCTAAAAAAATTGGAAGCAAACATCATGTGTTTTCGTTGACTAATGCCGAAATGTATGCACATTTAGATGAAATTATAGATAGTATTGATGAGCCTTTTGCTGATTCTTCGGCTATTGCAGTTTATATATTGAGTAAATATACCAAAAAGGAAGTTACTGTTGCCCTTTCGGGAGATGGTGCTGATGAACTTTTTTCGGGATATAATAAGCATAATGCAGAGTTTAAAGCTCGACATTTGGGAATTAAAGAACAAGTTGTTAAAATGGGACTTCCATTGTGGAAATTTTTACCAAAGTCGAGAAACAACAAATTTACCAACCTAAACAGGCAATTTTATAAATTTAGCCAAGGAGCAAACTTGAGTAATAAGGAACGATATTGGCTTTGGGCGTCAATTATCAACGAAGAAAAAGCCAATTATTTATTGAAAGAAGAGTTGATTTTTAATCCCCAACGATTGAGCGATACTGCTTTTGAATACAAAAAACGCAAAGAAGAATTGCTGAAATACATCCGCAAAGAGGGTGATTTGAATGATGTGCTTTATACAGACACTAAAATGGTGCTAACCAATGATATGCTTCGAAAAGTAGATATGATGAGCATGGCAAATGGCTTGGAAGTGCGTGTTCCTTTTTTAGACCATAAAGTAGTTAATTTTGCATTTAATTTACCAAGGGCTTTTAAAATTAATGAAAGCATGAAAAAAAAGATACTTCAAGATGCTTTTCGGGAAGAATTACCTCAAGAAGTTTACAATCGTCCAAAACACGGTTTTGAAGTACCTTTATTAAGTTGGTTTAGAAATGAATTGCGTTCTACCATTGATAATGATTTGTTAAGCCAACCCTTTATAGAAGCACAAGGAATATTTAATCCTATTGCTATAAAGGAATTAAAAGAAAAACTTTATTCAAAAAACCCAGAAGATACAGCTGCAACAGTCTGGGCAATTATTGTGTTTAATAAGTGGTGGAAGAAATATTTGAATGGTGAATGGTGAAAGGTGAATGGTGAAATGTGAATGGTGAAAGGTAAATGGTGAAATATGAGGATTAAAGTTGGAAACAAATTAGTGCAAAAGATTTTTGTAATGAAAAAGGGTTAGTAACTTTATGCTTGATTTGAAAATAATAGACCACAAGCGGGACGCTTACGGCAGCGGGGGGTGGAATGTGAAAGGTTTTATAATATTATGATAAAAAAATGACTTGAAATAACTATATATTTGTTAAATTTGTTACTCTACATTAGAGATTGTAGAACCGAACAAACTTATGCTTCTTAAATTTTTATATCATGACACTACAATTTATACACGACAACAGAGGTAACACTACAGGGGTATTTATTTCTATTGAGGAATGGCAATCCTTAAAAACAAAGTATGCCGATTTGCAAAAGGAAGAAGCTAAAAATATGGTAGAACTTTCCTCTTGGCAAAAACAAATCATTGATGAACGGCTAAGCGATTACTATAAAAATCCTACGGATGTTGCCGATTTTGATAAAACTATTGATGATATTGAAAAAAACTTATGAGCTACTCGTTTGTAAACAGACCTGCTGTAAGGTTTGATATTATTGATGCTACGGATTATTACAAAGATATTAACCCCGAACTAGCTAAACAGTTTTTGTTTCGCATTCGTGAAGCTAAAGCCTACATTGCTCGATCTCCACTTGGTTTTCAGGTTAAATACAATAAAGTTAGAACGCTTTTATTAAGACAATTTCCTTATCATATTCATTACTTGATTGATGATACTCAAAAGGTAATCGTTATTCTTGCTGTTATTCATGCTTACAGAAATCCAAAAGACTACTCTAAAAGGTAATTATCAGAAACACTAAGTTACAAAGCCTCGCTGCCGCAAGCGTCCCGCTTGTGGTAAATAAAAAATTAATACATTTGCCAACATGAGCAGAAACTATAAATTTCAAAATCCTGAAGGGCTTTATTTTATAAGTTTCGCAACGGTGTTTTGGTTAGATGTGTTTGTTAGAGAAGATTATTCAGATTGTATAGTAAAGAATTTAAATTATTGTGTGTCTAAAAAAGGAATGGAAATTTATGCTTGGTGTTTAATGACAAGTCATGTACACTTGATATTTAAGTCAACACAGCAAAAGCCAGAAGCATTAATACGAGATTTTAAATCGTTTACTGCAAAAGAATTAATATCATTAATAACCAACCATCCACAAGAAAGTAGAAAAGAATGGATGTTAAATGCGTTTAAAAAAGCTGCATCAGCAAACTCTAACAATACAAATAATCAGTTTTGGCAGCAGCACAACAAGCCGATAGAGTTATGGAGTAATGAAGTTATAGAACAAAAAATTGATTACGTTCACAATAACCCTGTTGTTTCAGGTTTTGTTGAAAAACCAGAAGATTGGAAATATAGTAGTGCAAAAGATTTTTGTAATGAAAAAGGTTTAGTAACTTTATGCTTGATTTGAAAATAATAGACCACAAGCGGGACGCTTGCGGCAGCGGGGG
>Ga0210046_1001971_pt1 | contig 15061 bp, 15 predicted proteins | sample CryGeyCG2114_250_FD_185461 | JGI IMG/M metagenome (GOLD analysis project Ga0210046, IMG submission 185461) | Groundwater microbial communities from aquifer - Crystal Geyser CG18_big_fil_WC_8/21/14_2.50 (SPAdes) (version 2) | ecosystem: Environmental > Aquatic > Deep subsurface > Groundwater ... | reverse complement strand
TAAAACTGTTGGATTTTTCTAATTCTCCGACGATTAAAAAGTAGGGCAAAAAACCAGTATCCATAGTTACCCCGAAATGTAATCACTTTGGAATGATTGAATGGCTGCATGTTTGAGTGAAAAACATCCATCCATTCATCTATTCATCCATTTATCTTCATTCGGTCATTCTATCGTTTTATTTATCTCATTAATATTCTGCCAATCTGCTGCGGCGGAGGATTACTCAAACTTTTTTATTTAGGTACTAAAGCAGTATCGAGATTAAGCGACACTTCATCCAGTATGTAACGACCGTGTAAGCCGTTTGCACCGCACGTAAGACGCATTCAAAGCGCATTCAAGACGGAGTGAGGATTTGTTGGTTGTGCGTAGATGGTGGAATGTTGATGGTTAGAATGGACGAAGATAGTGGGAAAAGGATAAAATTTACTCTTTTTCAGACAAAGTTGCCTGTCATATGCTAAAATTCTACAGAAGAGGTTGTAGTCCATTTATATTTTGCATTTTGTTTTTGGATGATAGTATTGTAGATAACACCGCTTATGGACTTCCGGAGAAGAGAAAACAATTCTTCGGTAACCGGCAAAGAGATTTTTTCAGGCATATCCCCCGCAAAAATTTCAAGGAACATCAAAGAGAAGGCAAATTCATCTTCTTTTTCCTTTGGATTGTTTTTAATGAAAAAGATAAAAATGAAGGTGACCGGTTCAGATGGCAAGAAAAAATTATTCGCCGCTTCCGCAATGATGTCTGTTTTTATGACTCCTTCATCAAACAAAAAGTTTTTTGTCAAACTTACTTGATTATCGGGTACGATGCGGTTAAGCGAAGTGAGCGTTTGTTCCTTTGTAAACGCTGCATTCGCTTTAATAATTTTATTATACGTATAAGATTTGTCTCTTGAATTTTGTTTCCAGATTTGTTTAAGCGCATCATTGTTGGCGATAAACTTCGCGAAAGATGAAGTCAGTCCGAACTTTTTTCTATTGGCAATTGCTTTATCCGAATTGCATGTGTTGTAAGATTCGGGGCGGATGGAGACGAAATTTTTCCCGCGGATATTTCTGTAAACGTGCTTCCCTACTCTGCCGCTTGCACTGCCAAGGATTCCGTTTGTTACTCGAGCCATGGTTACCTCCTAAGATATTTTTGGAATGAAAATTTATAGAATTATGAATCGAAAGATAAAAAAAGAGATTGGAATAAAGCATCCACAAGTAACAATGTTTGATGGAGAATTGTTGATGGTTGATGTAAATGAAATATGGAACTTCTATTTATCTGATGGAACGGCAGACCGAGTTTATAAATATTTTTTTTTTTTTGTTGTCACATTTAACTCCAATGAAGTTAAGAATGTGAATCAAAATCAATAAATATTTTCTGAATATTATAAAAAATTTATTTAGTTTCGTTTATGCAAACGATCAAGTTTTATCTTGTCCCGTCTTTAAAAGCCATGCTCAATGGGAAAGCAACACAATTAGAAATAAATTTAGTTATCAAGTTTGCCCACCAATTTGCCGTTACCAGATTATCTCAGTTAGTGACGAATAGAAAAGTTTACCTTGATATTTATCCGCACAACTTGAATACTATTGCTTTAGACTGTATAGCAGAAATGTTTGAGAGGGATGAAAAGAATAATTTTATTGAATTGATTCAATATTTCCAAAATAAAAATATTGCAGAGTTATATGATGAAGAAATCATTTCAAGTTTTAGAACTTTAGTATTCTCAAAATTGAACGACAGAATTTACCGAATATACAATGAACGAGATCCGGTTCTGGGTAAAATTATAAGAAATATTAAACTAATTGTGAAAAAAGAAAATAGTGTCTATAAATTCCAGCGGTTTGGTACAACTTATTTGGCTCTTTGTGGAGAGGAAGAAAGGGATTATCAACTACCAGAATTCCAGATTGAAGAACTACAAAGTGAGGTAACTTTACTTTTAAAGGGGAATGAAAATTTCAAAAGATTTATCAATCGTTTTTTTTCTGATCACCGTCATCTTATCGCCGAAGTATTGAAAGTCGTTCCGTTTGGCTTGCTCTATCAAAGCGTTTCTATCTGCAAGAAAGAGAATTCTTTTTTTAACTCCGGCTTTCCAAAGACGATAAATAATATGATAAGCAACTAATGTTTTACCCGTTCCTGTTGCCATGGTAAGCAGAATCCGGTTTTGTCCCTTTGCGATTGCTTCAACAGAACGGTTAACGGCAATTTGCTGAAAATATCTTAACTGCTTGGGTGATTTGTAATCATATTCTTGTTGAACAATAATTTCTTCAGAAGGTTCGGTAATGTCCTTATAGATTTTATATTTTTTCCATAATTCTTCAGGTGAAGGGAATTCATTCATAGAAAGATAGGTTTCAACTTTCCCATTTCCGGCAGTCCTGTCGTGCATAACAAAACCGTTGCCGTTACTGCTGAACGCAATGGGAATATCTAAGATGGAAGCGTAGTCTAAAGCTTGCTGAATACCTGAGCTTATAGAATGGTTATTGTCTTTGGCTTCTATAATCGCAATGGGAATGTTTGGTTTGTAATAGAGAATGTAATCGGCTCTTTTTTGTGTTCCCCGCGACCAAAGATTTCCTTTAACATAGATCCTTCCGGCGGTAAAGGAAAATTCTTCACGGACTTGTTTATCAATATCCCACCCGGCTTGCTTAATAGCAGGTGTTATAAATTTAGTACAAATGTCGCGTTCGGAAAGTGATTTTATTTCCATTTATTTCTCTATAAATATTATTTTTAATATTCCCTTTAATAGCTCGTAATGTGTTGCTTTAATAGTTTTAACTATACGCTGAATTTTATTATTATGAAAATAAGGAACTTAATTAATACTCAAAAGCATTGGTTTTAAAAATAAAAAATGGATGTGTAAATAAAGTTAAAACAATTTTATTGTTATTGTTCTATTAGAGCCAATAACTAACTCTATTTTGCGTCCCATACAAAGGGTTCGTCAATCCGGGCTGGTTGTTTAATCTATAAATATTTTAGTTCTTAACGGGTCAAAAAAAAATAGCCAAAATGCATTTTTTTCTTGCATTATTTAGAATGGGTTATTACATTTTAATTGTTCGAAAACAAATTCCACCAAATTCAAGGAGGCTCTTATGAACCAGGCTCAAGAGAATGAGTTAAGTATGTACATAACGGTAGATACCTTATGCACAAACAACGCTCCCATTGTTAAATCTCTCCCAATCTTTTCCCAACAACACTCACTACCACAAGATTTAATTGCGCGTGTAAATATGACGCGCGGAAAGCAGGAAACCGATATTACCGGTATAACCGAGGACAAGAAGCAGAGTGCGTTAAAGCTTGTAAGTAAAACCGTAAAGGCAATAGGCGCGGCAAAAGCTTTTGCGCTTATTACAAAAAACAACGAGCTAAAAACGGCGGTTGATTATTCAAAGTCGGATTTAATAAATCTAAACGACACCGGATTGGCGCAAACAACGCAATCGATACGCGACAGGATAAGCGGGCTTTCGGTTGACTTAACTGATTACGGTTGGGCGCATCTGAAAGCGCGGAACTACAGTCTCTTATTGATAATTATAAAACGATTGAGCAAAAGCCTCGCACAGCTAAAGCGGAGAGTGTTGCGACAACCGCTCAAATTGCCGAGCTGCTAACCGAAGGGAAAGGTATATTGGAAGTTATGGACAGCCATTCACTTTCTTTTAAGGAAACAGAACCGGTATTTTTCAGCGAATATAAAAACGCACGGGAGATAATAGACTTCGGCAGAAGAAGTGAAGACCCTGTTACCCATGCATAGATAACAGCACTATAGGTTTATATTACTCTGATAAAACATGCGGCGGATGATTTACGGTTTGCATCCGCCGCGGGTAATAATTACTTTTTTATCAATTAAAACTTTTACCCACGCCTTGATATATAAATGCTAAAAATTACTTAAATTAAAAACAGGCAAACGCGGTTTGTTTTGGTAATGATAGATGGTGATGTATAAATAATTGAAATAGTCAATTAGTTGGAAATCAAACTCTCTTTAAGACATAATTATAAACGCATTTTATTTATATGATAAAGATTAAAACTAATAAACAGTTAAATATTATTTTTATTCTGTTGGCTTTCATTTTAGCTGTAATGTTTACTTTTATAAGAAAACAAGATTATAAAAACGTGGCAGTGGAACTTAAAGAAATTCAATCCGCCACCAAGTATCAAATTCAATATCATGAGCTTGAGAAGGATTCTTTAAAAGAAATCCTAATTCAAGAAGCGCACGAAAGTACAAAACTTCATTCAATTTTAGTATATAAGTTTAATGGTGTAATAGAGGAACAATATAATTTTTTTGCGGATGATTTTGATGAAAAACAACTCACCTTTACGGACTTAAATAATGATGGGACTGAAGAATTATTATTTTTATATAAAAGAAACGATTCTCTTTTTACTTCTGTAATAGACCATAAAAAAAGAAAATTCCTAATAGAAGAAGAATTGGTTCTGACGAGACCAAAACAAAAAATATTCTCAAATGATTGGGATCTGACAATTTATGCGGGGGGAGTAACTTTTAACAGCAACAATGAAGCAAACCTTGTATTTTCAATTTGGGCAGGATACTCAATACTCCCCCGCGGAATTTATTCTTACAATATTGTTAGTAAAAGTGTGAAAAAGTTTGAATTTGGCGCGGCAGTTCATGAATTAGTTTTAAAGGATTTATTTAAGAATGGAAGAAAAGAAATAATTGCTGCATCTGCGGCATCCGGGAATACCTGGCGGCTTAATCCGAGACCCATGTATGATGATTTCAGCTCTTGGTTATTTATTCTAAACCAGAATCTTGATTCTATTGCAGTTATTGAAGCAAAAGGAGCGAATTCTGTTATCAACATTGGTTTGGATGCAAATCAGAATTTGTTTTGTAAGTTGTACACCCCCTCCTTAAAACAGTCATTAAATAAAATCAATTACCAGGGAAAGATACTCAACTCACTACATTTAAATCCAAACAAACAATATCTGTTGTATTGCGACGATAAATCAACGAATAGAATTCTCCTAATATGTAAGGACACACTTAAGGTTTTTGATGCTGAATTAAAACAAACAGGCATAATTGTAAACAAATACTTAGATGACGGAGGAATTTTCTTTTTCAATCTTGATGATGATCCGGAGAATGAGATATTTTATACAGACCAGAATAAATTTTTAATTATTGACGACGATTTAGAAATAATTAAAAAAGTTGATAGGAAACTGAACAATGCAGTTGTACATTTAAATTTTTCAGCCGCTGAAATTAGCCCCGGTAAAGTAAAAATTGCGGAGGATGGATATCACACCCGCTGGGAATATGAAATAACAAACATCGAACGATATTACCTGATACCGCTTTACCTCTTTTCATTCTTTTTCGGCAGTTTAGTTTTAATATTCTTGATGAAATACCTGATAGTAAAATCATCTATCATTATCTCGTATTTTCTCAGTTCAACCAACAGATCTCAAGATGCAATAATGATATTTGGGAATAAGTTGAATCTAGTGTTCGCAAACAAATCTGCCTTCCGGATGTTTAATTCTAAATACTCTTTCTGGCTGAACAAAAAAAACACTTTAGCTGAAACCGATAAAGAACTCCTTGAACTAATTAAAGAAACATTAAACGGGAACCGAAGGAAGACTGAAATATTATCCGTTCAAAAGAATGATAAGTATTTGAAATATAAATGCACTGCAATTCCTCTCAAAGCCCCCTGGAAATTAAATATAGCAGCGTATATAAGGTTAGAAGACATTTCCAAACAAATAATTAACGAGCGGCAAAAAGTTTTAGCACACTCGGTACAAAAAGTTGCTCACGAAATTAAAACACCCCTCGCTTCAATTCTGCTTAATCTTGACTCGGCGGAAGAAAATATAAATACCGGAAGTGAAGATTTATTGTTGGATATAAAAACCGCCCGACAAGAAATTTATAGAATTAGAAACTTCATCAACAGCTTTTTAAAATTGTCAAGCATACATTTACCTACTTTCCAGCCTATAAAAGCTGAGTCGTTAATAAATAATGCGCTGCTTCGTTTTACCGCCTATATGTCTCGAAATATAAAAATTGACCTTACAGGGGATTTACAAGAAAATGTGCTTTGCGATGCTTTTCAAATTGAAGAAGCGCTGCAGGTATTTATAGAAAACGCTATTGATGCAATGAACGGTGAAGGAAAAATAATAATTCACTGTTGTAAAGAAGCGGTGAACAAGAAGCATTATTTACAATTTAATATTTCTGATGAAGGACCCGGTATAGATGAAAAAATAATAAACTCCCTTTTCGATCCTTATACAACTACAAAAATGCACGGCAGCGGAATGGGATTGGCTATCGCAAAAAAAATATTAGAAGACCACAACTGTAAAATAGAAATAAAACCTAATGACGGACGTGGAACAATTATTGTTTTCAAATTAATAATTGCAGACTAAAAATGGATGAAATGAAAACTCCCAAAATTCTGGCTGTTGATGATGATTTAACTTTTGTTGAATCATTAAAAAAAGTATTGACCGGTAAATATTATTACGTCGATACTTTATTAACCTCAACGGATGTTTTAAAAAACCTGGCAAACACAAGCTATGATGCTTTATTGTTGGACGTTAATATGCCGGGGCTCAGCGGTATAGAAATATTGAAAGAAGCAATTTATCGTTTCCCTCATTTGCCTGTAATAATTATATCGGGACAGAGCACTATAAAAATTGCTGTTGAAGCAATGAAACTTGGAGCGTACGATTTTATTGAAAAACCAGTTGATGCAGCAAGATTAAACGCCATTATAAAAAACGCGATTGCTAATAAAGAATTGAGGGAAACCGCCAGCAGGTGGATAGGTGAAGTGGCTGAAAAATACAGAATGGTTGGCGATAGCCCACAACTTAATAAAGTATTTCATGAAGTAGAAATTATAGCCCCCGCATCAACCAAAGTTCTTCTTACAGGAGAAAGCGGGACAGGGAAAGAGTTAGTTGCATGGGCGCTGCATTACAGAAGCGACAGAAAAGAAAAACCATTTTTAAAAATTAATTGTGCTGCTATTCCGCACGATTTATTGGAAAGCGAATTATTCGGTTACATGAAAGGCGCTTTTACAGGCGCATCGCAATCCAAGTTGGGTAAGTTTTCTGCGGCAGAGGGAGGTACTTTACTACTTGATGAAATAGGAGAGATGGATATTTCCCTGCAGGCAAAACTGCTGCGGGTACTTGAGGAAAATGAGATTGAGGTAATCGGTGATCCGATACCGCAAAAAATTGATGTGAGAATAATCTCTGCTACAAATCAAAACCTTATGAAAAAAGTTGAAGATGGGAAATTCAGAAACGATCTATTCCACAGGTTAAATGTATGCCGTATACATATACCGCCGCTGCGCGAGCGTAAAGAGGATATAATTCCGATTGCATATTATTTTATTGAAAAATTTAACAACGAGTATAATAAGCAGATAAAATCTTTAACCACACGCGCAGTAACTATGCTTACAAACCATAAATGGGAGGGTAATATACGCGAGTTAAGAAATGTTGTAGAGAACATTGTTTTGTTTTCAAGAAAAGACCGGATAGACCTTGAAGATATTATTGCCTCGATAAACAAACTTAGCTATAACGAAGAAATAAAGCCGGACGGAATAATTGCGCTTCACGAAGCGAAAGATGAATTTGAAAAAGAATACCTTCAAAAAGCGCTCTCCGAATTTAACGGGAAAATTAATGAAACCGCCGAAGCTCTCGGAATAGACCGCACAAATCTTTTCAAAAAACTCCAAAAGCACGGAATAAAATAACCCCCCCTTTTACCACAAATGTTGCAATTTTTGAAACGGGGATGTTGAAGGAATTGCGACATATCTCGTTTCCAAACGTAAATCATGAGTAATATATCATTGGAACAAATCTTGAGTAATTTAAGATAGTCTCTAAAGAAAGTTTTATAAAATGAAAATCTATATTTCTTCAGTTTTTTTAGTTGTTATTTTACTAAATAGTTGTAGTACACGCGAGGATCAATATCAAAAATTATTGTATCCGTATGATAAAATCTATTTAGGGATTGATTTAACTGACTTCAGGGATACCTATAAGACAATGAACTTTGAAGATAGGGGCGAGACTATCACTGACAAATATAACAAATTTCATAATAAATATGGAATAAATTCTTATAGAGAAATAACAGCATATTTACCAAACTCACCACTGTTCCAAAATATAGACTTATTTTTTCGAGAAGATAGGGTAAAGAAAATTCTTTTTTATATTGAATTAAAGTCAAAAATAGGAATAAAGTTAGAGGAAATAGTGAATAACTTTGATGAGTTGGGTTACGAAAAGACATCAAGTAGTTCATATAAAAATGAAAATTATTATATCAATATATTTGAATGGCCATATGAGCCTAAACCATGTTATGTAGAGATTGGGTTTCTTAAATCAGAGAACAAGTAAATTATTATTGTTAATTAAATATTTGAAGCATTACTATGGGGGAGGACGCATAGTAATGACAATATTTCAATAGATGGAATCATATATGTAATTTAGGAAATATACTATTATAGTATTATTTGTTTGTGATATTGCCCGGACAGTTCTTTAATGTGTTAATACATCTATCAATTATATTTATTATCAGGCTGTGCATCATAAAGTTTCAGATCATTTATATGCGAAACTTGACTATAACTAATTGAATGATACAATATTTTTAGGCCAGAGAGCTAACTCAATTAAAAATGTAACTAAAAAAAGATATATGAAACGTTATAATTTTTTTCTAGTAATTGCACTAACAATTATCTCGTTAGATTGTACTGGTTCGTTCATTACAAAGAAAGTTTCAGACGGTAAGAATAACGTAATAAAATACGAGACTGAACCGATTCTTCTGTTTGAAAAAACAATAACAGATAGTGCAAATCAAGAGTGGAATATTAATTATTTTACAACTTATAGTTACGAAACTAGTGTTGATTCTGTTTCAGTAATCGAAGGTTTATACACACCCTATATTCCTGATAGCCTAGAGCTTAATTTTACTTTTTACAATTCCGAGGATACTTCTTCAGTTAAAATAATCCCGGTTTTATATGACCTTGAAAAAAAAGAATATCCTATATACTACTCAGGAAGTCGCAAAACAGTAATAGAACATATATATTCAGTAACTTATTATTATAGTCTCTCACCTGATTTCTTTAAAAACTTCAACAATGCACAAAAAGTTAAGCTAAGTCTCATTGACAATAATAAATTGAATGATACCATAACTTTAGATTCAGAGATACTCAGTAAATATCAAGAGATATATAACACTTTTTGGTTAGGTATTATTAATTAAATCATTCCCATTAAGGATATAGATATGAGAAAAATGATTTTTATTATTTTATTAGTTTCTTGTCAATTGTTTGCTACTTCATTTACCAAAATATTTTTTCAAGAAATTTTCTATGAAGAGAACCTTAATGATAAAAATACATCCAATAATTTAAATCAATCCACTTCGCACATAAGTTACAGATATTTTCATATGAATGAATTGTTCGACAACGATAAAGCAAGTATCAGTGGTTTCATATTAGGAAATGTTAATGAAGTTTCAATAATCACAACAGGGTTTCCAATATATGTTACCGATGAACAAATAAGTAAAATTATCGCAAAAGGTAAAGTAGGACAGTTAAAATTTGGTGTTGGCAATTACTCTTTACAAAATATACCTACGAATGTCGAATTACGATTAATTTGTTTTTCACCTTACATTGAAGGCTTTTTGGGTATCGTCCCATTTATTATTCATGGTGGTGAAAATCAAAAAAGAGTTGACTTAGAACTTAATTATCAACATTGGAGTGTTAGTACTAGTGGTCATTTATCAAATTCCCCGGCTGATGCTTTAGTTCAATTGATATCATTAATAACTAATTTTGCCATCCAAAAAAAACAAAGTGATCAGTATGTTTTGAACAAGGCATTAGCAGAATATTTAATGAATATTGAGGATGATTCTCAACCAAATGATAACGAATCAAATGACAAACAATTAATTGTCGGAAAATTTAAAGTATATGAGGTTTGGGATCGAACACAGTGGATTAATCTTTCAAACTTTATAGGGAGCAAGGCTACTTTGGTTTTCGAATTTACAAGTGATGGTAAAATAAATAAATATGACTCAATAACTAACCAATATTCCCATGGTGAGTATTATGTGTGGGAAAAGGGATATCTTATAATATATAAAAGAGATGGGACACCTGTATATAAACTTGAACCGTATTAGGCTAATAATTCTTTCACAAATAAAAAAGTATATCATGAAAAATATTTCTGTTTTTTTTGTTTTCTTATTTATGTTTACAACTTTAATCAATGCACAAAGTGTAAAATGGGCAAAAATAGATCTCGTGGGTGTTTGGGAAACTGATTACTATCAATATCCTTCCGGGTTAAAAGAATACCGACCTTCTAACTTAAAAGCAAGACTTGAAATTTATATTAATTTAAACTCCCCTTTCGGACTAGATGCTAAAATAACCGCACCAAATGGTAATATAAAAGAAGGCACTCTTTGGATCAATTATCGAAATGAAATGTGTATAGGTAAGGAATACAATTATTCTGCAATGGGTGATACTTGGGATTGGTACTTTGACCGGAGAGGAATAAAATCTATCAAAATAAAATTAGATGGGCTGCCTGGACAACCATGGGCACATTATAAAAAAGTTAGTAATTAATAGGAGTTATTCAATGAATAATTACAAATTAACAATCTTTTTAATTCTCCTTTTAGAATTGATTGGTTTAAATAATATCGTGGGTAACGGAATAGGAGATTATGTAAGGCTAAGGTATGTACGTTATGATAAACCACATAATTTAACTGCTGTACCATTAAAATTGAATGCACAACAAGTTAGGATAATGATGAATAAAGCAATTTTAAGGTATCATTTAGATAACATGAAATTTGAGGGAACTGCGAAACACGAAAATTTTATTCAATTAATGAAAAATAATTTGACAAGGGATAAGCTGGATAAAATTGCTGAAGAGTTAACCGTCGGGCTAAATGCTGGAGCAGACTTTCTAGAGGTATATTTCGGTGAGGAAGATGTGAATGAGGAAGGTGACCTCCCAAATTTTGGGAAATTATTTTTGTTTGTTACAAACCGAAATTCATTTTGTGCAGTACCTGGACCAACAATAAGTATTAATTTAATGAGAGGATATGGAATAACAGAGTATACTTTTCTGATGTATAATTCCAAAGAAGCAATCATTTTTAAAGGAGATGAATTTGAACAGTATATTAAATGTGGTTCTGCTGAACCTCCCAAAAGCTTAGAGGAATTTCAACCTGTGTTAGAAAGCGAAACTTGGCGGTTGATTACTATTGAATAGTATTTTAAAACAATAACACAATTAATTGTCAACTTTCAACTTGAAATCTTTATTCAATAATGAGGTTAAGGATGTGAAAAAAATATTTTTGCCTTTTCTGGTTTTGATGTGTGTTTTTTTAATTGCTTGTTCGAATAACAAGACACGAGAAAAAACTGCATCAATGCAAGATTCAGTAGTAATTAATCAACCGGTTCAACCTAAAACTATAGTTGATACTATATGGACGACGGGAACGAGTGCGAGTTATAGATACTATCTAAATGGCCATAAAATTGATGTCATAATAGAAAATGTCAATCCCAGCAGTTTATGGGCGGAATTTAATGTGGCTATGGATGGGCTAGCCTATTCTTTATACGATATGCATGTCGGTTACCACGGACCTGGTAAGAATCAAATAGCAGACTGGAAAGTAGGAGTTGAAAACTCATTTAATGAATCTCCGGAACAAAATAGACCATTTAATGTTTTTACAAAACTCTTGGCTAAGAATGATGAGGCTGTTCAGTTTGAATATTCAATTGAATTAATTGATTCATTAGTTAATAAATCACAAGAATCTCTCAAAGCGTATTACCACGGGTTCATAGATAATTATTTCTTATTTAAAGATGAAATAGGAAAAGATGTTAAGTTTAAATACGATGAGCCAGAAAATTATTTTTTAAAAATGAATGAGAAAACCATACATAATGAATTGTTGACAATTTCTTATACAATGTATAATAGTTATAAAACAAATAGAAGGATACCAAGAGAAATTAAAACTATAGTATCTATATGGAGTCCTAGGTTAGGAATCAATAGCATAGACTGGTGCAATTCGCCCAATTCAAAAAGTTTAATATATAAAAATTTGGCAGGTAGGTATTCAAATGGTGAAAGATTTATCACACTAAAGGAAATTAATGATAAACTCTTCGCCAAAAGTAGTTACTTTAATGACGAACTTGAGCTGAAAATTGCAAAAGATGACTCGTACGAAATTTCTTTTAAAGGTAAACTTGATGGCAGTGGTTTTCATTATGGTTCGATTGAATTCGGGTTAAATTCTTATAACAATTATTATTTGACTTGGTATGACCTTTCAGATTTTGATATAATCTTTGTGCGTGAATAATTAAACAGAATTAAGGAGACATAATTATGAATAAAAATGTATTCTTTAGCTATGTTTTTATTTTTATGATGTTGATAACTAATTGTGTATCAGCTCAACCTTGCGATGGATTAGCTTTGACTCAGAAATTATTTTCTGAATCTGACAATCTTAATCTTATAGTAGTGGAAAATTTAGGGAACTCTTTCTCCGCTGCTGATTGGAGAGATTTAGAAGCCATTAAAAATATTAATGAATGGATTCATTGTATGGGTCTAGAAAAGGATCAAACCTTTCTAATCAATTTGGATGAGAAGTCTAATTCAGGTGGAAGATATTATTATGTCCATTTTTCGCCTACAGGGAAACCATATTCAGGTTTCTTAGTACATTCTCAAATAGATAACAAATTATTTCTGGGTTCATGGTATGGTCTAAGTATGCCTATCTTATTAAAAATAAAAACACTTGAAAAATCAAACAAATCTATTCAACTTACTGCGAATTTTTATAGTGAAAAAAATGATATACTCTCAAAAATTCAAAATGAATTTGGCAGTTATGCTAAGCTTGCTGACTGGAGCCAAATTAAAGATGATATAAAAGATGATGGAAGCCAATTTTGCAATGAAACGGGTTTGAAAAACAATGAAAACGCTATGGTATCATGGAATGGGCAAAGATTTTGGACAGGCACTAAGAGACAATTTTTCATAACACGTTTTGATGATGGACCAGAGAGCGGCTATTTAGTTCATGACCGAAAAGGAAAGCTTTATCTTGGCTCATGGTATGATCTGAATATGAAATGTGTTGTCGTGCTAAATAGTAATCATGCTTCTAATAATATTAACGACAGTGGAAATGATTTTGAAGGTTACTATTCGAATAGTACATCGCATTTAAAGGTTGTGAAGCATAATGGAAAATATTTTGCGAGCAGCAATATGTTTGAGGATGAGTTGGAATTACACAATTCGGAAACTAATAAAAAAACCGACTTTTTTGTGGAATTTATGGCAGGGGATGGGCTAACTTCAATCTCAATAAGTTTTGGTAAAGAACCAAATGGAGACCATTATTTGTTATTTGCATTTGATGTCGCGGATAATGCAAATTTAATGAGAAGGAATGATGCCAAACTACCCCAAAATATTTCGGAATGGTTCATTAAACAAGATTGGGAAAACCCGTGCACCGGGTTAACACAGCCAATTATGATGGATTTTTATGACATTAATAGAGATGGTTCTTCAGATTATATTTATTGGGAAGTTGGCTGCCCCGATACAAGAGGAAGAGGAGAAACTTTAGTTTTCGATGGTAAATCCGGCAGTTTACTTTTTCATTGGTTTGGTTATGAGATAACCGGGGGGTATGCGCGGAAAGATATTATTAAATTATATTCTAAAAGAAATAAATAAACTCCCAATTTTTTCAACATCTAATTTGAATAGTGATACATTTATAAATGACTCTGCTACATTTGCAGAGTGAGGTGTACAGGATGGGACTAAAAAAGAAAGATTGCTGCTGATTAATTATAGAAACACATAATTGAGTTCACCAAGCTATGATAAAAATTTATATTTTTTACGTAATGTTATTCGTCAACACTTTCGCTCAAAACTCCGATAAAAGCTATGAAGATTTAAAAACTGAAATCAGCAATAAAAGATCTGAATTATCGCAGGCGTATTTGTCTGCTGGTATAAATAAAGATTCGGTAATTTCTTATACTCAAAAATTTTTGTTTAATAAAATTGTTAATGAAATCTTCCCGTTTTGGTATAATACAAAATGGAGTTTTAACGGAACTACTGCTTCTCCCCGGAACGGTTCAATTGCTTGTGGTTATTTTGTAACTACAGTTCTAAAAGATGCCGGATTTAATATTCCAAGAGTAAACTGGGCTCGGTTACCTTCAGAATCTATGATTCTTAAATTAAATAAGGATGTAAAAAGATTCAGAAACAGAACTGCTGCTGAAGTGGAAGCATATATTTCTTCGAACGAAAAAGGGATATATATAGTAGGCTTGGATATCCACGTTGGTTTTTTAATTAAAGATGGGACGAATGTTATGTTTGTACACTCAAATTATTACCGTCCGGAAATTGGCGTTATGAAAGAAAATTTGGCGGGTGATAACCCGTTTGCTGACTCATCATACAGGGTGGTTGGAAAAATCCTTCAAATGGAAATGATTGAAAAATGGTTAACAGATTATAAATATGAATGAAGGATATTCGTCTAATCGATACATTATTACTTAAAAGAATGTTTTTAAGGATTCAATTATGAAAATATTATTTTCAGTTATTTTACTTTTCTTGCAACAATTTTCTATCGCGCAAAACTTAGAAGATTGTGAACCATGGTATGAGATCATTTCATACCCAATTAGTCAGTTGTCTTCTTATAAGGTTATTCAAAAAAATGAGAAGTATGGTTTTAGGTTAA
>Ga0210046_1001950_pt1 | contig 15148 bp, 7 predicted proteins | sample CryGeyCG2114_250_FD_185461 | JGI IMG/M metagenome (GOLD analysis project Ga0210046, IMG submission 185461) | Groundwater microbial communities from aquifer - Crystal Geyser CG18_big_fil_WC_8/21/14_2.50 (SPAdes) (version 2) | ecosystem: Environmental > Aquatic > Deep subsurface > Groundwater ... | reverse complement strand
GATGCTCCTGTTTCATAATGTACCGCGTACATTTTCAGCACTTCGCGCTCGGTAGCCCAATGTTCCAGAATTTGTGATGGCAATTCAACAAAATCGGTAGGGATAAAGGTTACAGGATAGGTGTTTTTCGCGAAAAGGCCATCCAGGGCATGTCCCAACTCATGAAACAGGGTTTCAACTTCATCGAAATTAATCAACGAAGGCAAGCTTGCCGAAGGGCGTGTAAAATTATAAACCACGGTAACTACAGGATGTATCTCTTCACCATCAGGCAATACCTGATGCACACGGTATTCACCTTGCCAGGCACCTCCTTGTTTGCTTTCGCGTGGGAAAAAGTCCATGTACATGACTCCAAGGTCACTGCCATCCTGATCATCGACTTCGTAAGCCTGTGCATCGGGATGCGGAAGCGGAATGTTTGAAATGGGTTTAAAGGTGATTCCGTAAAGTTTGTTGATCACCATAAATGCACCATCGCGAACATTTTCGAGTTTAAAGTAAGGGCGCAACTCGCTGTCGTCCAGGTTATAGTTCTGCTTACGCAATTTCTCGGCATAGTACCACCAATCCCAGCTTTCGAGTTTAAAATTCCCGCCTTCATCATCGATGATTTGTTGCATCTGCATGGCTTCGCGCTGTGCCACCGGCAGGGTAGCCTCCCACACCTGATTCAATAAGGTCATCACATTTTCAGGATTCTTGGCCATTCTTTCTTCCAGCACATAGGCAGCATAGTTTGGATAACCCAACAGGTGGGCTTTTTGAATGCGCAGGTTGATAATATCCGAGAACAGTTTTTTATTGTCGAGTTCGTTGTTGTTATTACCACGTGTTAAGTAGCCTTTATAAAGTTTTTCACGCAACGCGCGGTTTTGGGCGTATTGCAGAAAAGGAACCATACTCGGTTTTTGAACTGTAAACACCCATTTCCCTGTCATACCGGCTTCATCCGCAGTTTGGGATGCCATGCTGATCACCGATTCGGGCAATCCTGCCAGATCATCTTTATTGTCGATCACCAACTGAAAAGCATTGTTTTCGTCCAGTACATGTTGTTCAAATTTCAAGGCCATCATCGATAATTTTTTGTTGATTTCCCTTAATTCTGCCTGTTTTTCAGCATCCAGGTTGGCTCCGCTGCGGATAAAATCCATGTATACATTTTCAAGCAAATAGGCTTGTTCGCTGGTAAGCGGATCCTGTTCACGGTTGTCGTAAACGGCTTTTACCCTGGCGAAAAGTTTTGGGTTCAGGCTGATGTTGTCGGCATGTTCCGATAGCAAGGGAGAAATTTCTTCCGCAATCTTTTGAATTTCAACATTGGTATTGGCACTCATCTGACCAGAGAAAACGGAGGATACACGGCGAAGCAATTCCCCGCTGTAAGCCAACCGGGCCAGGGTATTGTCGAAGGTTGCGCTTTCGGTCTGGTTGATAATATGATCAATTTCATCATTGTGTTCTTCCATGGCGGTTGTAAAAGCCGGAAGATAATCACTAGTTTCGATGCTGTCGAACGGCGGAACTCCGTATGGGGTGTTAAACGTTTCGAGTAGTGGATTTTCCCCTGAAGACTGATCTTTTTTCTCGTTTTGGTCGCATGAACTCAATGTCATCATCATGATAATGGTAAGTAAATAATAATATTTTCGCATAAGGTTTGAATTTTAATTGAAGCATGCAAAGGTATTAAGATTTAAGTTATAACCCGTTGTTTTTCCTTGGTTTGTGGTAATTATTAGCCTGTAAACATTTAAAAACCTGAAATGATTCATTACTTGTGCGTAGCAATTTTTATATAAAAGGCGGAACTTTTTAAAGTTTTAAAACATTCGGCTTTGGTAAATGTCAGTGGTTCCGACTCCATAGTTGAGATCAACACCAAAGGTTACTGTAATAACCCAATCTTTATACAGGGAGCAGGAGCAGCCGTCACTGCCAGAGGGGTATACGCTGATTTGCTCATGGCATGGAGCAGGATATAGGGTTGTTGGGAGGGGTTTTACCTCTATCTGGTGATTGTCTGTTGATTAGTAGGAAAAAATTATAGTTGTTGAATATGATTAGCAGGGGGGACAGGATGATGTGTTGGATTCGGAAAATAGTTATACATGAATATAATCCTGTCTATCATTTAATCCCGTAATCCTGTCCAGACAGTTGTAATCCCGTACAGACAAAAAGTAATTGTATATTTGTTGGTGAAATTAACCCCCATGTAATGAGTGAGCAAATACGAATCTTGAAACCCAGAAAGGCATTGAATAAGGCTTTTCTGAAAGTAAAATCAAACAGGACTGATATAGAGCGTTTCAAGGCCAACTTAATCCAGCTGCTCGACCGCATCAATGATCATGAATCGGAGGAATTTCATAAGAATCTGGTCATCGACTTCCTCAAGAAAAAAGGGTACGATCCCGACCATTTTATAAATACCAAAGGCCGCAACGACCTGGTAATCCATAACGGCGAAAAGGCTGCCAGCACGGTGGGTGTGATTGTGGAAGCAAAAAAGCCTACCAATCAAGCAGAAATGCTCCATGTGCCTGCCTCCGGGGACGCACACGATCAGATGCTTGCTAAAATCAATGTGAAGGCATTTCAGGAACTGGTGCTGTATTATCTAAGGGAACGGATAACACTAAAAAACATTGAAATAAAATACCTGATTGCCACCAACATCAACCAATGGTTCATTTTTGATGCCACCCTTTTCGACCGGCTGTTTGCCCAAAATAAAAACATGGTCAGGCAGTTCAGCGACTTTGAAAACGGGCGTTTGGCAGATGCCAAAACCGATTTTTTCTACAAACAAATTGCGGAGCCATTTATTGCCGGAATCACGAGCGATATCGAGTTTACCTATTTCGACATCCGCGATTATGATAAACCTTTGCGGAATGAGGACAAGAAAGATGACAACAAACTCATTGCCTTGTTTAAACTGCTTTCTCCCGAACATCTGTTAAAGCTTCCGTTTGCCAACGACAGCAACAGCCTTGACAAACGGTTTTATGGGGAACTGCTTCACATTATCGGCCTGATTGAAACCAAAGAAGGCAGCAAAAAAATGATTGAGCGCAACAAGGAGGGAGAACGAAACACGGGTTCTCTCATCGAAAATGCCATCATTCAGCTGGATAGCCTCGATAAAATTTCAAGGCTAGACAAACCGGGTCAGTATGGTGCTACCTTACAGGAAAGATTTTTCAATGTGGGTCTTGAACTGAGCATCACCTGGATCAACCGTATTTTGTTTTTAAAACTGCTGGAAGCACAGTTGGTTTCGTATCACAAAGGCGATCCTTCGTACGAGTTTCTTAGTTACGACAAAATAAAAGATTACGACGACCTGAACAGCCTGTTTTTTCAGGTACTGGCACGCAGACAAAGCGAACGCAACGAAGACATAAAAACCTTGTTTGCCAAAATTCCCTATCTGAACAGTTCATTGTTTGAGCCTACCGAGATGGAGCATACCACGCTGTTAATAAGCAACCTGCGAAACGATAAAATGCTTCCGATATACGCATCAACCGTACTCAAAAACGACAAGGGAAAGAAACGAACCGGCCAGCTTAATCCATTGGAGTACCTGTTTGAGTTTTTAAATGCTTACGATTTTGCAAGCGAAGGAAGCGAAGAAATTCAGGAAGAAAACAAAACCCTGATCAATGCTTCGGTGCTGGGCTTGATTTTCGAGAAAATAAACGGCTACAAAGACGGCTCTTTCTTTACCCCCGGCTTTATCACCATGTACATGGCCCGTGAAACCATCCGCAAGGCAGTGGTTCAGAAATTCAATGATGCCAAAGGGTGGAATTGTTCCGACATCCATACCCTTTACGATAAAATTGAGGATCGAAACCAAGCCAATAAAATAATAAATGAACTAAAAATTGTAGACCCGGCTGTGGGATCGGGCCATTTTCTGGTTTCGGCACTTAATGAAATGATTGCCATTAAAAACGATTTAAGAATATTGCAGGACCGCGATGGTAAACGACTGAAAGATTACCATTTTGAAGTGGAAAACGATGAATTGATCGTGACCGATGAAGAAGGAGCACTGTTTGATTACAATCCCAAAAGCCAGGAAAGCCAGCGTATACAGGAAGCCCTTTTTCACGAAAAGCAAACCATTATAGAGAACTGTTTGTTTGGTGTGGATATCAATCCCAATTCGGTTAAAATCTGTCGGTTGCGCCTGTGGATCGAACTGCTGAAAAACGCCTATTACAAAAACGAAACCGAGCTCGAAACCCTGCCCAACATCGATATCAACATCAAATGCGGAAACTCGCTCATCAGCCGTTTTGCATTGGATGCCGACCTGAAACAAGCACTTAAAAAGAGCGCAAGCAAATGGACCATAGACAGTTACCGCCTGGCCGTGGATGTCTACCGCAACGCCCAAAGCAAAGAGGAAAAGCACTCCATGGAGCGGTTGATTAACGAGATAAAAACCAATTTCCGCAGTGAGATTTCGCAAAACGACCCCAAAATAAAACGGTTAAGGATGCTTTCGGGTGAGTTATTTCAGATGCTTAACCAGGGACAACTGTTTGAAATGAGCCAGAAGGAGAAAGCCGGATGGAATACGAAACTGGCCAAAATCACCGCAGAAAATAGCAAACTCGAAGCCGAAATTGAAGATATTAAAAACAACAAGATTTTTGAGAATGCCTTTGAATGGCGGTTTGAATTTCCTGAAGTACTGGACAACAACGGCGATTTTGTGGGCTTTGATGTGGTGATTGGGAATCCGCCGTATATCAGACAGGAAGAATTTAAGGAGTTAAAGCTTCATTTTAAATCAAATTTTAAACTTTTTACAGGCACAGCCGATATTTATATATTCTTTATTGAAAAAGGATTTGAGATTTTAAAGAAGAAAGGAGTTTTTACATTTATTATGCCTAATAAATTTATGCAGGCAGGTTATGGTCAACATGCCCGTAAGTTTCTTTTGGAACAAAATCTTATCGAAATTATTGACTTTGGTGATTTTCAGGTTTTTGAAGAAGCAACAACCTACCCTTGTATTTTAACGGCAAGCAAAGAACCAGCGCAGGAAACTTTCCGAACTGCAAAAATCAAATCAACTGATTTTATTACAGATTTTCCAGAATATATTTTGAAGATTAAAAATAAATTAAACCATGATTCATTGAATGATGAAACTTGGGTAGTTTCGAATTCCCAAGATCAAAGCCTTTTGCAAAAGGTAATCTCAAAAGGGAAAAAACTGAATAGTTATGTAGAAAGTGGTGCTAAACGTGGGGTGCTCACGGGATTAACAGAAGCTTTTATGATTAGTAATGAGGTAAAAAATAAATTGGTTAATGAAGATGTAAATTCACTTGAACTGATAAAACCATTTCTTCTTGGCAGAGATGTAAAACCGTATGATGGGAATACAATATCCAATTGGTTAATAATTATCCCCAAGGGGGTTACTATCAAGAGAAACTTACCTAAAGACAATCCCTATTATATTCAGGAGCCACCACCGCGCTATGGCTTTATGGAATTAAACGATGCTTGGACTTGGTTTAGTAGTAGCTATCCTGCTATTGCAGCGCACCTTTTTCAGTTTAAAGATAAAGCCCAAAATCGGATTGATAAAGGTGATTTTTGGTGGGAATTAAGAGCCTGTGATTACTATGACTTATTCGAAAAACCTAAAATAATGTATCAGGTTCTTCAAGTTAAACCTTGTTTCATTTATGATGCAGACAGTTTATATTGCAATAATTCGATGTGGTTTATCCCATCTGATGACAAGGTGCTTTTAGGTATTTTGAATTCAAAAATGGGTTGGTGGCTCATTTCAAAGTATTGCACCGCGATTCAAAATGGCTTTCAATTGATCTGGAAATATTTCAGTCAAATTCCAATTGCGACAGGAAACAACTCGGTTCGGGGAAAAATTGCTGATTTAGTTATTGAAATTCTTTTACTCAAAAAACAAAACCCGGGAGCCGATACCACAACTCTCGAATCTCAAATCGACCAACTTGTTTACCAGCTATACGAACTTACCCCGGAGGAGATTGCTATTATTGAAGAATCGATAAAATAAAGTTTTACATATGAAACACATCCTGATTACCCTACTGGTTTTTGTTACACTTTCGGGAAGCGCCAAGCAAGTTATCCCGGCCAAATTGATTAAAAGGGGTTCACCCGACACCTTGAATGTTACTATACAGGTACGTACTTCATTGTTGTACCCGGACATAATTGATGAATTATCATTTAAAGGCACTTTATTTATTTTTATCAACGAGGAGAAGCAAAAAGTTAAAGAAGAGGACGTTGACTGTTTGGTTTTTGTTGACTTAAAAGGAAAAAGAAGGGAATTTGTCTCAGACCGATTTATCAACTTTTTAGATATGGGGGGTATATTACTCGAAAAAATGTACGTGGGTAAAATAAGCTGGTACCGCGATTATACTTATCAAATAAATGCCCATAACCCCTATCAACATGCCGACTACTTTATCAACTCCCGAAGTGTTTCACCCGGCGTAAACCCAAAACGAGAGTTGAAATTTCGAACAACCGACATGCCTGAACTATTGCCAAAAATAAAGAAGATAAAAACCGATGAGGACATATTGGCGATACTAAAGCAATATAATGAAGGAACTGCTGGCACTGATAAAAAATAAAACACGGATTCTGTGTCTCACATAAAGGATGGAAAAACACCATCAAATTAGTGTTTTACCCCGGAACCGCTATCGACCAACTGGTTTACCAACTATACAAACTCACCCCGGAGGAGAATGCTATTATTGAGGAGTCGGTAAAATAGCAACATAACCCTCTCAGGGTTCAAAACCTGAGAGGGTTATTGCCGAACTCAGATTATTAATCATTATAACTTGTTTTTGATCAGTTGTAACACTATCTTTGATGGGCTTTTCTGAGCAGCATCCAATGTACAGATACAAGATGTTGGCTGTATGCAATTGGTAATAGAGTTTTCAATAAATGATGGGCACTTCTTATCGGTTATTGTGGCTAGCCAAAACAGAACCCTGGTGGTTTTCAATTCTCCTGTGGCAAAATTTCCTCTTGATATTCCTTCCCATTAATTCTGGCTTGAAAAGTTTTTCAAAAAACACTTCACATCATGAAAACTAAAGGTATTTTAATTGTAGCAATGCTACTGCTTTTATGGTCCTGTAAGAAAAATAATCTTGCAGACCATACCGACTACACCCAACAGTTGCAGTATGCGCTCGACACAACATGGGCATCGTTTGTCAGTCAGTTGCCTCAGGCAAGTGGCGGGCTGGGTGTTTACATTGTCTGTCCCCAGGGCAGCTATTTTGTCTCGAAAAACCTTGATGAAGGAGCAGGTCCCGATGCGCACTTCAGGGCCGCCAGCCTGACAAAGACCTGATTACCATCAGGCAACTCCTTGACCATCAGGCCAATGTTTTCGATCAGGTGAACTCAGTCGTTCCGGCAACTGCTGATGCCTGGTATGCCGGTCAGGTCTATAGTTTGGCAGTAATTACTCAGGTTGACCGCTATCACCAGTTTTCGCTTGATGAACTTGGCTACCTGATCTCGGGCAAATCAGGACTCAATATGCAGCAGGTGTCAAGGATGACCGAATGTCCGGTATCCAATGAATCATACGGTCTTGGTATTGAATATTTTGAGGGTCTCGGCTATGGTCATACCGGAAGCCATTTAGGTTACCTTACCATAGCTGTTTACGACCCTGAGACTGATTGGATGGTTGTTTCAGAAAGCACATTGTATCCCAATGATCATACACTGAATATGGCTGAAGCAAAAGCCATTGTGGTCATGCTCCACAAAATGAAGCAAACCGTGGGCTACTAAAACATCAGTTATTGTGTGTTTCAGGCCTTTCCATCCTGGTTAAAATCAGGATTAATTAACTATTTCCTAAGCTGCTGTATAATTGTAGTTTAGTGATAGCGCAAAACATAATGACAGACTTTCCAAACACTCCCCCTTGAATCCCAAATCGACCAACTGGTTTACCAGCTATACGAACTTAACCCCGGAGGAGATTGCCCTTATTGAGGAGTCGGTGAAATAGGCAATAATAACCTTGACAGGGTTGAGCCCGAAGAAAAAGGCTGTCATTGGTTGGCGGATATCGACATGACAAAAAAGAGGTGGGTTAAAAAATCATGATCATCAGAAAGATCATAATCATCCGAGTTAATGGCCTTGTCAGATTTTCCCGACTCATTCAAATGAACCTAATAATACTTTGAGATATTCCAGAATAAATGTGTATGTTTGTATGAAATATGATGCATTAAGTATATAAATCTACAATCATGACCGAAATATCATACAACGACATCAAGACTTTCAGTGATGCTGAAATTATTCAAAGGATAGGTGGTTTTACTAAACACCACCGAATTCTGTTAAACAAATCTCAGGAACAAATGGCCCGGGAGATCGGAATCGCCCGTTCCACTTTAAGTTTATTCGAACGAGGCGAGAATACCAGTTTGTTGGTTTTTGTTCAGATACTAAGAGCCCTAAACCTGTTGGACGGTCTTGGCCCGTTTCAGTTAGGCGACCAGGAGGTTTCGTTACAACCCGCTAAGTCAAGCGAATCAGCGCCCCTTCGCGCCAAAACAAAAAACAAACCGGAGGACGACGACTCTCCAAAGGATTGGGCCTTTTATTAGCCAGTTTGCTTCGAAGGATTGGCTTTGGATGCAGAGGGAATTGGGGAATGAGATGTCTCATCAACCTGAGGCTGATGATACATGACAAAAATGATCTGAGTTAGAATTTCGCGAAACTTGGCGATAGACCTTGTTGACCTTGCGGTTAAAAGGGCACAGCTGTGAACCCTTTAGGATTTACCCCTTCTCTAATATTTCTTTTGTAATAGTGGATGAGTATATTCGATCCGAATGTTAAAAACTTGTAAAACGCCGATCGCGTTTGGGTTTTTGTATAAATTTACCACAAAATTACTTATTAACCTTTTATTATGAAACAAGTCTATTTTATTATCAGTTTAATTTTCATCTCCCTTTCTCTGAATTCGCAGAATACCAGTTTTAAACAAAGCAAAGAATTTCAGGAATTGAAAAAGCTACACAGCAACTCGTACCAAAGCCATGAAGACGGGGTTATTAGCAACCCTTTGTATGATGGAGTGAAATCCACTTTAAATGATTACGGAAATCCACCCAATTGGGATTGGGTAAAAACCTTTGGTGGATCTGGCGGCGATGTTGTTCGCGAGGTAGTAACCTCACCTGATGGAGTTATGTTCGTAACGGGTTCATTTTCGGGAGTTATTAGTTTTAATGGCAATTCATGGTCGAGCATCGGAAGACGCGATGCCTTTATTGCCAAATTTCAAAGTGATGGTTCACTAATTTGGTTCAGGCAGTTTTCTGCCCAGGAAGGAGAAATACTTGACGCTTATGGTATCCACCTGGACGGAGTCGAAAATGTTTACTTTACAGGATCTTACACCGGGAATATCACGTTGGGCACCTTCAATCTGAATGGTCCCCATGACATAAACTTGTTTCTGGCTAAGGCAGATACCGATGGAAACATTACCATGGCTGTTGCCCATCCCACAACCAATCCATTGGAGCTGGGTTTAAAAGTTGACACCGATGACGGTGGAAATATATATGTTTTGGCTTCGCTCGATGGAACAGCAAACCGACTCCATGCTTCAGCGGTTATTAAATACGATGCAAATGGAAATGTAATCATGGACTTCTATCATGAACAAAATTTTTGTGATATGAAAGTCGTGGGACAAAGCATTTATCTTATCGGAACCATCAATTTTGAGGGTTATATAGGCGATTTTTATTTTGATCCGGTAAGCTATGGTGATGCTTTTGTTGCCAAGGCAAATACAAATATGGAGTTTGTCTGGGCATCGATGGCGGGTCACACTTCATCCACCGGTGATTCATTTGGCATAGGTTTATATGTTTCACAAAACGAAGAAGTTTTTATAACAGGCTTTTCCAGGTTTAACATTGTATGGGGAGGCCTTTCATCGAATAGTTGGGGTGGTTTTTTGGTTAATTGTTCTGCTGATGGGGAATTTTTGTGGTTGAGCGAGGATAGTATGTTTTCCGGCGATACTCCTGTGGATATTACAGGCTATTTAGATTATGTTTATGTGAGTTGTGTAACTCAGACCATCAATCAGTACAGTAATATAAAATCGATGCATTCCACAAGTGGTGCGTTAATTAGCGAGTGTACCTCTGAAAATGATTTTGGGGCAATGGCTGTCAACACCCTTGACAATACCTTAATAACCAGCCAGAATACAGACGGCTTGATTGGCTTATCTAAGCTGGACGGATTGTCGTTATCTGTTGATTGGAATGTGCTTTTCGGAGGAAATACTGCCTTTGCCTATCCCATCGGTACAGCACTCGATAATAATGGATTCCAATATCAGTATGGTTATGCATCGAACCAAATGAACTATTTTGGCCAGCAAATCAACAAGGGTTTGTTTTTAGCTAAACAAAATGCTGCCGGGCTGCCCGCATGGATTGTGGAGTTTAACAATGCGGATGATTTAGGAACTACGCTCGGAAACCCCATCGTGTACGATACCAACTTTAATTGTGTTTACATTGCGAGCTCTTTTACAAAACCATTGGTAATTCCCGGAGGTCCCACATTGACTCCCGACCCTTACTCAGGAAGCTTTTTCATACTCAAATACGATTCGCAGGGGAATTTTCAGTGGGCAGTACAGGAAAATTTTCAAAATTATTCGCTTTGTCTGGCAACTGATCAGTCAGGTAATGTATTGATAAGCGGAATATTTACCGGAAACATTGTCATTGGAAATACCAACCTGGTCAATGCCGGGTCGGATGATATTTTTGTTGCCAAGTACAACAATACTGGTCAGCCTGTTTGGGCTGTGCGTGCCGGAGGTGAGGACACAGAATGGGAGGGGTTAATTTCGACTGATGCGCAAGACAACGTGTATTTAACTGGTGAATATTATTCAATTAATGTAACGATTGTAAATGAACCCATTACGTTGGAAGAAGGTGATGGGAATATTGTTGTTGCGAAACTAAATTCACAAGGAAATACTCAATGGGTTCATTTGGTTGGTGGCTGTAAAGCTACCGAATGGGGCGACTATTATTGCTGGCCCACTGGAATCCGAACGGATAAACAGGGTAACAGCTATATAAAAGGTTGGTGCAACGACTCAGTTTCTTTCGGTAACATCATGTTGACCAGTTTGATAAATATCCCCAATTACGACAATAAATACAATAAATTTGTTGCAAAGTTTGATACCGAAGGAAATGTGATCTGGGCAAATTCAATAAACGAACATCTGTCTTCGATGGATTACAATCAATTTGACATCGATAACCACGGAAATGTGTATTGCGGTTTGAGAACCAGGGACACCACGCTTTTTGGAGAAGATTTCAGGTTTGAAAACGTTGGCTTAAACGACCTGATTGTTTTTAAATATTCAAACGAAGGTCAACTTTCCTGGGTAAGGTCCATTGAAGATTCAAAAGCAGGCTCTGCATGGATTAGCAGTGTAAGGGCTGGTGAAAATCAAACGATTTGTGTAAGTGGATGGTTTAACGATTATTTGAATTTTGGCACCACCTCTTTTGAAGTCAATAGTAAGAATGGATTTATTGGTTTGCTGGGTGAATCAAACAGCATTACGCAATATGATCAAAATACGGATCAGTTTATGTTTGATTTGTTTCCCAATCCGGCAGACAAATCAGTTAACGTGAAAGCCATCGATGTTTTATCGGAGATAACGGGGTATCAGATTACAGATGTTACAGGTCGGCAGATATGCCCCAAAACACCAACAAACAGGGTCCCTAATCTAAAAATTGATATTTCAGCCTATCCCGCAGGTGTTTATTATGTAAAAATCTATTCCCAAAAATCCAACGGGGTTAAAAAACTGGTAATTCATTAAACATTAAAGCACCAAAAACATTCTTTTAGGGCTTTTTTTCTCATGCTACCTGACTTAGTTTTTTAGAATGAGATGTCTCATCCATCTCAGGCTGATATCCCCATGACAAAAAAATTTGGGTTATAAAATCATGATCATCATAAAGATCATAACAATCCGCGTTCCATCATGTAAGCCTTGAGGGGGAGAAACCTATCTTGTTTTCCAGCCGTTTTCACGGATGCTCACCCCATCGATCACCCCTTGAAACTCCTTTTTATCAAGCCGGGTAAACACCCGATCGGCCTGATCCAGCAAGGTGATGGCTTCCTTTTTGTCCACCGGCTTGCCGGCATCGGTCACCATTACAAAAACCCCGGGATGGAAGTGATTTCGCAAGGTATTCGACTCTGCCACCAGCAAGGTGTCGGGATCGATCAGCTTAAAAAAGGCCTCCATGGCCTGCGGCAACGATTCCTCAAACGAACGCAGGAAAAACGACCGGTTGGCTCCGGCCGCCAGAAACCGCTGGGTATCTTTGTTATCGCCGCCTACCAACTCTTCTTCGATTTTAAAAGGCTCTTTCAGTTGATCGCCATGCCAGCCATGAACGGCCTCATCGCCGGGTTTGATATTGGAAATCTTAAGCGCTACAATGGGATGGTCGGCAGAGAATTTTTTGATCAGCATTTCCACGAAAGTGGTTTTGCCTACAAACCTGCCGGTTCCCCCTACCAGAAAAAGGGTATGAAGTTGTGCAATGGCCTTTTTTTCAAGAATGGATGTCATGGAGTTCAATTTAGTTTAACATTTTCTCGTTGTTCATTCTCTTACATAATAAAAGAGTCATGAACGCTGATATGAAAGAGTAAAAGTAATACAAGTAACTTTATAACCAACAATGCTTAATAAGCTCTTTTGTTCACCCCTTCGATGTAGTTGATAAAGGCCTGATTTACCACCTTGTTGCCTCCGGGTGTGGGATAGTCGCCGGTAAAGTACCAGTCGCCCAAGTGGTTGGGTATGGCTTCGTGCAACGCTTCTATGCTCTGGTAAATCACCTGAACTTCAGCCTTTACCTCGTGCGCGGTGACCAGTATGGCAATTTTATCGGAAATCTGTCGTGCCGTAAACGGGCGGTAAATATCCTTCACGTGGTTGATTACCTCTTCTTTTGGAAGGTGCTCCTGGGCCTTGCATTTTTTGTACACCTCGTTGATGATGTTTTCAAGGTGGGTTTCCCTAAGCAATTCAATCGTGGCTTTAAACGCTATAAAATCCCCTAAACGTGCCATGTCGATGCCATAACAATCGGGATACCGGATTTGAGGTGCCGAAGAGGCAATAATAATTTTTTTGGGACTTAACCTGTCGAGGATGCGGATAATGCTCTGCTTCAGCGTGGTGCCGCGAACAATGGAATCGTCCAAAACAACCAGTGTATCAATTCCTTTCCTCACCACGCCATAGGTTACATCATACACGTGACCCACGAGATCGTCGCGTTGCTTGTCCTGGGTAATAAAGGTTCGCAGCTTCACATCTTTTACCGCGATGGCTTCCACCCGGGGCTTGAAGGCAAACAGTTCGTCGAGTTTTTGTTTGTCGAAAGGGCCTTTTCCGGCGATCAGTTCTGCCTTGATCTGCTCGGCTGAAAAATGATGCACATGGTCCATCATGCCTTGAAAAGCCACAGATGCCGTATTGGGGATATAGGAAAAGATGGTGTTTTTGAAATCGTAATTAATTTCTTCAAGAACAGTAGGCGTGAGGAGCCATCCCAGTTTTTTGCGTTCCTGGTAAATGTCTTTGTCGGTACCGCGCGAAAAATAAATCCTTTCAAACGAACAAGCCCTGATGGGCTGGGGATCGACAAATGGGGTTAGTGTAATTTCGCCACTTTTCTTCACAATCAGCGCATGACCGGGGGTGAGTTCTTTTACCTGGTTCCAACTTAAATTAAAAGCCGTTTGTATGACGGGTCTTTCGGAGGCAGCCACCAGGATTTCGTCGTCCATGTAATAAAATGCGGGACGGATACCGTTGGGATCGCGCATCACAAAGGCATCGCCATGCCCCAGCAAACCACTGATGACATAACCTCCGTCCCACCTTTTTGCCGATTCCTGCAAAATTGCAGCAATGTTGATGTGGTGGGTAATATATTCCGTCAGGTCCTTTTTCTGCAAGCCGGGCTCTTTGTATTTTCGATAGATCCGTTCGTTTTCTTCGTCCAGAAAATGTCCGATTTTTTCCAATATTGTAATGGTATCGCTGGTTTCAACCGGATATTGGCCCAGATCCACGAGGTGCTGAAAAAGCTCGGAGGTGTTGGTCATGTTGAAATTTCCGGCCAGCACCAGGTTGCGGGTTTTCCAGTTGTTGCTTCTCACCAACGGGTGCAGGTTTTTGATGGAATTGCCACCAAAAGTACCGTACCGCAAGTGTCCCAGGAAGAGTTCGCCGGTAAAGTCGGCATGTTGTTTTAGCCAGTTTACATCGTGCATCCGGGTGGGATTGTCCTTGGTAACCTGATGCAGCTTATCGTATATATCGTTGAACAAATCCTTGATGGGGGTACCGGAATTATTTCGTACACGGCTGATATAGCGTTCCCCGGGTGGAAGGTCAAACTTTATTTCGGCAATCCCGGCTCCATCCTGCCCGCGGTTGTGCTGTTTCTGCATGAGCAGGTGCATTTTTTGAAGACCATATACGGAGGTGCCGTACTTGGCCAGGTAGTATTCCAGAGGTTTTAGAAGTCTGACTAACGCAATGCCACATTCATGGGTAATCCGGTCGCTCATTGTAATGAGAATGGTTATATTTGTGGGCACAAAAGTAGATAAAAAGATGGTTCAAATTCGTCAGTCAAATGAAGAGGACGCGGAAGTCATTACCGGGTTTCAAATAAAAATGGCCCTCGAAACCGAAAACATGGTGTTGGACCCGGAAACGGTGAGCCAGGGGGTGTTGAATGTATACCGCAATCCCGGCAAAGGAAAATATGTTGTCGCGGTTGAAGGGGAACAAATTGTCGGCGGGCTGTTGTTGACTTACGAATGGAGCGACTGGCGTAACAACACCGTGGTTTGGATACAATCGGTGTATGTGTTGCCCGGGTTTCGAAAACGGGGCGTGTTCGATGCTCTTTACGAAACGGTGAAAAGC
>Ga0210046_1001942_pt1 | contig 15165 bp, 16 predicted proteins | sample CryGeyCG2114_250_FD_185461 | JGI IMG/M metagenome (GOLD analysis project Ga0210046, IMG submission 185461) | Groundwater microbial communities from aquifer - Crystal Geyser CG18_big_fil_WC_8/21/14_2.50 (SPAdes) (version 2) | ecosystem: Environmental > Aquatic > Deep subsurface > Groundwater ... | reverse complement strand
GAGCCACAATCGGGCTCGGTCAGGCAGTAGGCAAAAAAGCGCTCCATCCGGCAGATCGCGGGCAGCAGCCGGGCCTTGAGCGTGGGGGCGGCAAAGCGGTCGATCATCCCGGCGCACATGTTGTGGATCGACAGGAACGAGGCCACCGCCGGGCAGGCCATGGCAAGGGCCTGAAACACCAGGGTGCCGTCAAGCCGGGTCAGTCCCGCGCCGCCATGTTCGGCTGCCACGTAAAGCCCGCCCAGCCCCAGGTCCGCCGCCTTGGCCCACAGCGCCCTGGGGATGGTTCCCTCCGCCTCCCAGGTGCGGGCGAAGGGGGCGATGTGATCCTGTCCGAAGGCGTGGGCGGTAGCGAAAATCGCCTGCTGCTCGGTGCTGAGGGCAAAATCCATGGCGGTCTCCGATGGCCGGGCACCCGCGTGCCCGGTATCGTTTTCAACCCTTGGCGGAAATTTGCAAGGGGGATGCTCATCCGCCCTTGCGGGCGTCTTCGCGCCGGTCAGCGCAGAGCAACCGCAAGGGCGCGATAAGCGGCCCGGTCAGTCCATCGCCTTGAAATTGAAGGCGGTGCCTTCCTTGATGCCGCTTGGCCAGCGCGAGGTGATGGTCTTGGTGCGGGTATAGAAGCGAAAGCTGTCCGGCCCGTGCTGGTTGAGATCGCCGAAGGCCGATTTCTTCCAGCCGCCGAAGGTGTGGTAGGCCAGCGGCACCGGGATCGGCACGTTGATGCCGATCATGCCGACGTTGATGCGGTGGGCAAAATCGCGCGCGGTATCGCCGTCGCGGGTGAAGATCGCGGTGCCGTTGCCGTATTCGTGGTCCATGGCGTAGCCCAGAGCCTCTTCGTAGGTCTTGGCGCGCACGGTCGAGAGCACCGGCCCGAAGATCTCTTTCTTGTATATTTCCATGTCGGTGGTGACGTGGTCGAACAGATGGGGGCCAACGAAATAGCCGTTCTCATAGCCTTGCAGCTTGAAGCCCCGGCCATCGACCACCAGTTTCGCCCCGGCGGCAATGCCCGACTCCACCAGCCGCAGGATATTGGCCTTGGCGGCAGCGGTGACCACCGGGCCGTAGTCAACGTCATTGCCCGCGGTGTAGGGGCCGACCTTCAGTTTCTCGATCCGCGGGATCAGCTTGGCGATCAGCGCGTCGGCGGTGGCCTCGCCCACCGGCACCGCGACCGAGATCGCCATGCAGCGCTCGCCCGCCGCCCCGTAACCCGCGCCGATCAGCGCATCGGCGGCGAGATCAAGGTCGGCGTCGGGCATGATGATCATGTGGTTCTTGGCCCCGCCAAAGCACTGCACCCGCTTGCCGTTCGAGCAGCCGCGCCCGTAGATGTATTCGGCGATCGGGGTCGAGCCGACAAAGCCGATCGCGGCCACGGTCGGGTTGTCAAGGATGGCATCGACCGATTCCTTGTCGCCGTTCACCACTTGCAGCACGCCGTCGGGCAGACCGGCCTCTTGCAGCAGTTCGGCCAGCATCAGGGGCACCGAGGGGTCGCGCTCGCTGGGCTTGAGGATGAAGGCGTTGCCGCACGACAGCGCCGGGCCCATTTTCCACAAGGGGATCATGGCGGGGAAGTTGAACGGGGTGATGCCTGCGGCAACGCCGACCGGCTGACGCATCGAATACATGTCGATGCCGGGACCGGCACCGTCGCTGAATTCGCCTTTCAGCATCTGGGCGGCCCCGATGCAGTATTCGATCACCTCAAGCCCGCGTTGCACATCGCCCCTGGCGTCGGGAATGGTCTTGCCATGCTCGCGCGACAGCGCCTCGGCCAGCTTGTCCATGTCGCGGTTCATCAGGCGGACGAATTCCATCATCACCCGACCGCGTTTCTGCGGGTTGGTGGCCCCCCATTTGACCTGCGCCTTGGCCGCTTCGGCCACGGCATGGTCAAGCTCGGCCTTGGAGGCCAGCGGCACCCGCGCCTGCACCTCGCCGGTGGCGGGATTGTAAACATCGGCGAAGCGGCCCGATTTGCCTTTGACGTGCTTGCCGTTGATCCAGTGGGTCAGTTCTTGCATGGTATCCTCCGCGCTGCGTTTGCGGCATAATAGCCTTGCAATAATGCCTGACAAAGAGGCAATATTTCAAAAGCGTTTTGCAGTTTTGCAGGATATTGGCATGGACTGGGATGATCTGCGGCTGTTTCTGGCGGTGGCGCGGGCGGAAAGCCTGTCGGGCGCGGGCAAGGGGCTGAAGCTCGACCCCGCCACCGTCGGGCGGCGGATAGCAAAGCTGGAAGAAGCGCTGGCGGCGCGGCTGTTTGCCAAAAGCCCGCAGGGCTACCTGCTGACGGTCGAAGGCGAACGGCTGCTGGCGCATGCGATAAGGGCCGAGCAGGCGATGGCGGGAGCGTTTGAGGAACTGCGCGGGGTGCCGGGGGCGCTGTCGGGGCAGATCCGGATCGGCGCACCCGATGGCTGCGCCAACTATCTGCTGCCGCAGGTGCTGGCCGCGATCTGCGACGCCAATCCGGGGCTGGAAGTGCAGATCGTGGCCCTGCCGCGGGTGTTCAACCTCTCAAAGCGCGAGGCGGACCTCGCGATTGCGGTCTCTCGCCCCGAGGCGGGCCGCCTGACGGTGCAGAAGCTGACCGACTATCAGCTTCACCTCGCCGCCAGCCGGGACTATCTGGCGCGGGCGGGCGCGATCACCGGTCGCGACGACCTGCGCCAGCACCGCATGGTGGGCTACATTCCCGACATGATCTTCGACAAGGAGCTGGACTATCTGGCCGAGATCGGGGCCGGGCCGGTGGCGCTGGCCTCGAACTCGATCTCGGTGCAACTGAACTGGCTGCGCCATGGGGCGGGAGTGGGCGTGGTGCATGATTTCGCCATGCCTTCGGCCCCCGAGCTGGTAAAGCTGATCCCCGATCAGATTCACCTGACGCGGGCGTTCTGGCTGATCCGCCATGCCGACGACGGGCGGGTCGAGCGGCTGAACCGCTTTGCCGATCTGCTGGCGCAGGGATTGAAGCGCGAAGTGGCGCGGCTGGAAGCCATGACTTGACATAGGATTGCGCCGGGTGGACGCTGATTGAAAGAAAAGAAGGGGGACAACAATGCTGGTTTCACAGATTCTGAAATCCAAGGCGGACTACGCGGTGGTAACGGTAAAGCCCGGCGCATCGGTGGCCGAGGTGGCGACGATTCTTGCCAAGCGCCGGATCGGGACGGTGGTCGTGTCGCCTGATGGCAAACATGTTGCGGGCATCGTGTCCGAGCGCGATATCGTGGTCGAGGTGGCACGCAATGGCAATGCCTGCGTGACCTCAACGGTCGAGGAGATCATGACCCGCAACGTCACCGGCTGCGCGGCGTCGGATCACGCCGACGATATCCTGCAAAAGATGACCAACGGGCGCTTTCGCCACGTGCCGGTGATGGACGGCGACGTGATGGTCGGGCTGATCTCGATCGGCGACGTGGTCAAGGCGCGCCTCGCCGAACTGGCGATGGAGAAGGACGCTCTGGAAGGGATGATCAAGGGCTTCTGATCGCGGCGGTGCGATTTTCCGCTGCGGCGCAGCAAATGCCCTCTTGCCAAGCGGCGCGCAATATTGTTGCCTGCGACTGACGCGGTCAGGGGAAACCGATGCGCATTGGCCTTTATCCCGGCACTTTCGACCCGATCACGCTGGGGCACACCGACATCATCCAGCGCGCCATGGCGCTGGTGGACCGGCTGGTGATCGGGGTGGCGATCAACCGCGACAAGCACCCGTTCTTCAGCCTGGAAGAACGGGTTGCGATGGTCGAGGCCGAGTGTGCCGGCATCATTGCCCGCACCGGCGGCGAGATCATGGTGCACCCGTTCGAGAACCTGCTGATCGATTGCGCCCGCGATGTGGGGGCGACGGTGATCGTGCGCGGGCTGCGGGCGGTGGCCGATTTCGAGTATGAATTCCAGATGGTCGGCATGAACCGGGCGATGGACGCCAGCATCGAGACGGTGTTCATGATGGCCGACGCGCGCAGGCAGGCGATTGCCTCGAAACTGGTCAAGGAGATCGCCCGGCTGGGCGGCGATGTCTCGAAATTCGTGACCCCCGCAGTGCGCGCGGCGCTGCTGGCGCGCTACCGCTGACGCCGGGGGCTGCCCGCCCCCGGACCCCCGGGGAGTACTTGCGCAAAGGAGAAATCGGGAGCGTTCGGCCCCTGCGCCTCAGCGCCAGAACGAAAGATATTCCAGCATGTCGGCGAACTTGCGCGCGGTGAACATGCTGGCCGTGCCGCCGTTGAGGGTCAGATCAAGGGCGATGGCCGCGCTCACGAAGGCGGCGAGAAGGAACGCAATACGGTCGGTCACGACGCCTCCAACGGGCCGAAGGGCAACCCGGATTCGGGTCTGACGGCGGGCACAGTAGTGGATCGCGGTCCCGGATTGAAGCGGTTTGCGCTTGCTTTCCCGCTATCGGATTTGGTTAGGGTGCGCCAGAACGAGAGGTGCGGGCGGGATGAGCGGATTGCTGGCGTTGCTGGACGATGTGGCGGCGATTGCCAAGGTGGCGGCGGCGTCGATCGACGATATTGCCGGGGGCGCGGCCAAGGCCGGGGCCAAGGCGGCCGGGGTGGTGATCGACGATGCTGCCGTAACGCCGAAATATGTGCATGGCTTCGAGGCCGACCGCGAGCTGCCGATCATCTGGCGGATCGCCAAGGGCAGCCTGCGCAACAAGCTGGTGATCCTGCTGCCGCTGGCGCTGGCGCTTTCGGCCTTTGCGCCCTGGGTGATCACGCCGCTGTTGATGCTGGGCGGGACTTATCTGTGTTTCGAGGGGGCCGAGAAGATCGCGCACCGGCTGGGGTCGGGGGGCGGGCATACCGATGCGGCAAGCGCAGGCGACGAAAGCCCGACCCATCTGGAAGAGGCCAAGGTGGCGGGGGCGATCAAGACCGATTTCATCCTGTCGGCCGAGATCATGACGCTGGCGCTGGCCACCATCCCGGAAGGCGCGATCTGGGTCGAGGCGGTGACGCTGGCGCTGGTGGGCATCGGCATCACAGCGCTGGTTTACGGCGGGGTGGCGGTGATCGTGAAGCTTGACGACATCGGCCTGCATCTGGCGCGGGTGGCGCGGCTGGCAATGACCCGGGCGGTGGGGCGGGGGCTGGTGCAGGCCATGCCGATCCTCATGGCGGTGCTTTCCACCGTCGGCACGGCGGCGATGCTGTGGGTCGGCGGGTCGATCATCCTGCATGGCGCCAAGGTGCTGGGCTGGGGCTGGCTGGCCCATCACATCGAGGCCTGGGCGGCGGCGGTGGGGCATCTTGGGCCCGAGTGGGCGCTTGGCGCAGTGGAATGGCTGGTCACGGCCGCGCTGGACGGGGTATTCGGGGTGGTGTTGGGGCTGATCCTGATTCCGTTGGCCAACCGGGTGGTGGCCCCGCTCTGGGCCAAACTGACCGGCAAGGGCGGTGCCGCCCTGCCCTAGGTGCCCTCCACCCGGGGGTCGATCGCGCCCAACCTGACCGCGTAAGACGCTGGTTCGAAACGAGGCGCATCCGGCAACCGGTTTCGGTTAAGATCATAGAAAGTCGGGTGGCGCTGCGATTCGGCGTTGCGGTTTTGTGGCGCTGGCGCGACGGTAGCAGCGGGGATGCTGCGATGAGGGTAAGGCATGGGCGAGATAGCAGAGTTTGAGCGCCGGATCACAGCGGCGCTGGAACGGATCGGGTCAGGGATCAACCGGCTGACTGACCCAGCGGCTGGGGTGGCAGCGGCGGCTAGTGATGAACTCGCGCAAGCGCGAACCGCGCTCGCCGAAGAAAAGACTGCCAACGCCCAGTTGATCGAGCGGTTTCGGGCGATCAAGGCGCGCGAAGCGCAGGCGGTCAGCGAACTTCAGGCGCGGATCGAGACCCTGACCCGGCAACTGGACGAGCAGGGGCAGGATCTGCGTCGGATGCGCAAGGCCGCAATCCAGTTGCGCGAAGCGCTGCGTGCCATGCGGGCGGCGCAGGTGGCGGGCCTTCCCGACCCGCATCTGATCAACAAGGCGATGCTGGCCGAGCTTGAGGCGTTGCGCGAAACCCGGCTTGGCGAGACCACCGAAATGGACGCAATCCTGGCCGAACTGACGCCGCTGCTGCAAGAGGTGGGACAAGATGCCTGAAATCGAGATCACCATCGGCGGCAAGGCCTTCCAGGTTGCCTGCCAGACCGGCGAAGAGCATTTCCTGCGCTCGGCGGCGCAGTTGCTCGACAACGAGGCACAACCGCTGCTGGCCCAGATGGGCCGCCTGCCCGAAGCGCGGATGCTGTTGATGGCGGGGCTGATGCTGGCCGACAAGACCGCGGCGCTCGAGGATGAACTGCGGGGCTTGCGGGCGCGGGTGACGGAACTGGAGGCCCGCCCCACGCCCGAGGCGCAGCGCGTCGAGGTGCCGGTGATCCCCGCCGCCGTATCCGACACGCTGGCCGAGATTGCCGCCCGCGCCGAGGCCCTTGCGAGCGCGATCGAGGAACGCGCGCCCGCCTGACCCGGCCGCCTGACCCGCCGGTCAGGCGCGCAGGGCGTCGGCCAACCGCGCGCCCAGGTCGATGAATGCCTCGATTTCTTCGGGTTTCTTCAGCAGGTGACGCAGCCGCAGCCGCATGCCGTCGGGGCCAAGGATCAGGATCGGCCGCCCGGTCTCCTCCGACTTCAGGCTTTGCCATTCGCTCAGCAGGGCCGCGATCTGCGCCGGATCGGCCCGGCCTGCGAGATCGCGGCTGGCGAAGGCGGTCGCGCCCGCCACCGGCGCCAGCGGGCGCAGGCCGGTAGCCTGTGCGGCCAGCCCCGGCCCGACCAGCATACCCAGCAGGGCCTCGCCCAGCGGTCCCTGCATCATCCCCAGCATCTTTCCGGCCATCGCGGCGGCCTCGGGCGGCAGCGGCGGGCCGAGCACCAGCAGGCCGTCGGGCCAGCGCGGTTCGGGGCGGGTATAGTCGGCCGAGGCGATCTCGGAGATGCCTTCACCGTTGTTGTGCTGGCGCCGGAGCGCAAGCTGCCATGGCGCGGCCGCCGATCCCGGCAGCGGCACCAGCCGGGTGCGCTCGGGGGCGCCGAACCGCGACAGGTTGATGTCGATCTGCCAGCCGCGACGCTGCGCCATGGCGTGCAGGGCGGCGCGGCGGCGCGTCTGGTTGCGCCACAAGAGCAACAGCAGGGCAGGGCCGGGAATGGCGCTAAAGGCCATGATGATGACGGCGGTGCTGTTGATCGGCATCGGCTGTCCTTTCGCTTTCCCCCGAAGTCTGGCCCCGATGTCAGGGCCGCGTCAATCCCGCCCTTACAGCTTCAGGCGGTAGCGGATATGGCCGTCGGGCGGGGTGAAGCTGTCGTAAAGCCGCCTTGCCGTCAGGTTTTCTTGGTCGGTGTGCCAGTAAAGCCGGTGCCAGCCGCGCGCCCTTGCCAGCGCCATCAGATCATTGATCAGCGCCCGCCCCACCCCACCGCTGCGCGCCGCTGCGGTCACGAACAGGTCCTCGAGGTAGCAGTCGTCGCCCAGCACCCAGGTTGAGGCGTGGTGGTGGTGCAGCGCAAACCCCACCAGCACCCCACCCCGACGCGCCAGCCGTGCGGTCAGCGGCGAGGCCCCATCAAGGATGCGCGCCCAGGTGTGCGCCGTGACTTCGGGGGCCAGGCTGACCCGGTAGAAGGCCAGATACTGCGCCCAGAGGTCATGCCATTCGGCCTCGTCGGTCGGGGTGGCGGTGGTGATCGTCAGGGTCATGTCAGCCGTGCCAGAATCCGGGCCCAACTGCGGATGCCCTTGTGAAAACTTTCCATCGCGTATTTCTCGTTCGGGCTGTGAATCTGGTCGTCGTCCTTGCCAAACCCGATCAGCATCGCGTCCATCCCGAGGATGCTTTTGAAATAGCCCGCAATCGGGATCGAGCCGCCACAGCCAACATAGGCGGCGGCGCGCCCCCATTCCGCGCTCAGCGCCTGTCGCGCCAGATCAAACGCCGGGTGGTCGATCGCCATCTGCCCCGCCGGGCTGGTGCCGTGCCCGGCGAATTCCACCGTGCAATCGGCAGGCAGCATCGCGCGCACATAGGCGCGGAAGCTTTCGCGCAGAACGTCGGGGTCTTGCCCGCCCACCAGCCGGAAGCTGATCTTGGCATGCGCCTCGGCCGGCAGCACGGTCTTGAAGCCGTCGCCGGTGTAGCCGCCCCAGATGCCGTTGACCTCGCAGGTCGGGCGCGACCACAGCATTTCAAGGGGCGTCCGGTCGGCCTCGCCCGCCGGGACCGACAGCCCGACATCGCCCAGAAAGCGGGCGTGATCGAAGGCCAGGTTCTGCCATTGCGCCCGAACCGCGTCCGGCAGTTCGGTCACGCCATCATAAAAGCCGGGCACGGTGATGCGGCCCGTGTCATCGTGCAGGCTGGCAATGATCCGCGCCAAAACCCGGATCGGGTTGATCGCGGCCCCGCCATACATGCCGGAATGCAGATCCTTGTTCGGGCCGCGCAGGGTGATTTCCTCGCCCAGCAGGCCGCGCAGCATGGTGACGATGGCGGGGGTTTTCGAGTCGAACAGGCCGGTGTCGCAGATCAGCGCCAGATCCGCGCGCAACTCAACGGCATTGGCTTGCATGAACGGGATCAGCGAGGGCGAGCCGGATTCCTCTTCGCCCTCGAAAAAGATCGTAATCCGCCCCGGCAGGCTGCCGTGAACCGCGCGCCAGGCGCGGCAGGCCTCGACGAAGGTCATCAACTGACCCTTGTCGTCGGACGAGCCCCGGCCCCGGATCACTTCTCCGTTGGCAGTTTGCTCGACCACCGGATCGAATGGATCGCGGCTCCACAGTGCCAGCGGATCGACCGGCTGGACATCGTAGTGGCCGTAGAACAGAAGGTGCGGCCCGGCCCCGCTGCCGCAATGCGCCACCACCATCGGGTGGCCGGGGGTCGGGCGCTTTTCGGCCTGAAACCCAAGGCTTGCAAGTTCATCCACCAGCCAGTCGGCGGCGCGGTCGCAAGCGCTGGCAAAGGCCGGGTCGGTGGAAATCGAGGGGATGCGCAGCAGATCGAGCAGGCGCGCGGTGGCCTGCGGCAAGGTGGCGTCGATCTGGCTCAGCACGGCATCAAGCGACATCGGGTTCTCCTGTGGAAGTGGGTCGGCGCGACCCTATCAGTCACAGCCCCCCTGTCCAGAGGCGGCAGGGCGGGCTAAACTGGCGGCAAGGCGATGACGGAGGTTCGAATGCGGTTGGCTGGTCTGGCGGTGGTGGTGGCGGCGGCACTGGGCACGGCGGCGGCGGCCGATCCGGTCACGGGCAAGGTGGCGCGCGCGGTGCTGTTCGCGCCCGAGGGGGCCGAGGTCGAGATGCTGCTGCCGGGCCTGATGTCCGACTCGGATGCGGCGGCGCTTGGAATGGTGGCCGAGGCCCAGCCTTATTACGGCGCGGTGGCAATCTCGCCCGACGAGGGGCTGATGGCCGAGGCCACCGTGGCGGCGGCGAATTATCACGATACCGATACCGCGACCCTGGCCGCTCTGGCCGGGTGCGACGCCAAACGCAGCGGCCAGACCCCCTGCGTGGTGGTGGCGCTGATCCGGCCCAAGGGTTGGGAGCCGCGCGCGCTGCAACTCTCGGCCGCCACCACCACCGGATTTGCCAAGGAATACAAGGGCCGCGGCGGCAAGGCGCTGGCGGTCTCGGCCAGCACCGGGCTGTGGGGCATTGCCAGCGGCAACGGCGCGGCAGCCGCGGCGGTAGCGGCCTGCGCCGCCAAGGCCACACCACCCGTGGCCGATTGCACGGTGGCGGTGCAGGATTGACGCCGCACGGCGGGGGAGCGTCAAATTGACCACTTCGCGAATTGGAAATTGACCGATATCAAAGTCTCTACCATCAATGCATACTAGAGACGTTCACGCCGGGGTTTTTCACGACCCGATGCAAGGAGACGCTGATGACTTATGATACCGCCCTTGATGCCGCGCTGAACCGGTTGCACGCCGAGGGGCGCTACCGCACCTTCATTGATATCGAGCGGCGGCGCGGATCCTACCCGAATGCGATCTGGCACAAGCCCGATGGCAGCGAGCAGGAAATCACGGTCTGGTGCGGCAATGATTACCTTGGCATGGGCCAGCACCCCAAGGTGCTGGCGGCGATGCACGAGGCGCTGGAATCGACCGGCGCCGGCTCGGGCGGGACGCGCAACATTTCCGGCACCACGATCTATCACAAGATGCTGGAATCTGAGCTGGCCGACCTGCACGGCAAGGAAGCGGCGCTGGTGTTCGGCTCGGCCTACATCGCCAATGACGCCACCTTGTCCACCTTGCCCGCGCTGTTTCCCGGTCTGGTGATCGTGTCGGACGCGATGAACCATGCCTCGATGATTCAGGGTATCCGCCGCGCCGGTTGCGAAAAGCACATCTTCAAGCACAACGACATGGCCGACCTGCGCCGGGTGCTGCAAGGCATCGAGCGTGGCCGACCGATCGTGATCGCGTTTGAATCGCTCTATTCGATGGATGGCGATCTTGCGCCGATGGCGGCGATCTGCGACCTGGCGGAAGAGTTCAACGCGTTGACCTATATCGACGAAGTTCACGCCGTGGGGATGTATGGCCCGCGCGGTGGCGGGGTCAGCGAGCGCGACCATCTGGCGCAGCGGATCGACATCATCAACGGCACCCTGGCCAAGGCCTACGGCGTGATGGGTGGCTATATTGCTGCATCTGCGAAGATGTGCGATGCGGTGCGCTCTTATGCGTCAGGCTTCATCTTCACCACCTCGATGGCCCCGGCGATTGCCGCCGGTGCGGTGGCGGCGGTGCGCCACCTGAAGGTCGATGGGTCGTTGCGCGAAGCCCAGCAAACCAATGCCCGCATCCTGAAAATGCGGCTGCGCGCGGCGGGGCTGCCGTTCGTCGATCATGGCACCCATATTGTGCCGGTGTTCGTCGGCGACCCGATCCATTGCAAGCTGGTGTCGGACTTGCTGCTCGAGCGCTATTCGATCTACGCCCAGCCGATCAACTATCCCACCGTGCCGCGCGGCACCGAGCGGCTGCGCTTCACGCCCTCGCCGGTGCACAGTCTGGCCCAGATCGACGCGCTGGTGCGGGCGATGGACGAGCTCTGGCAGCACTGTGCGCTGAATCGCGCCGAAATGTCGGCCTGAGGGCGGTTCTGCATATGCAAAAGCTCTTGCCCTGTGTTAATTTATTCTGAATAGAACGGGCAACGAGTCGCCTTTGGGCGGCTTGGGTGCATCGGGCAGGGACGGGACAAGACGCATGATCTGGCGAAGGACGGCACCTTCGACCGCCGAGGTCGACAAACCGAAAGGTTTTGACGACTTCGAGCTACGTCTGGGTGACGTGATGCGCGGCGAACGTGCAACCCTTGGCAAGTCCCTGCTGGACGTGCAGCGCGAGCTCAAGATCAAGGCCACCTATATTGCGGCGATCGAGAACTGCGATGTCTCGGCCTTCGAGACCCAGGGTTTCGTGGCCGGTTACGTGCGTTCCTATGCCCGCTATCTGGGGATGGACCCGGATTGGGCCTTCAAGCGGTTCTGCGCCGAGGCCAATTTCGTGGTGGCGCACGGCATGTCGGCGGCGGCTTCGTCGGCGGCGATCTCGGCGGTGCGCAGCCGGGGGGGCAACGATTTCCGTGATCCGCTGGCCAACCCGAAAGCCTCGTTCGTGCCGCGCGGGCCGGGCTTCATGACCCATGTCGAGCCCGGCGCGGTCGGGTCCGTGCTGGTGCTGGTGGTGCTGATCGGAGCGCTTGGCTATGGCGGCTGGTCGGTGTTGCAGGAAGTGCAGCGGGTGCAGCTTGCGCCGATCGACCAGGCACCAACCGTGGTGGCCGAGCTTGATCCCTTGGGCAATGTGCAGGGGGTGGCCCCGCTGGTGCGCTCGGCCCCGGCAGGTGACGCCGCGGTTGAGGCGGTGCCCGCCGCGAGCGATGCGATGGATCGGCTTTATCGCCCGCAGGCGCTGGACGTGCCGGTGATGGTGGCGCGCGACGGGCCGATTGCGGCGATTGATCCCGGCCGGACCGCAGCGCAGGCCGATGCCGCCACCGATCCGGTGCAACTGGCCGCCGAGCGCGCGGTGCAGGTGGTTCAGGCCGACGCTCCGGCGGTCGAGCTGCTGGCGGTGCGCCCCTCGTGGGTGCGGGTGTCGGCGGCGGACGGCACCGTGCTGTTCGAGAAAATTCTTGATGCCGGCGAGCGCTATGTCGTGCCGCAGATGGAGCAGGCGGCGCAGTTGCGGGCCGGCAACTCGGGCTCGGTCTATTTTGCGGTCAACGGCCAGACCTATGGCCCGGCTGCGCCCGGCGCGCAGGTGGTCAAGGGGGTTGCCCTTTCGCCCGAAGCGCTGACCGCGACCTATGCCGTGGCCGATCTGAGCGGCGACGCCGATCTGGCGCGGATCGTGGCGGTGGCGGAGGCCGATCTGACAGCGCCGCAGCCCTAGGCACTGACCTGCCGCCCGGCGGTCGCTGATCACCCAGAGGATTCTGATGTCGCTCAATCCCCTGCGCCCATGGCGCAATATCGTTCGGCGCAAATCGCGCCAGATCATGGTGGGCCGGGTGGCGGTGGGCGGCGATGCCCCGATCTCGGTGCAGACCATGACCAACACCATCACTTCGGACGTGGCGGCCACCCTGGCGCAGGTGCAACGCTGCGCCACCGCCGGGGCCGACATCGTGCGCATCTCGGTGCCCGACGAAGCTAGCACCGCAGCCCTGCGGGCAATCGTGCATGAGTCGCCGGTGCCGATCGTGGCCGACATCCATTTCCACTACAAGCGCGCGATCGAGGCCGCCGAGGCCGGGGCGGCCTGCCTGCGCATCAACCCCGGCAACATCGGCGATGCCCGCCGGGTGCGCGAAGTGATCAAGGCGGCGCGCGACCATGGCTGCTCGATGCGGATCGGCGTCAACGCCGGCTCGCTGGAGCGGCACCTTTTGGACAAATATGCCGAGCCCTGCCCCGAGGCCATGGTCGAATCCGGCCTCGACCATATCAAGCTGTTGCAGGACAACGATTTTCACGAGTTCAAAATCTCGGTCAAGGCATCGGACGTGTTTCTGGCCGCCGCCGCCTACAACGCCCTGGCCGAAGTGACGGATGCGCCGATCCATCTTGGCATCACCGAGGCCGGCGGGCTGATGTCGGGCACGGTGAAATCGGCGGTGGGTCTGGGCAATCTGCTGTGGGCCGGGATCGGCGATACCATCCGGGTGTCGCTGTCGGCCGAGCCCGAGCAAGAGGTCAAGGTCGGCTTCGAGATCCTGAAAGCGCTGGGGCTGCGCCACCGCGGCGTCACCATCATCTCCTGCCCCAGTTGCGCGCGGCAAGGGTTTGACGTGATCAGGACGGTGGCGGCGCTGGAAGAGCGGCTGGCGCATGTCACCACCTCGCTGAGCCTTTCGATCATCGGATGCGTGGTGAACGGGCCGGGCGAGGCGCTGATGACCGACATCGGTTTCACCGGCGGCGGGGCCGGGTCGGGGATGGTCTATCTGGCGGGCAAGCAAAGCCACAAGCTGGGCAACGCCGCGATGATCGACGAGATCGTCGAACTGGTGGAACAGAAGGCGGCGGCGATCGAGGCAGCCGCCGCGCCGCCGCTTGTCACTTCCTGACGGTCGTTCCGCGCTGGTCCAGCGATGAGCGCCCGCAAGGAAGCGAAAAGCGGCGGGTCAGCCCTTGCGCTGCTCGGCCACGATCTGGCGCATGCCGTCGAGCGGCACGTAGCCGCGCAGCATGGTCTGATCAATCACGAAGGTCGGGGTGCCGCTGATCTGCAGACGGTCGCCAAGGGCGCGGGTGGCGTCGATCACGGCGGTGACTTCGGGCATTTCCATGCGGACCATGATGGCTGGCCCGTCAAGGCCGAGTTCACCCGCGAGGCGCTTGAGCGTGGGCAGGGTGGCATCGCCGCGCAGGGTGATCAGGGCATCATGGGCGCGTTTGTAAGCATCGTCTCCGGCCAGTTGCCGCACCGCGATGGCGAACCGCGACGACAGCACCGATTGCTCGCCGAGAATCGGAAACTCCTTGATGATGAAGCGGATATTGCCGTCACTGGCGACCAGCTCGGCTATTTCCGCATGCGCCTTGCGACAATAGGTGCAGCGGTAATCGGAAAATTCGACCAGGGTGATGTCGCCATCAGGATTGCCGCCGACCCAGCTTGCCGGGTCGTTGAAAATGGCGTCGGAATTGGTTTGCACCAGGGTTGCGTCGTTGACCACGGTGGCCTGCTGCTGGCGTTGTTGCAGCACGTCGATCGCCTCCATCAGCACTTCGGGGTTTTCCATCAGGTAGGCGCGCACTTCGGCGCGAAAGGCGCTGCGCTCTGCATCGGTCATGATGGCAAGGTCGAGGGCGGCGGCGGGGCTGGCACAGGCCAGCACCAGGGCGGCGGCGGGAAGGAATTTCATCATGGCTCCGAAGCTGGCGCGGCGCGGGCCGCTGGATTGGCGGAAACATCGCAGAGATTGGCGCAAAGGCCAAGTCCCGACGGCAGTGGCTTGACCTTCGGGTTGGCGGCGGGGCTTATGTGGGGGCAAGCGGGTGCCGGTTGCAAGGTGGGGGTCGGTTGATCCCGGCAATGTGATGGCGGTTCCGGTTTGCCTTCGGCGAGGATATTTGGGCCAGCAAGAAAGGGTGGAGCAGGGGCATGCGGGCAATCGTCTGGGCGGTGCTGACCTTGTGGCTTTCGGTGCTGGCGCTACCTGCGCAGGATCTGTCGGCGCTGGCGCGGCTTGATCCGGAACGTTCGGCGGTAAGCGATCGGGGCGACGGGGTGGTGGTCACGCTGGGGCTGAGCCAGGCGGTGCCGTGGCGGCTGCGGCTGATGGCGGCGCCACCGCGTCTGGTGCTGGATTTCCGCGAAGTGGATTGGCACGGCTATGGCGATCTGGCGCGGGCCAGTGTGCGGGTCAAGGCGCTGCGGGCGGGGATGTTTCGCCCCGGCTGGTCGCGGCTGGTGCTGGAGCTGGATGGGCCCTACCGGGTGGCGCAGGCGGGCATGATGACCGACGGGCCGGTGCAGGTTAGGGTGCGGCTGGAGCCTGCCAGTGCCGCAGAATTTGCGGCCAGTGTGGCGCAACCCGAGCCCGAGGGCTGGGCCTTGCCACCGGTCGCCGACCTGCCGAGACCGCTGCC
>Ga0210046_1001929_pt1 | contig 15240 bp, 12 predicted proteins | sample CryGeyCG2114_250_FD_185461 | JGI IMG/M metagenome (GOLD analysis project Ga0210046, IMG submission 185461) | Groundwater microbial communities from aquifer - Crystal Geyser CG18_big_fil_WC_8/21/14_2.50 (SPAdes) (version 2) | ecosystem: Environmental > Aquatic > Deep subsurface > Groundwater ... | reverse complement strand
TGTTGAGCATAAAAAAAGGATGTTGAAATTCAACATCCTTTTTCGTTATAGAAAAATAGTATTAAAAATGCCACACATCGTGTTCCATATTAAAAATTTCTTCTTTAATTTGATCAGCTTCTAACAATAAATCTATTCCTAATTTATAGTCAATCAATCCTCTCTCATACACATTGGAGCGTTTGATGATATAGCTGTTAAACATTCTTTTCCAAAAAATATCTTCAAAAGTTCTTCGTTCCGCATCATTCTGTCTGTTAAACACATCATAATTTGCAAAAACATAACGAGCTTCAGGAAAATAAACCCAAAACAATCGTTTTAATCCTTTAAAATCACCATTTTCGTCTAAAACAGATACAATAGGAGAAATGCCCATAATACGTACATCCATAATAGAACGCTCTCTATCAAAAAACCAATCTTCTTTGATTTGATATTTAATAACATCTATACTTGCTGTTTCTTTGTAAGTTAGCGTAGGTACTAACTCTGCGAATTCATTTTCCACAAATATTTCTGTACTATCTCCCATTTTAGCAATTGCCTGAGAAATGGTTAGTTGAACAGTGAATTCATCATCGGCCTCATCAAATGCTGTGATAGTTCCTTCCATAATAGCATCCTTCATAACATCAAACAATGATTTTCTATCATTTATTTTTGTAATAGGATAATACAATGGATGATTGATTTTTTCTCTCAAATCTATTTCTCTCCATATTCTTCTATGCCACATAACATCTTGTTCTCGCACATGGGTATAGGGAACTACTCTTCGAGTAGGCGTATTTTCTTTAACCCAAGGTTTATCCAACACTTTTAAATCCTGAGAAAAAACATTTCCTGAGAAAAAACAGATAGCTAATGCTAATAATACTGTCGATAAACTAATAGATTTCATTTTAAACCTCCTTTGTGTTAATTAAATTACTTGAACAATAATTGGAGCAAGTGTTCTAGTAGAGCCATCTGGCATTTTCACTTTGATATCTTCAATATAAAATTTCTGATTTCTTGATGCCCCATTTATCAAACTTTTACATTTATCATTTAGTCTATTACCTGATACTTTTTCTTCAGTAATCATTCCAGATTTTACGGTAGAAAACTTAAATGCAGAAACATTAACATTTACTTCAAAATCAAAATTATCCATTTTAGCTTGAACAGTAGATGCTCCACCCAAAGCATTTTTCTGAATAGAAAACGAACCTGATTTACCTACTATTGAAGAAACAGGATCTGGTATTCTCTTTACCCTAAACTCTGATTTTCCTAGATTTACCTTATTTCCATTGTCATCTGTTCCTGTTACCACAATAGTAACCGTTTTAGCAGAAGCAGGAGGTCGCATGTTATACCCTTTGGATGTTTTAGATAATCCTGGACCTGAAGCGGTGAAGTTAGGCATAGGAGCTGAAACGGAAACAGGGTTATCTACTCCAATGTAAAACACATTCATTTTCTCTGCCGCTACAGTTGTTGACGGTTTTCCAACTTCAAAACTATGGTCAAAAGGATATATTTTTGGTCCTTTTTTAGTTTTTACTTTGATTATACCACCCCATTGATGAACACCAATAGATTCTTTAACCTTTAAGTATCCTTTTCCTGCATCAACATTTTTTAATTGATACCAACCTCCGTTTTTAAAATCTTCCCAAGAATTTCCTTTAGAACCTTTCATAATTTTAGTTTCATCCACTTCTCCGTTTTTCCACGCTGCACTATCTACTTTACCTATAAAAATTTCTGGATTTTGTGTGTCGTCATAAGCTGCTGTAAATATTTGAGCACTAAAAGAATCTGTTTCATTTAAAAATGCTTTTTTTGCGAATGCAAAACCATCTACTTTACTAAATGAAACAGAACCTGCGTCAATATTTTCATAAAGTTTTGCAACAGCTTCTGCTTCTGCACTTCTAACATCCGATTGAAATTTAGACAAGATAGTTACCACAGCAGCTAAAGGCACATGATAAAAATTCATCGATTCCCAATTTTTATCATCACCTTTTTTTGGATCTGGGGTTTCTAAAACAGCTAAAGTTTGCTTCATAATAGCTAATGCCTCTTTGTTATCTTTAAACAAATCTAATAATCCATTTTGATAGGTGTTCATTCTTTTTCGTAAATCAACAGCAGACCATTCTCCATCTTTTGGAGAAGCAGGATCAGCTAAACCCATTTTCTGAGTAGGAATATCATAGTTGTCTTTACTTTGAACATTTTTAATATGAAATAAACTATCGTCAGCTCCTTCGGGAAGTTTATCTGTTTCTTGAATAAGATGTTTTTTTAAATCCGCAATGTGTTGATATAAATCATCAGACATTTTCTTTACTATATTTGCTTTGTCTCTATAAGGACCCGATTTCACAGGGTCGTCTTGTGCTGCACTAGCAAAAGCTGTATAGTAAATTCCGGTTTTATCGGCAAATGATTCTGTTGAATTTTCAATACCAGTATTGACTACTATAAAGGCATCCAAAATATCTTTAGAAACGTTCATTGCTAATAAGGCTGTTAACACAAGGTACATCATACCTATCATCTTCTGCCTTGGGGGTAAATCTCCTCCACTCATAATTTTATAATTTTAAAAATTAGTTAAACAAAAAATAATTAGTTACGATTTCATGGCTGTTAACATATTGCCATAAACATTATTTAGAGCAGATAAGTTAGTAGATAATTCAGCAATGTTTTCTTTATATCGTTTAGTATCTTCAACCGAATCGGAAAGATTTGTCATCAAAGCAGTTATTCCAGCATACATTGCTTTCATCGTTTCAGCTTGTTGTTGAGAACCGTTTAATTGAGATTCGTAAGATGCGTTTAAAGCTTCTAAGGTAGATGCCATTCTTTTTAAATTATCGCCTGTAGCAGCACCAGATTCAGCAGCACTTGTTAATCCTGTTAATGCTTGTGACGCTTCTTCATAAGAACCAGCAAGTGTAGTTACTTTAGAAGATGCATTTTGTAAACTAGAAGTATATTCTGCTGTTGCAACTGAAGCATCTGATATTTCTGATAATTTATTTGCATTGGTGCTTAAACTTCTCAAACCTTGTCCTAAACTTTCAATTAATTCTGGACCTATTTTAGCTTCTTCCAACATAGTATCTAATTGCTCAACAGCATTTCCTCTTTTTCCATGACCATCTTCATCATCCATTCCAGCTAATTCTGGATAAGCCAACGTCCAATCCAAAGGTAAATGTTGCGGCTCAAAGGCTGATACAGCAAAAATCAATGCTTCGGTACTTAATCCCACAACAAGCATTGGTCCTGCCCCAGGCCAGTGCATGATTTTAAATAATGCCCCAACAATAACAACCGCGGCACCAAGTCCATAAAGTAATCCCATAACGGTTTTACCTTTTTTTGTTTCAAATAAAAATTCAACAATTCCCATAGTTTTTAGTTTTAAAAGTTAATACAATTTTAGATAGGTTTTTAATTAATTATTTTGATTATAAGTTATCATCTTTTGCTCTTCCTAAGTATGTCATCACACATCTAAATCCAATATATGATTTAGCTGTATCTTGATATTCATAAGTTCTTGTTCCTGTTTGTAAATAATATCCTATATCTTTCCATGAACCTCCTCTAATCACTTTTCGTTTCAACACTTCAGGCTCTTCATCTTTTGCATCGTATAAATAATCAGGATTTAAATCATGTGCAAAATTATAAGCAGATTCATCAAATGCGTTACTTGTCCATTCTGCAACATTACCAGCCATACAATATAATCCAAAATCATTAGGGTTATAAGAATTTATTTTTACTGTGTGGAAACCTCCATCATCAATATAGTTACCTCTCATTGGTTTAAAGTTACCTAAAAAGCAACCTCTAGCATTTCTGATGTAAGGACCACCCCAAGGATAAGGACTTAAATCTAAGCCTCCACGAGCAGCATACTCCCACTCTGATTCTGTTGGTAATCTAAAATCATTTACAGGAGGAGAACCTAACTCCGATAAGAAAGCATGTAATAGTCTTGTTCTCCAGATACTGAAGGCTGTTGCTTGTTTCCAAGAAACTCCCACAACAGGATAGTCATCATAAGCAGGATGCCAAAAATAATTTTGAGTCATTGGCTCGTTGAATGAATATGTGAAATCGTGAATCCAAGCTAATGTGTCAGGATATACATTTATTACATCTCGCATAATAAATTTACTTCTGTCTAAAGAAAAAGCATGTCTAGCTCCTTCTGGACCATTAAGTGCATCTCTACTAGAACGTTTTGCGGCACTTCTAAAATCTATCCAATAATAGGTGTAGTTTAATTTACGAGTATCTACTTCCCTTCTGTTCATATAACGCTCTGCAGGGTTATAATACATAGGTTCTAAAGCTTCTCTTACTTCTGGCTCATTCCACCTAACTTTAGCATACCAATCAAGAATTGGCTCATCATATTCTTCTTCAAATTCATTTGTGGTGATTAAAAGCTCTTCATTGTCATCCGCTAAAATTTTACGGAAAATAGAATCTCTTACATGATATACAAACTGACGGTATTCATTGTTTGAAATTTCTGTTTGATCAATATAGAATGCTTGCACAGAAACCGTTCTGGTTTGAGCGGTAAGAGCATAAGGAACATCTTGGTCTGATGGTCCCATGTTGTAGCTACCCATAGGGATAAACAACATTCCGAAAGGGTCTGGTTGATACCATTCCTCTCTACCTTGAACACCAATTAGTTCGCCATTACCTTTACTACATGCATAAAGAATGACTATAGTCATTAATATTACTATTTTTTTCATTGTTACCTCCTTTCTTTTTCTTTTACCACTTATTTTATAAAAAGTGGTTACTATTCATCTTCAATTTATTGTTTTAGTTTTGAAGACGAGTTGCCTTAAACGTGAGTTTTAAAAAATGGTTACAGTTTTATTATAAAAATCTAACAGATCGATAAACTTCTCTTTTTGGTTGTTTATAAATACTTGTACAATATCTAAGCATTAATTCAAAACTACCACTACTGTGATCTCCTAAAGAAGATGTTGTTAAATCATAAGCTACACCTAATTTTAATCCTGGAAATTTAATAAAATCACCGATATTAGCTCCAACAATAATTCCAATAGCGTCTTCTATTCTATAAGTAACGCCTCCCCATACCTTCATATTGTATTCCATTAGAACATTAATATCTAATTGAGTAGAAGCAGCATCTGTTTTTGCAAGAATAGATGGCTTTAAAATCCATTTTTTATCATTATTAATATCCCAATCGTATCCTGCCATTATATAGTAGTGACGAGATTGTTCAAAGTTAAGAGCTCCAACACCAGAATTTCCTGCTGCTGCTTTTTCAACGGAAGTTTGAGGGATGTGAAGTGTAGAAATACCAACATACATTTTATTAGCTATAGAATAGTATAATCCAGCACCAAAATCGAAAGTAGAAGCTGAAGTTCCTGCGTTAGGAATTGATGGGTCTAAGTTTGGATCATCTATTGCGATAAAGTTATCTCCGAATTTTTTACTCAACATTCCACCTTCAATTCCAATACCTAATTCACCTGGTCCTAATTGTAAATGATAAGCATAAGCTAATTTTGCTACAAATGATGTTTCTATTCCTAATTTATCTTGAAAAACAGTAAGCCCAATACCATGTTTACTAATACGTGCATCGGCACTAAATAAATGTGTTTGAGGGTTTCCTTCAAAACCTGTCCATTGCTGACGAGTTAACAACGTACCACAAATACCACCATTATGTCCAGCTGAGCCAGGATTTATGGCTAGTTTATTAAACATGTTTTGTGTAAATTGAGCATCTTGTTGAGCAAATAAAGTTATAGAACTTATTGCTGTTAAGGATAAAGAAAGTAATACTTTTCTCATACAATTATTGTTTAGTTGGTTTAATTATTAAGCTAAATTATTAAAATGTTTGTCAATTAGTCGGCTAAGATAAATAAAAAATTATAATATAAAAAAACTTTTTTGATTTTATTTTGTTAATTTCTTGTTGATAACTTGAAAAACAAGGTGTTTGATAAATAACAAAAAGTTAAAAAAAATGAATTTTCTGTATTGATTAGATTAGTTTTTGAAATGTTTGCCACCATTTGTCTGGCATTTCATTATTGGATGCTGTTTGATAATCCTTGTAAGAACATGGAACTAATAAATGACGTTCGTATTTGATTTTTGAATGAATAGGATAAGGTATGTCCATCCACCACCTATCGCTTTTATCACTTTTATAAAAAATTAAATCGTGTTTTCCATCTAATATGGTAACAAGATACTTTGTATAATTTGTTCTGCTTCCTATTGGGAAATCATTTTTTCTTGAATTTACTCCTTCAATAAAATACCATATCATTTGGGCAACACTATGAACTGTTTGGTTGTTGATATCTATTTCTGGATTCACTTCATAAAACCCAATAGATGTAAGTTTGTCGCTCATTCCTGCATAGCGTGCAAGTTGGCAAGCTTGTTCTCCATAAAATCCGTTTGGAGATGCATTCTTATTTGCTGGAGCTTCTGATTGCCGGACTGACGATATATCAAAACTAACGAAATCTGCATTTCTAATAATAGGTTCTGCTTCTTCCATGTTTTTTTGGATTTGTCCTAATCGGTAAGCATCAAAGTAAAGTTTTTCTATTAAACCCAACTCTTCTTTTGAAACAAAATAGGATTGATATCCTATATTAGCATAATTAAATAAAAAGTTGGGTTGGTGAAGTACAATTTTAGTTAAAAAGTTATTTGCATTTATTCCATCATTGGCTTCTCCAAAATTAAGTTTTGAATCTATTGTAACTAAATTTACGGTTTGTTCTAATTTTTGATATGCTAAAAAATTAGCATAAGTCAAATCCTGACTTCCCCCAATCATTAATGGAATGATTTTGCGTTTTACAAGATTTTCAATAATTGCACTAAGAGCAAAATAAGTATCATTAACTGTTGCTCCTCTTTTTAAGTTTCCAAAATCGACTATTTTTTTATTTCCTGGAGTTATGAGTTGATAAAGGTATTTTCTTATTAAATTAGGAGCTGATGCACAACCTTTGTTGTCGTAGGTATTCCTATCTTCTTCAACACCTATTATAGCTATAGATATTCCTTCTAAATCGTTTTGTTCGGCATTAAATAAAAGTATATTAGTTGCAAGTTGATTTTCATTATAATCAAAAGCAAAAATATCTTGTTGAAGATCTATGGGATTGAAGTAGTCTGAAAAGTTCATGTCAAAGTTAGTCTTTATAGTTTATAAAGTTGGAAGTTATTTTTACATTATTACATTTTCAAATTGCTACATTTACTACATTAATAAGATTCCTTCACTTCATCCCGTCCCGATAACTATCGAAAGCTTTCGGGATTTTGTTCGGAATGACGTTAACACCTAACCACTAACACCTAATTACTAACTCCTAACACCTTATTTCTTTTTCTTCTTGCTTTTTGCTTTAGTTTTGTTCGCTATCAATTTTTCTACATCTTCTAAGGTCATTTTTTCCACATTTGTATCTTTTGGTAGCTCAATTTTAGTTTTTCCTTTCACAACATTAAATCTTCCCCAACGTGCTTTTTGAACAGAAATACCTTTGCTTTCCCAATTATGTATGTATTTGTCTTTTTCTTTTTGGAGTTTATCTTCAATTAAAGCTTTAATATCATCGTCTGAAAGATTATCAAAGTTATATTTTTTGCTTACATTAATAAATATATTGTTCCATTTAATAAAAGGCCCAAACCTTCCCACTCCTTTTTGAACGGGTAGTTTATTGTAATGTGTTATTGGGGCGTCTGCATTTTGTTTCTCTTTAATTAACTCAATTGCTCTATTTAAAGTAACTGAAGTGATTTCTTCTCCTTTTGGTATGGACACAAATTTTTCTTGATATTTTATATAAGGTCCAAATCTACCGTGAGCAACAACAATGTCTTCATTTTCATGTTTTCCAAGTATTTTTGGGAATTGAAATAATGTTAAGGCTTGTTCTAAAGTAATGGTAGAGATGTTCTGGTCATGTTGAAGGCTTGCAAATTTTGGTTTTTCTTCGTCTTCCGTTTTTCCAATTTGAATCATTGGTCCAAATTTTCCAATTCGGGCAATAACTTGTTTTTTTGACGTTGGGTCTATTCCAAGCAATCTTTCTCCGCTTGCTCTATCTGCATGTTCTAACGTATTCGTGATTTGTGTGTGAAAAGGGGTATAAAAATCGGAAATCATATCTGTCCATTTTTTCAATCCTTCAGCAACTTCATCAAACTCTTGTTCTACTTTTGCAGTAAAATTATAATCCAACACTTTCCCAAAATTTTCTACTAAAAAATCAGTAACTACAATACCAATATCAGTTGGAAACATTTTTTTCTTTTCAAAGCCAAAATTCTCTTTAAGCGTTTGTTGCTTCAGTTCGTTGTTTTTTAATGTTAAAACAACATAATTACGCTGCCCTCCATCCCTGTCTTCTTTTATGATATAACCTCGTTTTTGAACAGTTGAAATTGTTGGAGCATAAGTAGAAGGTCTGCCAATGCCTAATTCTTCTAATTTTTTAACCAAACTTGCTTCTGTATATCTTGGTGGATGGTTAGAATAGCGTTCAGTTGCAGAAATTTCGTTAGCAACAAGTGTGTCATTTATTTTAACTGGAGGTAAAATTCCTTCTTTATCTTCTTCAGCTTCGTCATCATTAGATTCTAAATAGACTTTTAAAAATCCTTCAAAAAGTAAGACTTCTCCTTTTGCCAAAAATTTTTCTTTTGTTGTTGAAATTTTTATGGTAATAGTTGTTTTTTCAAGTTTTGCATCGCTCATTTGAGAAGCAATGGTTCTTTTCCAAATTAAATCATACAATCGGGTTTGAGCACTATCACCACTAACTGAGTGTGCGTTCATGTAAGTTGGTCGGATAGCTTCATGTGCTTCTTGGGCTCCTTTAGATTTTGTTGTAAATTTTCTTACTTGTGAAAAAGCTTCTCCATAAGAAGTTGTAATTTCTTTTTTTGCTGCTCCAATGGCATCATTAGAAAGATTAACGGAATCTGTTCTCATGTAAGTAATCTTTCCAGATTCATATAATTTTTGAGCAACCGACATTGTTTGAGCAACTGAAAATCCTAATTTTCTGCTTGCTTCTTGTTGAAGGGTTGAGGTTGTAAATGGTGCTGCTGGAGATCTTTTTGATGGTTTTGTTTCTAAATCTTCTATTGAAAATTGAGCGTTTTTACAACTATTAAGAAATGTTTCTGCTTCTTGTTTTGTTTTAAAACGATGTGGCAATTCTGCTTTTATAGATGCTCCATCATTTGTTTGAAATTGAGCAACTACTTTATAAGCTGATTCGTGATTAAATTTTTCTATTTCTCGTTCACGCTCCACAATTAAACGCACAGCCACAGACTGAACCCTACCTGCAGAAAGTGATGGTCTAACTTTTTTCCATAAAACAGGTGATAATTCATATCCAACTAATCTATCTAACACTCTTCTTGCTTGTTGAGCATCTACTAAGTTTGTATCAATTTTTCTTGGATTTTCTATTGCTTTTGTGATGGCTGTTTTGGTTATTTCATGAAAAACAATACGTTTTGTTTTCTCTTCTTTCAAATCCAACGCCTCTAATAAATGCCATGAAATTGCCTCTCCTTCACGATCCTCATCCGAAGCCAACCAAACCATTTCAGCTTCTTTAGCCATTTTTTTAAGTTCGGCTACTAATTTTTTCTTATCCGAAGGAATTACATAATCTGGTTTGAAGTTGTTTTCAATATCTATTGATATATTTTTTCCTGGTAAATCTCTAATGTGTCCAAAACTAGATTTTACAGTAAACTCTTTTCCAAGAAATTTTTCTATAGTTTTGGCTTTGGCAGGAGACTCAACAATAACTAAATTTTTTGTCATGCTCATATTTTTAAAATCATTCTGTTTAATTATGGAATGATTTTTTGAATTTAAAGGTGCAAAGAAATGAAATAATATTCGTGATTTCCAACTTTTATTCTTTTTTACCTAAAGTAAAATAGGTTTATTGTTTTTTTTATAGTACCCCATAGTTTAATTATATGTTTGATATTAAATTAATTACAAATCACTAAACAATCTTTTTTCAATATAATTTAAGTTATTACTTTTGCTTAAAAAAATTAATGGAACAACTAAATCAAATTACTATAATAGGAACAGGAAACTTAGGCTCTTCTATTTTAAAAGGTCTAATTGAAAGTAAATCGTTTAATTTTCCTGATTTTACGCTTACAAGAAGAAATACAGATAAATTACTTTTTTTTCAAGAAAAAGGTTGTCGGGTAACTTCAAATAATATGGAAGCAATAACAAATGCTGATATTATTATTTTAGCCGTTTTGCCCCAAAAAATCAATGAAGTTTTACATGAAATTAAAAATTCCATTTCGGAAAATCAACTTGTTATTTCTGTAGTAACAGGCATAAAAATAAGTGAAATTCAACAAATAATTGGCACGTCTATTCCTGTTATTAGAGCCATGCCTAACTCAGCTATTGCTATAAGAGAATCTATGACTTGTATTGCTTCTTCTGAGCAATTTAAAACCCATGTACCAATTGTTCAACAATTGTTTGATAAGGTTGGTCAAACCATTATTATTAATGAAGAGCAAATGACATCTGCAACAGCTTTATGTGCTTGTGGAATTGCTTTTTTTCTTCGGGCAATAAGAGCTGCATCTCAAGGTGGAAATGAAATTGATTTTCATGCTAGCGAAGCTCTAAAAATGGCAGCCCAAACTGCTCGTGGTGCTGCAAGTTTATTGATTGCCAATCATTCTCATCCTGAAGATGAAATTGACAAAGTAACTTCACCGAAAGGTTGTACTATTGCTGGGCTAAATGAAATGGAACATAACGGGTTTAGTTCTTCTTTTATTAAAGGAATAACTGTTTCTGCTAAGCAAGCGAAAGAATTATACAAAAAGGATTAACCTGAGTCGATTATCAATACTCGTAAGGTAATACAGTAGAACGCTTATCTTTAGAAATAACTATCATAGAATGCATATTTCTAATTTCTTCAATTTGAGAAAGCTTTTCTTTCACTAATCGGTCGAAAGCAGCAATGTCTTTCACAATTATTTTTAAGAGGTAATCTGCTTGACCTGTAACATTGTAGCACTCCATAATTTCATCAATTTCACCAATTTGTTCGATAAAATTGTTTATCGCATTATCTCGTTGACGAATTAAAGAAATTTGCATAAAAGCACACAGCCCTAAATGAAGTTTTGATTCGTTTACTAGAGCGTGATAACTCTCAATAAACCCTTTTGATTCTAATTTTTTTACCCGCTCAAGCGTTGGTGCAGGTGAAAGTGCAATGTCTTTTGATAGTTGTAAATTGGTGATTTTCGCATTTTCTTGAAGTTTTTTAAGTATCTTCAAGTCTATTTCATCTAGTTTCATAATTTTAATGATTACCTTTTTTCTTGAGACAATATTAAATAAATTCAATGTTAAATTTTACTCTTTAATGTTAAATTTACAATTAAATTTCAGTTCTAAATTAAAGCATATAAAACTGGCTTACTGGGAGAGGCATCGCTTTCAAAACTTGCTATTTGAATATTAAGTAAGTATTTTCCATCTAAAATGGAGTCAGCTACAAAAATTAATTCTGAAATGGTTCTGTGAGCTTGTGTATTTTGTGGATATTCCCAAAAAGCATGGTGTGCTTTTAGTGCTCCTCCATCTTCTTCTTTGTCAATAGATGGTGAATCTATTAACAAATGGTTGATGCCATTTTTGGTTAAAAATAGAACTGCGTCTTCTTCTATATAAGTTGGATTGGTGTTGGAATATTGCATGGTTTTTTTAGCTTCATCATTTGGTAATGTTCTAAATATTATGGCTTCCGTATCCGTTGGTTGCCAAAGTTGTTTTATCTGTTTCAATGTTATAACACTATCATTTTCTATTTTTTCAGGCACTATTGAAATTACATCTGCTAAAAAGAAAAAATGTTTTAAACATTGATTGATGGTATATGGCTCCTTACTAATATGTCCCACACACTCTGTATGTGTTCCATGTCCGTGGGGATTAAAAAAAATGTTTCTAAAGTTTACTGCTCCACCCAAATTCACATCTCCTACAAAACCATTCTCCATTACGGGAGTAAACTCAGGTTTAGAAACATACCAAGCAGTAATATTTTCTGGTGTATTACTTAAAGGCAATGAAATATCTATCGGTTGAGATAAATCTACATTGTATTTTTTTCCTTGATGAGTGATGGTTGTTATCATTTATGATTGTTTTTGCCACGAATACACGAATACATCCTTTTTCATTCGTGCATTCGTGGCTAATTTTTATAATAATTCATTTTTTTACTTACAGAATACACGAATATTTTTTTTGCCACGAATGCACGAATTTAAGTTTTTATATTAATTAGTCATAAATTCTATTTTTTAGTTGTTCAACTTTTTTTGCCACGAATACACGAATACATCCTTTTTCATTCGTGCATTCGTGGCTAATTTTTATAATAATTCATTTTTTTACTTACAGAATACACGAATATTTTTTTTGCCACGAATACACGAATTTAAGTTTTTATATTAATTAGTCATAAATTCTATTTTTTAGTTGTTCAACTTTTTTTGCCACGAATACACAAATACATCCTTTTTCATTCGTGCATTCGTGGCTAATTTTTATAATAATTCATTTTTTTACTTACAGAATACACGAATATTTTTTTTGCCACGAATACACGAATTTAAGTTTTTATATTAATTGAACTAAAATATAGCTACTAATAAACTAATATTTTTTACAATACTACTCTTTGAGATTTCAATCTTAACTCTCCAAAATTTACTAATAAAGCTAATTTGTTTTCAGAAACTTTTAAGTAGTTTATACATTGAGCTATAAAATCATCTGAAATGCCAGAAACTCCTTTTGCTTCAAGTATAATTTTATCATAAACAACAAAGTCTGCGTGAAATTTATGTGGTAAAATAATACCTTTATAATTTACTTCGTACTTCTTTTCACGTTCATAAGGTATTCCAGCTTTTTTAAATTCATACTCTAAAGCATCTTTATAAACTATCTCCAAAAAACCAGCTCCTAATTGATTGTGTACATCCATACAAATGCCAATAATTTTAAAACTTTCTTCTTTGTAGATAATGTTAGTCATAAATTCTATTTTTTAGTTGTTCAACTTTTTTTGCCACGAATACACGAATACATCCTTTTTTATTCGTGCATTCGTGGCTAATTTTTATAATAATTCATTTTTTTACTTACAGAATACACGAATATTTTTTTTGCCACGAATGCACAAATACATCCTTTTTCATTCGTGCATTCGTGGCTAATTTCATACAAAAAATAAATCGGATGTAATTTTATCGGTTAAAAAAATTCCTTCTTGGGCTAAAGTTAGTTTATTTTCTGAAATAGTAATTAAATGAGTGTTTTTATATGTAGCTAATGCTGCGAAAAAATGGTTAGAAATTTCAGAAGAAAATGTTTTTTTTATGAATCCCATATCAACACCCCAAATGGTTCGCAATCGGGTTAATATGTATTCATTATAAGCTGTTGTTTCGTCAATAATTTCTTCTTCAAAAAAAGGTAAATTTTGCTGAATTGCTTTGGTGTATTTAGTGTTGTTGGCAATATTCCAACTTCTTTTTTGAGAGGTATTATTTTTAATAAATGAATGTGCTGAAGGACCAAAACCCAAGTAATTTTCTCCTTTCCAATAATTGCTGTTGTGTTGCGAAAAAAAACCTTCTTTGCCAAAATTTGAAATTTCGTAATGTATTAATCCTACTTGTTTAACTTTTTCAATCAATAAGTTGAATTGCTCAATAGCTTGTTCATCAGATGGAATAACTGTTTGCTTGGTTTTTACTAAATGATATAACGCAGTTTTTGGTTCAACCGTTAGGGTGTAAGCCGAAAGATGAGGGATATTTAATTGTATAAATTTATCAAGGTTATGTTCCCATTTTTTAAGCGTTAATTGTGGGCTATTATAAATTAAATCTATGGTAATATTATTAATACCAGCATCTTGACTCAATAGAATACTTTTTTCGGCTTGTTGTTGGTTGTGTGCACGATTAAAAAATTTTAAATCTTCATCAAAAAAAGACTGAACACCAATGCTTAATCTATTTACTCCATTGTTTTTTAAGATTTTCAGCTTTCCAATATTTATATCATCAGGATTACACTCTAAAGTAAATTCTATTTTTTCCTCCAACCTATAGTTTTTATAAATGGCTTCTAAAATTTGAGCTAATTCTTCCTCAAACAATAAGGAAGGAGTTCCTCCACCAACATAAATAGTAGCTATTTTTTCATTGTTGGGTAATACTGTTTTTTTTAATTCAATTTCATTACAGATAGTGTTAACAACTGTTTGTCTGTTTGTAAGATTGGTGGAAAAATGAAAATCGCAGTAGCTACATTTTTGCTTACAAAAAGGGATATGTATATAAATTCCTGCCATTAAATTAGGGGTTAGTAGTTAGGGGTTAGGGGTTAGGGGTTAGTAGTTAGAGATTCATCACTTCATCCCGTCCCGATAACTATCGGGAGCTTTCGGGATTTCGCTAGGAATGACGCTAACACTTAACTATTAATTCCTAACACCTAATTTTCACATTAACCTATTTATTCAACACTATCCTAAAAGTAGTTCCTTTTTCGTTTGATTGTTTAACAAAAATTTTTCCTTTATGGTAGTTTTCAATAATTCGTTTAGATAAGGATAAACCTAAGCCCCAACCTCTTTTTTTAGTGGTAAACCCCGGTTCAAAAATGGTTTTTTGTTTGTTTTTTGAAATTCCTGTTCCTGTATCTGAAATATCTATATAAATAAATTGCGTTTGATTGATAACATGAATATCAATTTTTCCAACTCCTTGCATTGCATCAACTGCATTTTTAATAATGTTTTCCAATACCCAACTAAGCAACGATGCGTTGAATTGAGCAAAAACAGGAATTGATTGATAAAAATGTGTTGAAATTTCTACTTTTTTTGAAATTCTAACTGTTAAATAATCAACCGAATGATTAATAGTTTCGGTTAAGTTGCTTTTTTCCAATTTAGGTTCGGAACCTATTTTAGAAAATCGTTCGGTTATAGTTTCCAACCGGTCTATATCTTTGGTAAGTTCTTTTATGGTAGATGATTCAACATCTTTTGTTTTTAA
>Ga0210046_1001915_pt1 | contig 15339 bp, 16 predicted proteins | sample CryGeyCG2114_250_FD_185461 | JGI IMG/M metagenome (GOLD analysis project Ga0210046, IMG submission 185461) | Groundwater microbial communities from aquifer - Crystal Geyser CG18_big_fil_WC_8/21/14_2.50 (SPAdes) (version 2) | ecosystem: Environmental > Aquatic > Deep subsurface > Groundwater ... | reverse complement strand
ATAAGATTATTACTTGCAGATGCTATAATTGTAGCATTAACAATCGTATTGATATGCAAATTACTATCAGTATGCTGAAATAAATTCAGGATGTAAGGATCAATATCAGTAACTCCAACAATGAATGAAAGAATATTTACTCCCATATTTCCGTAATTAGCAACAACAATATTTGTAAGTACGGCAAAGAAGCCAAAAAGTAATCCAAATACTAAAGCAGTTTTAAACTCCAAAGGATTTTGCGTATTGTTTACCTTTAATGGTTCAACATTAGATGTTTTACTTTTTATCTGAAGCAAAGCAATTAACACAGCACTTATAATTACAAATGCAGCAAAATAGGGCAGTAACTTCATCGCAACATTAAAATTAAAGATCCAGGCAAGCATTAATATTCGGATGTACATCATTCCGGTTGCAGCAAGTATTCCGGATGTGATTGTAACAACATCATTTTCTTCTTTACTTTTTTTAGCGAGTATAATTGTAGTTGCTGTGCTGCTGTATAATCCACCCAAAACTGCTGATAATATTATTCCGGAATTTGGGAACACAAACTTTTTTAACAAATAGCTGAAATAAGAAATACTGGAAACGGCTACAATTGATAACCAAATTTGATAAGCAGAAATGTTAATCCACTTAGATATCGGATCGTGCGGCAGTAAGGGTAAAACTATACCAGCAATAATTATGAACTTGGCAAGGGTTGTGAATTCATTCCTGTCAAATTTTTTTGAAAATTGAAAGAGACTTTCTTTGATCTCCACAACGATTAAGATTGTTACAACAATCAGCATCACCATCCACGGCGGCTGCAAATAAACAAGCGGGGTTAAGCAGTAAGTAATTAACGCTATAATTAACGAGGTAAAGCCCCATTGATTTTTTATTTTAATTTTATTGAAATAATAGATTCCCAAAAATGCCGAAAGGACAAAGCCTCCGGCAAAAAATAATGCAAGATTTTCAGGCATTACTATGTAAAGAATAAAACCTAAGATTCCGATAAGAGTGATTGTACGATCAGTTCCAAACAATGACTCAAACTCAAGTTCAATATGAAGTCTTCTTTGCTCAAGTCCGATTAGTAAAGAGAAAAGAACAACCAACAAAAAGCTGCTTAAGTCTTTAGGTATTTGTGAAATTATTTCCATAGAAATTTAATTTTATTTGTTTTCTAACTGCGTTACTGCACTTATCTGCTTATTTATTTTTATTAATTACCGATTTAATTCTCATTAAGCGATTTATATCGGCGCGTTCATTTTCGTCTAATCTCATTTGGATAAAACGAACTGAGTTTTCAAATGAAGGGATAAGTATATATTCAAGTGCGTTAACTCTTCTTCGTGTAATTTCAATTTCTTTTGATAAAACTTCAACCTGCCTCTGGTACTGAGCTAACTGAAGAAGATGTTTAATTGTTTCATTTATTTTACGCACTACATTATCCAATTCGGAATTGGTATCTAAAAAACTAAAAGGTGGCTTTTCTAATTTACAATCAATAGAAAATTTTGGTACGCGAAAATTAAGCATCATTTCTAACTCTTTATTCAACTCAGTCTTTATAACCGGTGATGATAACAGTACAGTTAGATAATCACCTCTTACTAACCCGCCGCCTAAAATAAATAAGGAGTAAATTTGTTTTAAAGCTTCATTAACTGCTTGTTTAACATCAATAAATTTTTTATTTGCACTTTGTTGCAGATTAATAAGTTCATCTAATTTTTGCTTTAACAATTTATGTCCCCGATGAGCCATAGCTAAACGCCTGGTTATCTTCATTAAAATCATACGGTTTGCATTAACTGTTACTTGCATAAAAATCTATTCTTGTAAATGAATTATAATTTGAAAAATCATTCTTGCAATCTAACATTACTTTCATCTGGTTGAAGATGAACTGCAGCGTGTGTTTGATCTCCAAAATGTTCTCTAAATCTGTCCTTTAAATTATAAGCTATTTTATGAGCTTCAGAAATATTTAAAGTTGGATCAACGCTAATATGTATTTCAATAGAAATATTATGTCCGATATTTCTTGTTAATAAATTATAAGCATCATGCACGCCTTCAGTTTCTTTAGCAACTTTTATTATCTCCTCTTCAATTTCTTTAGGTAAAGATTTTTCTAAAAGATCATTAATAGCTGGCACAAATAATTTGAAAGACACATAAATTATGAAAAAGCTTACAACAATAGCTGCAAGCGGATCAAGTAAATGCCAGTTATCGCCAAGATAAATTGCGCCGCCAATTCCTAATGCAGTTCCTATGGATGAAAATGCATCAGAACGATGATGCCATGCATTTGCTATAACTACTGAGCTGTTTACATTTTTTCCGACCGCTACTGTATAATGATAAAGCGCTTCTTTTGTTATGATGGAAATAATGGCTGCTATAAGTGCAATGGGTTCCGGACTTTTAATTTGTCTTCCATAAAATAAGAAGTCTATTATTTCTATTGCACCGCTGTAAAAAATTCCAAAACCAACAAACAGTAATATCATCCCAACAATAATTGTAGCAAGCGTTTCAAACTTCCCGTGTCCATAATCGTGTGATTCATCTCTTGGCTTACTGGACGCATTTACAAAAAACAAAACAATTATATCTACAAGAAAATCAGATGATGAATGAACCGCATCAGCAATCATTGCAGCACTATGTCCAAAAATTCCCGCTAAAAATTTTATTATAACAAGTACAGTATTAAATATCGCACCAACAATAGTTACTTTAAAGATTTTTTTCTTCCTCAACTCTTCTTCAGCGTTATTGCTACCCGAGTTTTTAGAAACTGTATTTACTTCTTGATTTATCAATTATTTTAATCTTTCCCATTTTGCTTTACGACACTGTAAAATTTATCGATATATTTTTTGTGAATTCGCTTTAAAAGATGTGGTGGTAATTGTGAAACTAATTGCCAACCAATATCTAAAGTTTTTTCGATGCTTCTATTTATACCGCGTTCCTGTTTAACAAATTTTTGTTCAAAATTATCTGCAAAGTCATAAAATAAAAGATCTTCATCGGATAAAGCTTCTTTACCTAAAATTACAGTCAACTCACGGGCTTCTACACCTCGTGCATAAGAAGCAAAAAGTTGATTAGCCAAATCAGCATGATCTTCTCTTGTTTTTCTCTCACCAATTCCTTTATCGCGCAAACGGGATAACGAGGGCTGGACATCAATAGGAGGATAAATATTTTTTTTGTGCAATGATCTTGAAAGTATGATTTGTCCTTCAGTAATGTAGCCCGTTAAATCAGGAATCGGATGCGTCTTATCATCTTCGGGCATTGTAAGGATAGGGAGCATTGTAATTGAACCATTTAATCCTTGTATTTTACCAGCTCGTTCATAAAGCATTGAAAGATCTGTGTACATATAACCGGGATAACCGCGGCGACCCGGAACTTCTTTACGTGCGGCAGAAATTTCTCTGAGAGCTTCACAATAATTTGTCATATCAGTTAGAATAACCAGTACTTGCATTCCCAAGTCAAACGCAAAGTATTCAGCAGTAGTAAGAGCCATACGCGGTGTTGCAATTCGCTCGATGGTTGGATCATTTGCCAGGTTAAGAAATATAGCTGAACGTTCCAGCGCACCAGAATCCCGAAAGCTGTTTATAAAAAACTGGGCTTCTTCAAATGTAATCCCCATTGCAGCAAAAACAACTGCAAACTTTTCCTGTTTGCCAAGCACTTTTGCCTGCCGCGCAATTTGTGCAGCCAGTTCATTATGAGGCAAACCTGCACCAGAAAAAATTGGAAGCTTTTGACCGCGTACTAAAGTGTTTAATCCATCTATAGCTGAGATCCCTGTTTGAATAAATTCTGATGGATAATCACGCGCTGAAGGATTAATTGGCGAGCCGTTTACATCACGATTTTCATTTGGAATAACCGCGGGTGCATTATCAATGGGTATCCCTTGACCATTGAAAATTCTACCTAAGATTCCCGGAGCTAATCCAAATTGCATTCCGTGTCCAACAAATCTGAATCGGGCTGTAGATAAATTTAGACCTGAACCGCCCTCAAAAAGCTGAACCAAAACTTTGTTGCCGTTTACTTCTAAAACATTGCCGTGTCTTATTTCACCGCTCACTTCAATTTCAACTAACTCCTGGTATTTTACATTTTCGGAAACTTCAACAAGAACAAGCGGTCCCTGGATATCAGTTGCAGTGCGATAAAGTCTTTCCATAAATATCCTTTTAAAATCTCCTGATAATCATTTTTATATAACGCTTTCAGTTGTTACGGTTTTCTGAAAATAATCGTTAATATTTTTTATCAAATCATCAAACTCATCTAATTTATTTTCATCAATTAGCTTTGCCTGAGCAATTTTTTGTATGATATCAGAATTAAAAATCATTTGAAGATCAGCACCATTTTTTATTGCTTCTGATATTTTTTCATATAGAAAAATTATCGCTTGCAGCATTTTAAACTGTTTATTCAAAGAAGTGTAAGTATCAATTTCCTGGAAAGCACTTTGATGCAGAAAATCTTCACGAACCATTTGTGCAATTCTTAAAATCATTTTTTGTTGATCTGATAATGCTTCGAGTCCTACTAATCTTACAATTTCTTTTATCTCTTCTTCTTCTTCCAATATTGCCATTGCTGAATCACGATTATTGATTACCTCTTCACCAAATTTATCTTTGAGATAAGGATTTAATGCTTCAGTATACAACGAATAACTTGTTAACCAATTAATAGCCGGGAAATGACGTTCGTATGCTAAATGCTCATCTAAGCTCCAGAAGACTTTTACAACTCTCAAAGTTGCTTGTACAACCGGATCCGATAAATCGCCGCCCGGAGGAGAAACCGCTCCAATAATTGATATCGAACCCTCTCTATCCTCGGATGATAAACATTTAACACGCCCTCCGCGTTCATAAAATTCTGCGATACGCGAACCAAGATAAGCGGGATAACCTTCTTCGCCCGGCATTTCTTCCAATCTTCCACCCATCTCTCTTAAAGCTTCTGCCCAGCGTGATGTTGAATCAGCCATAACAGCAACATCATATCCCATATCACGATAATATTCCGCCAAAGCTATTCCTGTATAAACTGATGCTTCTCTTGCAGCAACCGGCATATTTGAAGTATTTGCAATTAATATTGTTCGCTCCATTAAAGGTTTGTTTGTATTGGGATCAATTAATTTTGGAAAATCCATCAACACATCTGTCATTTCGTTGCCTCGTTCACCACAACCAATATAAATAATTACCTGAGCATCAGCCCATTTAGCAATTTGATGTTGAACAACAGTTTTACCGCTGCCGAAAGGACCGGGGACGCAAGCAGTGCCGCCCTTGGCAAGCATAAAAAAAGTATCAATTACGCGCTGACCTGTTACAAGCGGCTCACCTGGTGTTAATCTGCTTTTGTATGGTCGTAATTTTCTTACAGCCCAATCCTGGATCATATTAAGTTTGATTTTTCCTGAATCTGTTTCAACTTCGGCAATCACATCATCAATTGTGTAAGAACCTTCATCCGCTATAGATAAAATCCTTGCTTCTTTTATATATAACGGAATCATAATCTTATGAGTGATAATTCCTGTCTCCGGAACGATTCCAATTATATCACCGGCTTTTACCGTCTGTTCATTTTTAACCTGAGGTTTAAAGCCCCATTTCTTCTGATGATTTAATCTTGGAGCAGTTACACCACGAGTGATGAAATTTCCAAATTTCTCTTTTAAAACATTCAGTGGTCTTTGAATACCATCGTAGATTGAACCAATCAAACCTGGACCGAGCGTAACACTTAATGGCTGTTCCAGACTAACAACCGGTTCACCCGGACCAATGCCCGCTGTTTCTTCATAAACCTGAATGAATGCTCTATTGCCGTGCAGCTCAATTATTTCACCTATTAACTTTAATTCGCCAACACGCACTACATCATTCATTCTTGCGTCTTCCATCTTATCTGCAACAACTAATGGTCCTGAAACTTTTGTAATAATACCCGTAACCATATTATTCCTGTTTAATTTTTATTTGAGAGTTATGGTTTTGATTTGGATCTATTCCCGGAATGGAAACGATTATAGTCCCGCCTTTTTTTTGTAGTTCAATAATTTTTTCTTTCACTTTGCCTGATAGAGTTTCTGTAATATAAATTACTGCATATTTTTTTTGATAGAACTGATCCAGCACGGAATTCAAATCATCTTTTTCATCAATTGATTTGATATCAAAATCAGTAAACAAAAATAGCTCTGCTGTAATTCTATCAGCAATTACTGCGATATCAGCCATAAGTAATCCTTAATCTTTTTTTAATCATATCGGGATCAACATTAAAATATTTTGACATCAATATTGTATGAATATTTTTAAGCTCTTGTAAAGAAATCCACAAATAAGCCACAAAGGGTTCAACTCCAAAAGATGTGTATTGGGTAAGCTGGCAAAAATTTGTCAAGTAATCATCAGCTAATTTTTCTAGCATCCAAAGTTCGCCGGAATTTAAATAAAAGTTAAGCCCTTCTGATAAAGACAAGGAATAAGGAGTAAACTGAAGCGCGATTAATTTTTCCCCGCCCTTTTCTAATACAAATTTTTTTAAAAAATCTAAATCAAGAAATCCGCCGGTGAATATTAAATCCCAATCAATAAGATTTTCCTTATCCCAATGTTTCCACCTAAGCACCTGTAACAAGTTGACAAGATCAATCCGGCGTTTTATAAAATGCTCAAGGAAAGATGATTTAGTATTGATGAAAACCTGATAAAGATTCATCAAATAAAATTTTGAGATAAGCATATCAATCCTGAATATGCTTTTATGAGCTTCATAATCATTAAGAAGATTTGGTATAAGCTCATTAAACGGTTCATCGATAATAGTTTTCTGATTTAAAAAATCTTTGATTGTTGATTCTGCAACAGTTCCTTCAGCAGATAATGTAACATTTCTTTCTATAGAATTCCATTTCTGTTTAAGAATTATTTTTAAGTTATTTAAATCGTGGTTTAACATTACTGCACTAATTATATGCGGTTCAATTGCAAGCGATTTTATTCTTTTATGCCTTTCGTGAATGAAAGATGAGACTGCGTTTTCAAGTTGTTCCTCACTCTGTACTGCAAGAAACGTTTCATAATATTCAGTGCCTCTCAATTCATCAAGCACGCCCAGCCAATTATTTTTATCACTCAATCTTAAAAATTTGCGCGAAGGCAGCAAATGACTTTCCAATACGCGGACCTGTGCAACGGCAAATGTATATCTTGTATCATTGCTAAACTCAGTTATTTGGAAATCATTTGTAAACATTAAATAAATTTTTATTTGTTTTCGACATCGCTTTTTTTATTGAATAAAATATCATTTAGCTGATATTGAACTTCCCGTCTTAAACGCTGAAGAATTTCATCAAACGTTACAAGTACTTCAAACTTTGGTGTTTGGATTATAAATCCACCGGAAAAATTTGAATTTGTAAATGAGATTTTAAGATTACCTTGTAATCCTTTGACTTTAAGGTTATTATTTACTTTGCTCAGCCAATCCTGATTAAAGATTTTTAAATCTTTTTCTAAAAATAAAATCGTTTCTTCACCAGTTGTGCATAATTGAAGCAGCTTATCGTCAACCCATTTTTCGTATGAAGTTTTATCTATCTTTTGTAAAGCTGCAAGAGTATCACTAAATACTTTATCAATCCACTTTTGACGAACTTCTAAAATCTTATTTCTAAGAAGTAAATTTGCTTGCGAGATAGTGCGGGCACTTTCTTTTTCGCAATTTTCTATTAAAGATTTTTTTAATTCCTCAGTATTTTTCTTTGTCAGCAATTCAGCTTCTTGTAAAATCTTCTTTGCATTCTCATTTGCTTCGGAAATAATTTCACTAGCTGTTTGCTCTGCTTCATTTAATATGCTTTGGATTAATTTATCAAGAGGCATTATACTTTAACCCCAAATAAAATGAAGATAGAAGCAAGCAAACCAAGCACAGCATAGAACTCAACAAACACAGCCATCACCAAAGATTTACCGGACTCTTCGGGACGTTTAGCTGTTAATCCAACTCCCGCAGTACAAACTTTCCCTTGAAAAATTGCTGTTAATCCACCGATTCCAACCGGTATTCCGACCAGCAATAACGCTAATCCCTGAGCATCCGTAAGTGGAACAATATTACCAGCAACAATTCCAATTTTTTGTAAGATTAAGAATGCGATAACAAAACCATAAATACCTTGTGTACCGGGGAGAGCAAGCAAGACTAAAAATCGTCCGAAATTTTTTGGATTATCACTCATAGCTCCGGCACTAGCTTGCCCCACATATCCAATACCAATGGCAGAAGAAACACCGGGTATGGTAACAGCAATAGCTGCGCCTAATAGTGCGAACACAATTCCAAAGGTCATAATTACTCCTGTCCTTTTATTTTTGTGAATTTTAAATTTAGTTTGAAAGGTTCAAAAGGTTCACCGCCGCCTTCGTAAAACTTTCCAAAAAATTCTACATACTGTAACCGTGCAGTGTGGATAAATCCACCTAACGCATTGATGACAATATTTAATAAATGTCCTGCAACTAAAACGATTGGCATTAATATATAACCCAAATATGGAATACCAAACGTAAGTTTAGCAAGAAAATTTACAACACCGGCTATAACTCCGGTTGCCAATCCTAAAGCAAACAATCTTGCATAAGAAAGTACATCGCCTAATAAACCTGAAACCTGATATAGCGAATAAAAACCTAATGCAAATCTTGCAAAGGGATTTTTTGATGATCGTCCCGAAAAAATTAAAATGATTGCAGCAGCAGCAATTAATAAAACATATCCGGCTTTACTTAACCAAATAGTTTGCATTTGAGAAGCGGCAAATAATGTAATGACACCAGTTATAATCATTAGCCACGGGAATTGATCGAACCAAGCAGCAGCTTTTTGCTTATGACGAATGTTCCAATAAAATTTAAGAAAGATGCCAAGACTTATATGTATTACTCCTAAACTTAAAGCGAACAATAAAAATCCCATTTGGTTTTCTAAAGGATTTAATAAAATAAGTTTATTCAGTATAGTAAATGGTTCTGGCAATTCAGAAGGCGATAAACCAAAGAAACCACCAGTAAAAATTCCAACAACAGTCGTCATAATTCCTGAGTAGAAAAGTATTCTTAATAGTTTTTTTGTATTTGGGGTTTGATTGCCAAATTTTTTTAATGCAATAAAGGAACCAAGCGTTACAATTAATCCGTAACCGGCATCTGTTAAACAAATACCAAAATACAAGGCAAAGAACGCACTAAGAAAAGGTGTTGGATCTAATTGCCAATATTTTGGACGACTGTAAAGATCAGTTACAAATTCAAATGGTTTTACCAAAGTTGGGTTGTCATAATCAGACGGAGGATTATCATCACTTGCGGGGTCTTCAAAAAACCATCCTACATTGTTTGAAATTTTTTTCAATTCGTATTCAAACTTTGGAATATCAGTTTCTCGGATCCATCCAATAATAATTTTTGTAAAATTACTTTGAAGCATATTATCCGCTTGATGATATCGTTCAAGTTTATTGCTTAGATAATCTTCAAGTATAAATAGACTTGGAAGTACTGAACTTTTCTTTTTCAACTCTCTACCATAATCCAATAATTTCTTGTTGAGCAAAATATTTTGTTTTGTGAGGTCTCGATATATTTCTTCAGTAGTTCCGTTAATATCGCCAAGTTGAATTGTTTGTAACTTCTGATTTTCAATCCATTTTAGGAAAGTATTAATTCTTTCGATTTTTGCTATTACCATTAGGAGAGTATCAGTTTTAGTCTCATTCAATTTTTCAACAACACATTCTTCTCCCAAAAATCCTTTAATCTCTTCGATAATTTTTGCTGATAATGTGATTGGGATTGAAATAATTTTAACAAAAGTTTTGTTAGTATTTTTGAATTCACCAAGACTATATTTTAACCCTTTAAAGAAATTTAACTGTTTAAGTATGTGATTATTTTGTCTGAATTGTTTCTGAATTTTATGTTCTTCTTCTTCTATCTTTTGAACATCTTCATAAATAGAATTGATTGAGAACTGTTCAATGTTTTCAAACTCATCTAAACTCACAAACTCTTTTGGAGTTACAAGATTTTCTATAAAGGATTTTTTTGGTCTGATTTTTTCTAGCCGATCAATAATCCATTTTACGCGGGTTAATTTGTCTTCTGACTTTTGGATTATCCCTGTGATTCGGGATTCTGTTTCACTTTTTTTTATAGTTAATTGCTCTGCAAATTGTGATTCAACAGAGACAAACTGAACGCTACTCATTTTTTGCAATCCGCTTAAAACTTCATCCCGTGCTGAAGGCAGCGTTAGTAAAAAAACTTTTTTAATTCTGCTTAGTGCCATTACTGAAGAACCAATTTTTTTAGATATTCAAGTACCAAACTGAAATTTCTTTCAGCTAAACTGTTAAGCTCATTTATTTGTTGCTCAATTTGTCTGTCAATTTCAGAAACACTTTGCCCGGTTTCTTTTTTAATTTCATTACATCTTAATTGAGCTTTCTCTTTAGCTTCAGCCATTATTTTTCTATTATTGAAAAGCGAATCCTTTTTTGCCTGGTCAACTATAAGTTTTGCTTTTTCTTTGGCTTCTGCAATTAATGATTCAGCTTTGGATTCTGAATCAATGACCTGCTTCAAACTATCCGGAGCATTCATAGATTAATCTGTTTCTTTAGATTTTAATAAAAATCCCCAGGTAATATCCCGGAAACTTATTACGCCAATTAATTCGTCATTTTCAACAACTGGAATTTGTTTAATTTTTTTAGCAATCATCAATGCACCGGCATTAACTGCCGGAGTATTTTTTGAGATGGTAACAAGTTTTGTAGTCATAATTTCGCTGACAGGTTTAGTCTTTAAAGGTTCCACCCTTCCTTCCATCGTTTCAGGAATCAGCCAATAACTTTCGTCCTCCATAACCTCCTTATAAGATGGCAGTAAACGACGGAAAAGATCCGAATAGGTCACAATACCTAAAAGTTTTTTACCTTCGGCAACGATAACATAATCTGATTGGAAATGATGAAGTGTTTCATTAATTTTTTTTAAAGGAGTTTCTGGAGAAACAATTAATATATTGGTTCTCATTAGATCAGTTACTTTCATTTTAACCTCGCTTGATAATTTATAGACCTATAAAAACAGGACGATTGCCCTTTTTAATTATGTATTTTGTTGTGCTGCCTACTAAAAAATCAACCAACCCTCGTTTTGAATGAGCACCCATAACCATTACATCTGCCCAATCAGAATATTTTGATTCTAATACTTCTTTAAAATCTGCCCCGGTCAAATCTATAGTAAAATTGGATAATTTATAACTTTTTAAATAAGCTGCTATGTTTTCTTTTAAGAAGTCCATCTCTTCTTTTGGTTTAGAGGCAATTAATATTTTAAGTTCAAGATCCTTAACTATAGCCAGATGTATGAATTTCTTTATCGCTTTGGCAGCGGCAAAACTTCCATCAAACCCGATTAGTACTTTTTTAAATGGTTTATATTCAGAAGGAACTGCAAAGACCGGCGTAATTGAGTGATTAAGAATTTTATCTAATGTATGTCCTGGTTTTTCGGAAACCTTAAAATTAAAATGGGTCTCTAGTCCGATTACTATCAAATCGAAGTAAATTGAATAATTAAAAATTTTTTCCGCAGGGTCTCCAATATCCAAAACTGCCTTATGAGGGATCTTTAGCGAATTACATTTTTTTTTAAAGTCAGTTAGTACTTTTTTTAGGTCCTTTTTCGTTTGTTCAGTTAAGTACTGTTCCAATTCTTTGGCATAATAACTACCGCCAATTCCGGTTGGACCAATTGAATGTTCAATACTTGTTTCATCAATTACAGCCAATGCTGTTAGTTCCGCATCCTGTCTCTTCGCAATAAAGGTGGAATATTCAATAACAGAATGGCTGAACTTTGAATTATCAAGTGCTACTAAAATACGTTTTATCATTGGTTACTCCTAATTTTAATTTTAAGTTAAAATACTTTTAGTTTTATTTGCTCTCAAGATATAACAATTAAGATATATTTGATAGACTAGTTTAGTTAAAACGCCACATTTCTTAGTGTTTACTTAAACCTTCCGGATATTTAACAACTAAAAACTACTCATAAATTTTTTCTTCAATTTTATCAGCATCTAAAAAATTTCTTTGACAATCAACATTTCAGAGAGCTAATGTTTGTTATTGAAGAATATTGAATAATTTTTAAATTCAATTTTAAAAGAATATCAGTAACATCTTTGTATTTTGAGATTGCTTCAGTCACTTCGTTACTTCGCAATGACGGTTTCGTTTTGTGATTGATAATGGAGCCAAGCAGTCTGTCACTTTCTCAATTATATTACGTTTAACGAACAGGATTATATCCGTCCAACACACCATTCTTTGATAAAACAATTTGCCAAAGTTGTTCTTTCTTTCTTGCTCTAAAAGCTCCGGCACTTGAAAGTAAAAAGTATTTCCACATTCTATAAAATCGCTCGCTGTATTTATCTTTTATTTTATCCCAGCTATTGTTGAAATTATCAAACCAAACCATTAATGTTTTATCGTAATCTGCCCCGATATTATGCCAATCTTCCATAACAAATATACCTTCAATTGCCTTACCAAGTTGAGCTATTGATGGTAACATTCCATTAGGGAAAATATATTTATGCGTCCATGCATCCGTGTTTTTCGTAGAACGAACTTCACCGATTGTATGAAGTAAAAATAGTCCGTCTCTTTCTAAGTTTCTTTCTGCTATCTGGAAATACTCTTTATAATTTTTGTATCCAACGTGTTCAATCATTCCAACGCTTACAATTCTATCAAACTTTTCGTTTATTTCTCTATAATCTTGCAATCTAAATTCAACCGGCAAACCTTTGCACAATTCTTTTCCAAGTGCAACTTGCTCTTTTGAAACAGTAAGTCCAACTACTTCAACTCCATATTTTTCAGCAGCGTATTTTCCAAAAGCGCTCCAGCCGCAGCCAATATCAAGAACTTTCATCCCGGGTTTGAGATAAAGTTTTTTACAAATCAAATCGAGTTTGTTTTCCTGAGCTTCATCTAAAGTAGTTGCGTTCTTCCAATATCCACAACTATAGTTCATTCTTTTATCAAGCATATTTTGGAAAAGATCATTTCCTAAATCATAATGTCTTTCGCCAATTATAAAAGCTCTGTGCCTTGCCTGCATATTAATTATATAAAAGCCGGCAAGCTGTAAAGCTACTTTAAGATTATGTTTAACTTTGTTTTGTAAATCAGCACGGATAATTCGGTAAATCATTTCATCAAGTTTCTCAACGTCCCACCAATTGTCCATATATGATTCGCCGAGACCAAGCTCAACTTCTGTAACAGCACGTTTGTAAAATCTTTCATCGTGCACTTGAATATCCCAAGGGTTGCTGCCATTAATTTCTATATTGGCGAGTGATAGTAACTCTTTAACGAGTGATTGATATTTATTGTATCCCATTTTGGCACTTCATTTTTTATTAAAAATCAACTTAGTAATAGGTAAATTATTTTTTTATATCATTGCAAACGAGTACTCTACCAAAAGTTCCCAGTAATAGAGAGAAGCGATATCGCTTGTTAACAGATTGCTTCACCCTGATGGGACTCCGCAATAACGATTCATTTTTTGTCATTAATTACTCTTATAGTCCGAGAGCTTCTTCACTCCGTGTTTGTCTTGACATCGAAATCCGGGGCGGGTTTGTTTTCATTAAATATTTACAAATTTATTTTGATATGAGTCCGCTCCAGAAAGGTCATTCCCGTGAAAACGGAAATCTCAAAACCTCATTTATTGTATAGATTCCCAGTGTCGTGGGAATGACAATTTGAATTTCTCGGTTTTTGGAGTGGACTCTTATTTTTTAAATTATCATTTCATTGATTATTATTTTTTATTTTGCAGCACATTCAATGCAAACGTGCTTGCCGTCTTTGATTCTTCCGTATCCTTCTCGCCACATTCTTCGCGTACTAAACATCGTAATTCTCTGCGTTCAAGTATTAAATTATTTTCTCCTCCAACCGCTCCATACTGGGTAACCATTGTCATCCCGAAGCTGCAAGATTTCATTTCCCTTTTTAACTTTCGCTGCAATAACCGCGGGTTTACCATCAAAGGTAATTCGTGAGCCAACAATTTCCACTTTATCTTTCGGTTGAATTTGAATGTCTTGGTTTTCAATATACCAGGATGGTCCCAAATGAATAGACACAGTTTCTTTACCCGTTTTCAATATCAGGTGAATGCCATCAGACATACCTTTTATTGGTGTCATTTTATCTACACTGACAACTTCACCGCTGATAGTCTCAACTGTCTTTACGTTATACTGCTTATTATAGTTGGATCCCATTGCCCAACCACCACTTCCTTTCCAATTCATTCTATTTTGAGCAAAGGACTGATTGATAAAAATGAAACTTAGCGCAATAGCAATTACTATTGTGTAGATTCTGATCTTTTCCATTTTATTACTCCTTATGTTTGTTTTTTTTTGAAGCGGCACTTTGCCGCTCCGTTGTCTTCAATTTATTAAAGAACATCAATTAGTTATTAGCTGCACAATCAATACAAACGTTCTTTCCGGCTTTAATTCGTCCGTATTCTTCAACTGTCATTTCGCCGCATTCTTCACATACGAAACCTGCAAAGCTGTCTTTCTTTGGTTCAAGTTGGTAATCAAATACATCAGAAATATTTATTAACATTTCTTCTGGTGCATTCATAACTTTGATTACTAAAGGTTCAACAACTTCATCAGGAACTTTACTTGCCGGAATTCCTTTTTCTCTATAATCAGTAAAGAAGTTTGTGGCTTTATTAGCCAGCATTGCTTCTGCTTTTGGTGTCACGCGAACTGCCTTACCGCTTGCCCTGTTTACAAGTGTAACAGCCCATTTACCTTTATGTGTTTTTTTGATGTTGCCTTTCCCGAATGTTGTTCCCATTATTACCTGCAAGCCATCGGCATAGCAAGTAGCACAATGATCTTCACCAAGATCAACGAACGCAACTATTTGTCCATCTTTAGCTCTGTCAACACCGAGTTTGTTCATTGCTGCTGCACCTACTCTTAAGCCCATTGGCATTGCGGGGCATTTGTGTCCGTGAAATTTTTGTCCGAACTCTAACCAATCTTGTGGATTAACCATTTTGTTTTTCCTTTGTTTATGAAAGTTGTTTATTGTTAATTAAAAAATATTTGATACTG
>Ga0210046_1001909_pt1 | contig 15357 bp, 15 predicted proteins | sample CryGeyCG2114_250_FD_185461 | JGI IMG/M metagenome (GOLD analysis project Ga0210046, IMG submission 185461) | Groundwater microbial communities from aquifer - Crystal Geyser CG18_big_fil_WC_8/21/14_2.50 (SPAdes) (version 2) | ecosystem: Environmental > Aquatic > Deep subsurface > Groundwater ... | reverse complement strand
ACAGCAGATCAACGCAGCGGTCTGGCGTCGTCAACGGTGAGGCGAATCCACTTTGCCGAAATCTGGCAGCCTGTCGGACTTGAGGGAAATCGGCTGCAAATCCGCCCGGCCGGTCCATCTTTCGCCGCTTTCCTGGGTAATAGAACGACGAGTGCCCTGCAAAATAAAAAAATCTGGCCTCGACCCGCCGACAATCGCCTCGATTCTTCAAGTCCGACTGGCTGCTAGCTCAGGAATCGTCGCAGCAAGCCCGAATAGGCATCGATGCGGCGATCGCGCAGGAACGGCCAGATCCGGCGCACGGATTCGGTTCGGTCGCGATCGATGGTTGCCAGCAGCACTTCAGCGCCGGTGCTGGCCGCGGCAAGGATTTCGCCCTGCGGTCCGACGACGAAGCTATTGCCCCAGAATTCGGCGTCGCGCTCGCCGCCGGATCGATCGGGTTCGAAGCCGATCCGGTTGCAGGACGCGACCGGCAGTCCGTTGGCCACCGCATGTGAGCGCTGAATGATCTGCCAGGCCTGGAGCTGGCGGCGTACCTCGTCCTCGTCATCGGCCGGGTCGAAGCCGATCGCGGTCGGGTAGATCAGCAATTCTGCCCCGGCCAGGGCCATCATTCGCGCCGCCTCCGGGTACCACTGATCCCAGCACACCAGCACGCCGAGCCGACCGACCGAGGTATCGATCGGTTCGAAACCGAGGTCGCCGGGCGTGAAATAGAACTTCTCGTTGTAGCCCGGGTCGTCGGGAATGTGCATCTTGCGGTAGATTCCAGCCAGTTCGCCAGTGCGCTCGAGCACGATCGCGGTGTTGTGGGCCAGGCCTGCTGCCCGGTGCTCGAAGATCGAGCCGACCACGACCACGCCGTGCTCGGCGGCGGCATCGGCCAGAGCGGTGCGGGTCGTGCCGTCCAGGGGCTCGGCCAGATCGAACAGGTCCGGGTCCTGGTACTTGCAGAAGTACTCGCTGGCGTGCAGTTCGGGCAGGATGACCAGTTCGGCGCCAGCCTCGGCCGCATCGGCGATCCCCTGCAGGCTGCTAGCCCGGTTGCGGTCGGCATCCTGTTCCATGGCGTGCTGAACCAGCCCGATGATCAGTGGTTTGCTCATTTCAGACTCGCCGGGATCTGCATGCTGGCGCAGTGCGGCCCGCCGCCCTGCGTGACCAGTGTGGTGGCATTGACCGGGACGGCTTCGCGCCCGGGGAACAGCGCCGAGAGGATCTGCAGGGCCTGATCGTCATGGCGACTGCCGTAGTGCGGTACCAGCACGGCCTTGTTGATCAGGATGAAGTTGGCGTAGCTGGCCGGAACCGTGGGGTCGAGATCGATGGGTGCGGGCAGGGCGGTCAGCCGGAATGGCCTTCCGTCGCGATCGCGTGTGCTTTTGAGCTGCCCGGTCAGGAGCCGCGTTGCAGCGCTGTCGCGCAGTGTCTGGAATACGATCGAATCGCGCCCGGCAAAGCGCGCCAGCGTATCGATATGGCCGTCAGTATCGTCTCCCGGTATCGGTGGCATGTCGATTTCGATCAGGTGATCGATGTTGAGCCAGGATTTGAGCTCGAAGTCGATTTCGGCATCATCGAGATGGGGGGCGCGGGTGCGCTGACAGTGGCGGTTGATCAGCAGCGTGCCCGCTCCATCGGATTCGATCGCGCCGCCCTCCAGTTCGAACAAGGACTGGCGAAACAGCAGCTTCTCGAACAGCGGCTGGCGCGCCAGCAGGCTGTTGACCCGGTTGTCGAGCCGGGCATCGAAGCGCCCGCCCCAGCCGTTGAAATGGAAATCCAGCGCCAGCCGTCGGCCGGCGTGGGTCAGCGTGATCGGACCGTAATCGCGGACCCAGGTGTCGTTGTAGCGCAGCTCGATCCGCTCCAGGCCGGACCTCGTGCCCAGCATTTCGAGTGCTGATCGATCGTCCGGAGGAACCAGCAGGACCACGCCCTGATAGCGCAGTACAGTGCAAACCAGTTCGGCGTACTCTGCCCGGATTGCCTCCAGCACGGGTGCCCAGTCGCTGGATTCCGGCGGCCAGGCCAGCAGCAACGCGCTCTGCGGCTCCCATTCGGCCGGGAGCCGGTATTCAACCGGGTTCATCGCGCCTGTTCCCTGCGGCTCAGTAGTCGGTCGTGTCGGTTCGTGACAGCACCGCACCGTGATGCAGCACGCTTTCGATGACGATGTCGTACTCGAAATAGACGCTGTAGTCAGCGTAGATCCAGCGCGTGATCGGCGGGTTACCAACGGCGGCGCGGCGTTCAGCCGGACGCCCGAAACGCTGCTCCACCTCGGCTTGTGTCATTCCGTTCGAGGGCAGATCGCGAAGCATCCGCTCGCGTAGCTCTTCGATCAGCAGCACGTCGGCCGCGACCAGCCCATAACCGGCCAGCAGTACGACCATCATCAGAAGTTTCAGTCCCTTGGCGCGCATTCGTCATCCTCCGCTCGAATCGATTGCGGGCCAGTTCCGAGCCTGGCACCGCGGCAACCCCCTTCGCCAAAAATGGTAGCACAGGGTCCGACCACGACGTGCCGGGCCCTGTGCTCGAGTTGGCATCCGATCTGAGGTCTGAGCTGACGTCAGCTCGGGCCTCAGATCGGATATCCAGTCAGGCGTCGGTTGCGCGCCTGCGGAACCAGATGGCGGCGGCGAGGAAGGCAAGGCCAATGGCCACACCGATCCACATTTCCAGCGACAGCAGGATTGCGCTGACCGACTTGAAACTGATCAGCGATTCGGCACCGAAGTTGGCCATGTTGCTGCCCTCGATCTGGTCCAGTTCGATATTCATCGGCACCACACCGCGGCCGAGCCGCTGCAGCACGATCAGCATCAGGTTGAAGTCCGGCATCCGGAAGTCGGTGAAGAAACTCCAGAAGTGCTGGAACAGCCCGATCAGCGCCGGCACGATGATCGCAATCAGGATCGGCAGGCGAGGTGCAAACGCAGAACACAGGATCAGCCAGCCGAAAATCGGCAACAGCCACAGCGATTGCACCATCGCGGCATATAGCGTCACCAGCCAGATCGTCGGCAGGTTGGCCGGTGCCCAGATTTCGGTAAAGATGTTGATGCCGGCAGCGAGGCCGTAACCCGAGGCGATCAGCAACAGCGCCAGCTGGGTCAGCGCGATTGCGAGCAGGTACAGCAGCGGTGCCGCGATCGTCGCCGTCAGCACCTTCGATGCCACGATCAGCGTGTCCGAGACCGGCAGTGACTTCCAGAACAGGATCGAGCGGTCGCGCCGATCGTCGTACAGACAGCCGGCAAGGTAGAAGATCACCACGATCAACAGCACCAGGTGGAACAGACTGCCAGTCGAGAACATCGTGCCGGTCGCCAGCAGGCGCTGCTGCTCGTCGGGCATCTGGGCAAACATCCGGATGCCGTCAAGCGTGAACGCCATCTGGTTGTCGACCTTGGCGCCGATGATCAGCAGCAGCGTGATCACCAGCAGATTCAGTCCGGCGATCAGCAGCGGGGTCCACTTGAATGCGAATGGGCTTTCCCAGAGTTCGCGGCGGACCAGAATGGTCAGGCGGGACAGGGTCGAGGCGCTCATGCGGCAACCTCCTTGGCGGCCTGCTCATCGCCCATCAGCGCGACGAACAGGTCGGCTACGCTGGGTTTGTGTATTTCCCCGATTGCGGCGAGCGCCTCGGGGTCGGCCTGGTCGAACAGCAGGATGTGGCGACCGAACAGGACCCGCTCGTGAATCGGCCGGAGCGTGCGCGCCTGTTCGACCTGGTCGGGTCGGACCATGACCTCGGTGAAGCGCTCGTAGACCTCGTCCATCGGGCTGTCGAGCACGAACTTGCCGTCCTTGATGAATACCAGGTCGGTCAGGATGTGCTCGACTTCCTCGACCTGGTGGGTGGTGATGACGATGGTGCGCTGTTCGTCGAAATACTCGTTGAGAAGGCTGGAGTAGAACTGCTTGCGGAACAGGATGTCCAGCCCCAGGGTTGGCTCGTCGAGGACCAGCAGCTTGGCGTCGATCGCCATTACAAGTGCGAGGTGAAGCTGCACCACCATGCCCTTGGAAAGGGTCCGGACCTTCGAGGCCAGCTTGATCTTGGTGCGGGCCAGATAGCGCATGCAGGTTTCACGCTCGAAGCCGGGATGCAGCCGCTCGGTCAGCTCGATGATCTGCCAGACTCGGGCCCAGCGCGGCAGCACCGCGACATCGGCGATGAAGCAAACATCCTTCATCAGGCCATCGCGGTCGCGCGACGGGTCGATTCCCAGCACCTCGAGCCGCCCCTCGAAACCGGTCAGTCCGAGTATGGCCTTCAGTGCGGTGGTCTTGCCGGCACCGTTGGGGCCGATCAGGCCGACGATTCGGCCGGCCGGGATACTGAGATTGACGTGGTCCAGGGCCACGTTCTTTCCGTAACGCCGGGTCAATCCCTCGGCAAGGATGGTCGGTTTCATGTTCCCTCGCTGTCTTTTTTGTGGTTGCTTTCGGTCAGGTCGTGCAGGTCCAGCCCGAGCTGGGTGATGCGCTCCGCGATGCGGGGCCACTCCTGCTGCAGAAACTTTTCGCGTTCGGTGGCGAGCAGACGATTTCGGGCACCCTCGGTGACGAACATCCCGACGCCGCGGCGCTTCTCCACCAGTTCGTCATCGACCAGCGACTGGTACGCCTTGGAGACGGTCAGTGGGTTGATCTGGAAGTCGACTGCGACCTGGCGCACCGACGGCACGGCATCACCCTCGCGCAAGGTCCCATCCAGGATCGCGGCGACCGTCTGCTGGCGCAACTGCCAGTAGATCGGCTGGTTGTCGTCCCAGTGTCGTGCCATCAGCGCGTCGGAAGCGATGGCAGGACCAGCGGCAACAGGCCCAGCGGCAACAGGCCCGCGGAATGATCACGCAGACAGTGGTCTCGCCCGCCGCAGGCGCTGTCGCGAGACGGCAGGGTGACTACGGCCGATTCAGGTCGATCGGCTGCAGCGGCAGCGCCGTCAGCGCTTGCAACTGCCTCGATGCCAATGTCAGTGTTGTGTCGGGTCAGGGCCGCAGGATCGCTTGCAGTAGAGCCGAAAGCAGCGATCAGCGCCACAAGTGCTGCGGCGACGGCCAGCGTGTGCGGAACATGGAAGCTGCGACGGGTCGTGATGGGCAACATGACGGGTCTCCGGGGCGTGCCACAGGCACGAAGTTCATGTATTGGTGTTTTACTATACTAGCACACCAGAACAGTGTCAAGTGGAACCTGGGTCTGCATTCAATGTCCGACGCACGCTGAGCCATGTTCTGCATTCGTGGCATGGCTGGTATGATGCGCGGATGCCATGGGGTGATCCGGGGCCTGTTTGATCTGCAGTCCGATCAGCAGCGTGGATCCTCGCTGGCGCTCGATCAAAGAATCCATATTTCCGGAGTGAACTTACAATGAAACAAGCCATTCTGATTGCCGCGGTTTTTGCCGCGGCGACCGCAAGCGTCCCGTCGTCCGCTCAGGACGTTGAACTGGATACCCCCGAAAAGCGCCTGAGCTACACCATCGGCATGGACATTGGCCGCTCGTTGGCCGGTCAGCAGATGGAGATGGATATCGACGTCGTCATCGCCGCGCTTCGGGCCAGCTATGCCGGCGAACCGACCCTGATGAGCGATCAGGAAGTGGCCGAAGAGCGCCAGCGCTTCATCGAGGAACGTCAGGCACAGATCGACAACCAGCGCAACGAGGAAGCCAGCGTGAATCTCGAGGAAGGACAGGCATTTCTGGCAGCAAACGCCGCGAAGGATGGCGTCAAGGTCACTGAATCGGGCCTTCAGTACCGCGTCATCGAGGAAGGTGAGGGTGCACAGCCCACGGCTGCTGACCGCGTCACCGTGCACTATCGGGGTCGCCTGATCAATGGTGTCGAATTCGACAGCTCCTACGGACGCGGCGAGCCGACCACCTTCGGTCTGAGTCAGGTCATCCCCGGCTGGACCGAGGGCCTGCAGCTGATGCGCGAGGGCGGCAAGTATGAATTCTTCATTCCATCTGAACTGGCCTATGGCGAGCGTGGCGCACCCGGTGCAATCGGTCCGAACTCGGCCTTGATCTTCGAAGTCGAGCTGGTCGAAGTGGCCGGCGCGGCCGAGTAATCCGAAACCGTCCAGCCTGAACCCGGCGCGTTCGGCCACCGGTCGCGCCGCACGGAGATCGAAGTCATGGGATCGCTGCAGGAAGCACTGCTCAAGAACGGACTGGCCGAAGATCGGCCGAAACCGAATGCCGGGCCGCGCAAGGGGCGCGAAACCCGACCCGATCGAGCACCGAAGGTGCGGCCGGCGAAACCGAAACCACGCAAGGGGGCTGGCAAGGTCGCCGGCACCGCAGCATTGCCGGGGCGCGAGAAGTCCGATCTGGAACGCGCATGGGCCGCGCGCAAGCGTGCCGAGGCGGCCGAAAAGGAGCGCGTCAAGCTGGCCCGCGTTGCCGACCAGGAAGCACGCCGCAAGCGCAATCTGGAACTCGACGCAATCGTTGCGGGCAAGGCGCTGAATCTGGACCAGGACCAGGCTGAACTGCCACGTTACTTCGAGCACCTTGGCCGAATCCGGAGGGTGCTGTGTACACCGCAGCAGCGCCACGCCATCAATGCCGGCGAACTCGGCGTGGTCAACCTGCGTGGACGTTACCTGATCGTCGAGCCTTCGGTGCTGGAAGCGTATCGGGCACTGGCCGCCGATCTGGTACCGGACCTCAGTGGCAAGGAGCCGGAGGCCGAGGCGTCCGGAGACTACCCGCCGGTACCCGACGACATCACCTGGTAGTTGGCCGAGGCCGGCGTTGCCAGACATTCACCAAGAACCTGACAGGGAAGAAATTCAAGTGACCAAGATCCGACTGAGTTTGATCATCGCGGCACTGCTGGGCCTGACCGCCTGCGGCAGCCAGGACGCTGACACGCAAGTGTCCGAAACGACAAGCGAGGCCATCGAGCAGGCCCGTGAAATGGCCGCGGACGTGGCTGAGGAAGCGACCGTGAACCCATTCTTCGAAGTCTCCACGCTGCCGCTGCAGATGCCGCCATTCGACCAGATTCGCGACGAGCACTTCATCCCGGCCATGGAGCGCGGCATGGAACAGCATCTGGCCGAGATCGAGGCTATCGCGACCAGTGCCGTGGCACCCAGCTTCGACAACACCATCGTGGCCATGGAGCGCAGCGGCCGGATGCTGTCGCGGGTGGCCGCGGTGTTCTTCAACCTGGTCGGTGCCGACACCAATGATGCCCGCCAGCAGATCCAGCGCGAGATGTCGCCGCGGCTGTCGGCGCACAGCGATGCGATCCTGCTGAACCCGGATCTGTTCGCCCGGGTTGATTCGCTCTACCAGCAGCGCAATGGCCTGGGCCTTGATTCCGAACAGCTGCGTCTGCTCGAAGAAACCCATCGGAATTTCGTTCGCGCCGGCGCACGGCTGGACGACCAGCAGAAGGCGCGTCTGCGAGAGATCAACGGCGAACTGGCCCGGCTTGGTACCGAGTTTTCGCAGAACGTGCTCAAGGAAGTCAACGACATCGCATTGGTCGTCGACACCGCCGCCGAGTTGGAAGGACTGAGCGAGGCTCAGATCGAAGCGGCTGCCAGCGAAGCTGCCAGCCGTGGCCTGGAAGGCAAGTACGCACTGACGCTGATGAATTTCTCCAGTCAGCCGCAGCTGGCCCAGCTGGCCCGTCGTGACGTGCGTGAAAAGCTCACCTGGCGCTCGCTGATGCGCGGCAGCCGCGGCAACGAGTTCGACAACCGTGAGATCGTCGCGACGGTGCTCAGGCTGCGTGCAGAGAAGGCCAACATGCTCGGCTACGCCACTCACGCCGATTACGTGCTCGAGGAGCGCACCGCCAAGACCGTCGATGCGGTTCAGGGCATGCTCGGCAGACTCTCGCCGGTGGCCGTGGCCAATGCACGCAAGGAAGGCGCAGACCTGCAGGCGATGATCAACGCGGTCGAGGAGCAGCCGTTCGAACTCAAGGCCTGGGATTGGCCGTATTACACCGAGATGGTGCGGCAGCAGCGCTACTCGTTTGACGAAAGCCAGATCAAGCCGTATTTCGAGCTTGAAAGCGTGCTGGTCAACGGAGTGTTCTATGCCGCCGAAAAGGTCTACGGCATTACTTTCAAGGAGCGCCCCGATCTGCCGACTTATCACCCCGACGCGCGCACCTGGGAGGTGTCCGATGCTGACGGAGAAACCCTGGCGCTGTTCATCGGTGATTTCTACGCGCGTCCGTCAAAGCGCGGCGGTGCCTGGATGAATGCTTATGTGTCGCAGTCGCATTTACTCGGCACCCGGCCGGTGGTGGCCAACCACCAGAACATTCCGAAGCCGCCGGAAGGCGAACCGACCTTGATGACCATGGACGAAGTCACGACCATGTTTCATGAGTTCGGGCACGCGCTGCACGGCATGTTCTCCGATGTTCGTTATCCCGGTCAGGCGGGCACCTCGGTGCCGCGTGACTTTGTCGAGTATCCATCACAGGTCAATGAGATGTGGTCCACCTGGCCGGAGATTCTCGAGAACTATGCTCGCCACTATCAGACCGGCGAGCGCATTCCGCAGGAATTGCTTGATCGCGTGATCGAGGCCGAGAAATTCAACGAGGGCTACCGCACCACCGAGTATCTGGCTTCGTCGGTGCTCGACATGTGTTTCCACACCCTGCCGACGGACCAGATTCCTTCGGCCGACGAAATTCTCGCGGTCGAGGAGCGTTGCCTCAGAGACGCCGGCTTCGATTACGCGCCGGTACCACCGCGCTACCGCACGACCTATTTCTCGCACATCATGGGTGGTTATTCGGCTGGTTACTACTCCTATATCTGGAGCGAGGTGCTGGATGCCGATAGCGTCAAGTGGTTCAAGGAAAATGGCGGCCTGACGCGCGAAAACGGCGATCATTTCCGCGCCACGCTGCTATCGAAAGGCAGCAGCAAGGACGCGATGGAGCTTTTCCGCGACTTCACCGGCCGTGATCCGGACCTGCAGCCGCTTCTGGAGCGTCGCGGTCTGCTGGTCGAAGAATAATCCGCAACCTTGGAGCGTGAAGCTTCATCGTCGGACAACGCCCGGGCCCGGTCCCGGGCGTTGCGCGTCCGGGCCTGGACCGATTACCTGACCGGCGATTTCCTCGGCGGCCCACGACCTTGGAAATTCAGCCATGTGATCAACTTTCAGAAGGCCGGAACGCCGCTGTTCCTGCTGCTGTTGATGGCAGCCTTTGGTGCATGGTCGACACGTGAGTGGATCTATCTCGCGCTGCACGGCGGGTATGGCCTGGTCTGGCTGATCAAGGACCTGGCGTTTCCCGATCCGGCCTGGCAGCGCAGGATCACGATTGGTGGCGGCTTGATGGCCTTCGCCGGAGTGCTGGGCTGGTACTGGGCCTTCGGCTGGCTGCTGATCTCGGGCCGCGCCGAGGCGGTCTACCCGTTGCCCGATCCGGCCTGGTATGCCCTGTGCATTTTTTTGTGTCTGCTCGGCTGCGTGATCATGGTGGCGGCCGATGCGCAGAAGTATTTCACCCTGCGCGCCCGCCCGGGCCTGATCGATGACGGCATGTTCCGCTACATTCGCCACCCGAACTATCTCGGCGAAATCATGATCTATGCCAGTTTCGCGCTGATGGTCTGGCACTGGTTGCCATGGCTCGTTCTGGGCTGGGTCTGGCTGGGGGTGTTTGCGGTGAACATGATGGTCAAGGAACAGCGTATGGCCCGGCATCCGGGTTGGGCCGAGTACCGCAGTCGCAGCTGGTGGCTGGTGCCCGGGCTGTTCTGAGCCGACGTGCCCCACCACCATCCGCCACCGGGAGTCTGTCTTGGCCCGTAATACCGTCGCCACGATCGACGTTGCCGCGATTGCGCATAACCTGGCCGAGGTCCGCGCCCGGGCTGGAGCGGCGCATGTCATGGCCGTGGTCAAGGCCGACGCCTACGGTCACGGGCTGCGTCGCTGCCTGTCGGCCCTGTCCGGTGCCGACATGCTGGCGGTCGCGACCATGGATGAGGCGCGCTCGATACGCGCGCTGGCGCCGGAGTTGCCGGTTCTGCTGCTCGAAGGGGTGGTCTCGCCCGAGGAGCTGGCGCTGGTCGAGCAGCTCCACCTGGAAATGGTGGTTCATCACCCGGTTCAGCTGGAGTGGATCGAAGCCGCGACGGCCCGGCCTGGGCGACGGATCTGGCTCAAGCTCGATTCGGGCATGCACAGGCTCGGCTTCCCGCTGCATCAGGCACATCAGGTGCAGGCCCGTCTGGGTGCGATTTCCGGCATCGAGGAGGTCGTGCTGATGACTCATTTCGCCTGTGCCGACCAGGCCGACCATCCACTCAATCTCAAGCAGATCGAGCGTTTCGACGAGGCGGTTGCCGGACTCGGAGGGCGCCAATGCCTGGCCAATTCGTCCGCCCTGCTGACGCTGCCGCAGGCGCGGCGCGACTGGGTTCGCGCCGGCCTGCTGCTGTACGGGGTCTCGCCGCTGCACGGGCAGTGTGGTGCTGGACTCGGCTTGAAGCCGGTGATGACCCTGGAGACCCGGCTGATTGCAGTCAACCACGTTGCGGCGGGCGAAAGCATCGGCTACGGTGCGCGCTTCCATGCGCGCTCTCCGATGTGCATCGGCGTGGCAGCGATCGGGTACGGCGATGGCTATCCGCGCAACATGCCCGACGGCACGCCGGTGCGGGTCAACGATCGCGAACAGCGCCTGGCGGGGCGGGTGTCAATGGACATGATCACGATCGATCTCGAAGGTCAGCCCGAGGCGCGAGTCGGCGACCCGGTGGTGCTGTGGGGGCGAGGTCTTCCGGTCGAGCGCATCGCCGCGGAGGTCGACACCATCGCCTACGAGCTGTTATGCCGCGTGACCCGCCGGGTTCAGTATCGCGAAGCACACCCGAGCTGAGCCATGGGTTTCAGTCGATTGCATGTTTGCGCAGGATGCCGCGCAACTGATCGTAGCTCAAACCCAGCCGTTCGGCCGCGCGCTTGCGGTTGCCACCACACTGATCCAGCGCCCGCTTGACCAGAGCGCGTTCTTGCTGGTCCAGCCAGCTGCGCAGGTCATGCGGCAGCTCGGCCGGAAACGATGGCTCCGGATCGGCGCTGATCGGATCCGGTCGCCAGGGTGATTCGAACGGATCGAACGCCAGTGTGTCGATGCTCGATTCGGGACTTTCGAGCCGGTAGACTGCGCGTTCGATCACGTTGCGCAACTCGCGCACGTTGCCAGGCCAGGGGTAGGTCCGAAGTTGCATGCGCGCGGCGGCCGAAAATCCGGCGAAAAGCTCACGGCCCAGCTCACGGCTCATGCGGATCGCGAAGTGCTCGGCCATTGGCAGGATGTCCTCAGTCCGTGCACGCAGCGGTGGCAGCGTGATGACATCGAACGCCAGCCGATCGAGCAGGTCGGCACGGAACCGTCCTGACCGTGCCAGTGTCGGCAGATCCTCGTTGGTCGCGCCGACCAGCCGCACGTCGATCGAGCGGGTCTCGGAACTGCCGAGGCGCTCGAATTCGCCGTACTCGATGACACGGAGTACCTTTTCCTGGACTTCCAGCGGCGTGGTTGACAATTCATCCAGAATCAGGGTGCCACCGTCGGCTTGCTCGAAACGGCCGATGCGGCGCCTCGAGGCGTCGGTGAATGCGCCAGCCTCGTGACCGAACAGCTCGGACTCCAGCAGGCTCGGGCTGATTGCAGCACAGTTGAGCTTGACCAGCGGCTGGTCCCATCGACCCGACAGAAAATGCAGCCGCTCGGCGATCAATTCCTTGCCTGTACCGCGCTCACCGACGATCAGCACCGGTCGATGCAGCGGTGCTGCCAGCGATACCCGGTCCAGCGACTCGAGAAACGCAGCCGACTCGCCGATCAGGTCCTGCTTGGTGTGGGTGGGTCGTTGCGTGTCGAAGGGCATCGTTGTCGTTTTGTAGTTTTGTCGTCTCGTTGGCTCGCGGGTTGAATCTGAAACCTGAAGCCTTCCATCACCCTATATCATGCATCAAAGGTACTGGAATTTCGGAGCCGGAGTGGCCAAGATCAAAACCCTCTACAGCTGCAACGAATGCGGCGCAAGCCAGTCCAAGTGGGCCGGGCAGTGCTCCGATTGCGGTGCCTGGAATTCGCTGCAGGAGGCGCGTGCCGAATCTGCGGCCGGATCGGGGCGTGGTGGTGGCTGGACCGGGCAGGCCAGCGGCGATGTGGTGCGTCTCGGTTCGGTGCATGCTGCGGCCACACCGCGCTTTGCATCCGGTCTGGCTGAACTCGATCGGGTGCTTGGTGGCGGTCTGGTGCCAGGCTCGATCACGCTGATCGGCGGCGATCCGGGGATCGGCAAGTCGACTCTGTTGCTGCAGGCCCAGGCCGCGATCGCGGCCGAGCGGCGCGCGCTCTACGTCACCGGCGAAGAGTCTGCGGCCCAGGTGGCAATGCGTGCGCGCCGGCTGGGTCTGGATCCGAATGTGATCGAATGCCTGACCGAGACCCGACTGGAGACGGTACTGGCGACTGCAGCGGCGAATCGTCCGGATTTCATGGTTATCGACTCGATTCAGACCTTGTGGAGCGAGGCGCTGCAGTCAGCGCCGGGTGCCGTTGCCCAGGTTCGCGAATGTGCCTCGCAACTGGTTCAATACGCCAAGAAGACGGGTTGCTCGGTGGTGCTGGTCGGTCATGTCACCAAGGAGGGCGCGTTGGCCGGGCCGCGTGTGCTTGAGCACATGGTCGATGCCGTGCTGTATTTCGAATCCGATTCCGGCAGTCGCTTCCGCCTGATCCGATCGGTCAAGAACCGCTTCGGTGCGGCCAACGAACTGGGCGTGTTCGCGATGACCGATGCCGGCCTCAAGGGTATCGCCAATCCGTCGGCAATCTTCCTTTCCGGTGACACCGAACCTGCGGCCGGTTCCTGTGTGCTGATCACCCGCGAGGGCACCCGACCGATGCTGGTCGAGGTTCAGGCGCTGGTCGCGCCGAGCAGCCTGAGCCAGCCGCGACGGGTTGCCGTCGGCGTCGATCCCGGGCGTCTGGCGATGCTGCTGGCAGTAATGAATCGGCATTGCGGCATCCAGCTGCAGGATCAGGATGTTTTCGTCAATGTGACCGGCGGAATCCGGGTCGGTGAGACCGCCTCCGATCTTGCCGTGGCGCTGGCGCTGCAGTCCTCGCTGCGTGAGCAGCCGCTGGACCGGCACCTGGCCGCATTCGGGGAAGTCGGCCTTTCGGGCGAGCTGCGACCGGTCTACAACGGTGAGGAGCGCCTGCGTGAGGCTGCGGGTCAGGGCTTCACGACAGCGCTGGTGCCGCAGGGCAACGTCAAGGGCGTGCGCGCCAGACTCACCCTGCGTGGCTGTCGCCGACTGACCGACGCGCTCGCCGCGGCGCGCGAAAGTTGACCGCCCCGAGGGCGCGTGAAAGAATCCGTCTACCACCGCATCCAATGGACGCATGATCCCAGTGAGTGAAACGAACCGTCAACCGAACCGCCAGCCTATTGCCAAGGTCGATACCGCATGGTTGCGAATGGAGCAGCCGACCAACCTGATGATGATCACCGGCGTGATCGTGTTGCGCGATGCCGTCGATTTCGAGCAGCTCAAGCAGGTTGTCGCCTCACGTTTCCTGGCTTTCCCGCGGTTTCGTCACAAGGCGGTGCAGACCGCTCGGGGCTGCTGGTGGGAAGAGGACGAGGATTTCGAGCTGACCTCGCACATCCGCCGGATCGCGCTGCCGGGCGATGCCGGCAAGGCAGAACTGGAAGAGTTCATCTCCGAACTGGCCTCGACGCCGCTCGACAAGTACCGCCCGCTATGGCAGTTCCACTATGTCGAGAACTACGTTGAAGGCCCGGCGCTGGTGACCCGGATCCATCATTGCTACGCCGATGGTATGGCGCTGGTTCAGGTGATGCTTTCGTTGACCGACACCGATCGTGAGCGTTCGACCGCGCTGGTCAAGCCGGAGCAATGGACGCGTCGCCGCGCAAGCGAGTCGAACGTGTTCAAGCGTTTGATGGAGCCTGCGCGTGAGGGTATCGATGCGGTGCAGCACTTCGGCATGAAGTTGGTCGAGGAGGCGGCGCACCTGATTCGTGAACCACAGCAGGCAACGGTCTACGCCGACAGCGCCTCGGAAATCCTGTCCGAGCTGGCCACCATGCTGTTGCTTTCAGATGATCCGCAGTCGCGCTTCAAGGGCAAGCTCGGCGTGCGCAAGCGCATCGCCTGGACCGAACCGCTGCCGCTGCTCGAGGTCAAGGCGATCAGCCAGGCGCTGGGTTGCACCGTCAACGACGTGCTGATCGGAATCATGACCGGTGCGCTGCATCGCTACCTTGTCGACTATGGTGAAGATCCGTCGGAGCTCGAGATCCGCGCCACGATTCCGGTCAACCTGCGACCGCTGGAGCATGCCAAGAACCTGGGCAACCACTTCGGTGCGGTGTTTCTCGATCTGCCGATCTGGGAGTCCAACCCGCTGGCGCGGGTTTACCGGGTCGCTGAAAACATGCACCATTTGAAGAATTCCAGGCAAGCCACGGTATCTCTCGGCTTGCTGGCCACGGTCGGAATGGCACCGGCCGCGGTGCAGCAGGCGGCACTGGAACTGTTCGCTCGCAAGGCGACGACTGTGCTGACCAACGTTCCGGGGCCGCGCGAGGCGCTGTTCATGGCTGGTGGTGAAATCCGGCAGATGATGTTCTGGGTACCGCAAAGCGGCTCGATCGGTATGGGCATTTCGATTCTGAGCTACAACGAGCAGGTGTTCTGCGGCCTGATTACCGACAACAAGCTGGTGCCGGATCCAGAGCGTCTGGTCGAGAATTTCGCGATCGAATTCGAAAACCTGCTGCATCTGGTCATGATGCTGGGCCCGGATACCAACCGCAGTCCGGAGGAAGTCGAAAATCAGGTTCAGGCATGGCTGGAGGAGATGCAGTAAGGAAAATTCCAGGATTCAGCCTTCAGCCTTCAGGAAACAACCAATAGCGGAGAATGCCGCTTGCCCCGACCCTGATGCCTGGAACCTGAAACCGGCTTATCGCGCCCGCGCTCAGGCCATCGAACTCCTCGCGTATCCGATGTCGAGCGCCTGCATCGCGTCGAGCGGTTTCATCTTCGCTGCCTTCTCATAGGCCGCGTTGGAGTCATCGACGCGCTTGTCGCCAAACAGCAGGTACAGCCCGTTGCCGTATTCGATCCAGGCGATCGGGGCGTTGGACAGACGAATCGCTTCCTCGAAATGCTCGACCGACTGGTCGGCCGAGGCTCCGTAGCTCATCGAACCGACCAGCTTGCCGAGTTTGGAAATGACTTCGGCGTGATACAAACCCATTGCAGTGTGGGCTTCGG
>Ga0210046_1001905_pt1 | contig 15406 bp, 14 predicted proteins | sample CryGeyCG2114_250_FD_185461 | JGI IMG/M metagenome (GOLD analysis project Ga0210046, IMG submission 185461) | Groundwater microbial communities from aquifer - Crystal Geyser CG18_big_fil_WC_8/21/14_2.50 (SPAdes) (version 2) | ecosystem: Environmental > Aquatic > Deep subsurface > Groundwater ... | reverse complement strand
TGGACCAATCCGACCGACGGATGTATTTGCTGGAAAGAAAAAATTAGTCCCTTTGTCCGTTGGCGATTTGACCAGTAAACTGTATAATGGAAGCACCATCGAATCATGGAACAAGGAGCGAGATATGCGCCTTCCCGACATTTTCAAAAACCCGCGTGTGGCCGCAATTGCCGGCGTCGTCCTTGGGCTGATACTTGGCCTGATGGTTGGCTGGTGGTTATGGCCGGTGAATTACACAGACGCAGTGCCTGAAATCCTGAGCCAGCGGTATCAGGAAGAATACCTGCGGATGGCGATTGATTCCTACCAAGCCTCTCCCGACCCCGACCTGGCAGTCGAGCGCTGGAACAGCCTCGGCAAGAATGCCGTGCCGTTGTTCGTTGCCATTTCGCAGAACCCCGGCCGGCAGACGCCAGCCGCGCTGCTCGGTTTTAAGGCCGCGCTCGAAGGCAAGCTGGGGCCGCTGACCGCCGCCGCGACGCCAGCCCCGACATTGCCGTCCGCGAACTCCTCCAGCCTGAAATATCTTTTCATCGCGGTTGGGGGTATCCTGGCCCTGGGCGTGATTGGCGGGGCGGGATATTATTTCTTCCTGCGGCCAATTTTGTTTGGCAAACGTCCCGCCACGGGTGAGAAATCCGCCGCGCGGCAGGCGCAGGATATTACCAACACCGTTGAAAAGACGGATTTTTCCGGGCTGGGGCTGGCAAAACCCATCACCCAGACCATGACCACCTACGTTTTGGGCGACGATCTGTATGACGAGTCGTTCAGCATCGACGCGCCGTCGGGTGAGTTTTTGGGCGAATATGGCGTGGGCGTTTCAGAAACGATGGGCGTTGGCGAACCGAAGAAAGTGACCGCCATCGAGATCTGGTTGTTCGACAAGAACGATATTAAAACCGCTACCAGGGTATTGATGAGTCCGTATGCGTTTGGCGACCAGGGCATCCGCGCCCGGTTGGAAGCCAAAGGCGAACTGGCGCCGATCCAGCCGCAGGGACAGGTGATGCTCGAAACGGCCACGCTCCAATTGCTGGCCACCGTGGTGGACCTGGAATATGGCCGCGGGAACATGCCCGACCAAAGTTACTTTGAGCGCATCACGCTCGAACTGGCGATCTGGCCGAAACAGTAAATAAAATGGGGGCGTTTTATTTCAGTTGAAGCCTTGTAGCGTGTTGCGTATTGCGTGTTGCGTCCCACGGGGATGCTTCGCGATAAACCTTCAAAACGGAACACGAAGCGCATGACATGGTTTTCTCTCAACTCATTTGCGAAGTAACTGCGCCCTTCAGTTGAAACATACCCAAATAAAAACCGGCTTCCAGACGGGAGCCAGTTTTTTTGTTCGTTTGAACTACATCTTTTCCAGCATCTGCGCGGCTTTGTCCAACCTCTCCAACACTTTCGCCCTCCCGACAATTTCCATGCTCTCGAACAGCGGCGGGCTGACCTTTTGTCCCGTCACCGCGACGCGGACGATGCCGAAGACCTGGTTCGGGCTGAGTCCCGATGATTCGACGTAGGCGCGCATCGGCGGCTCGGCTCGCGCGTGACTGAGGTCTGGTTGCGCGGCGAGGATCTCGTACGCCCTGCGAGCGATCGCGGCGGACTGTTTCGCGTCCAACCCTTTCGCGACCAGGTCTTCGGGAGTCGGCTCGACGGTTTCGCGGAAGAAGAAGCCGGCGAAGGCGATGCAATCGTCCAGGGTGACGAGGCGTTCGCGGATGATGGGGACGATCCGCAGAAGCGCCTCGGGGTTGACAGTGAGTCCCTGGCGGGCGAAAAAAGGCTCGAGCCGCGCGGCCAGCTCCCCCGTCGGGAGGAGGCGAATGTGCGTCCCGTTGAAATGGTCCAGTTTCTGGAAGTTGATCGCCGCGGGAGAGGCGGTCAGGTGGCCGATGTCGAAACGCGCGATCATCTGGTCGAGAGTCATCACATCGTCTTCGGGGACGCCCCAACCCATCAACGCGATCCAGTTATTGATGCCTTCGGGGGTGAAACCGAGTTCGTTCATGTCCTTGATGAATACGGAGTAACCGTCGCTCATGGCGAGGGACGCGTCGCGCTTGCTGAGTTTGCCTTTTCCGCTCGGCTTGAGGAAGAGCGAGAGATGCACCCAGACCGGCTCGTCCCAGCCGAAGGCGCGCACGATATTGACGTGCAGCGGGAACGTGGACAGCCACTCGGCGCCGCGCAGGACGTGGGTGACCTTCATGGCGTAATCATCCACCATCGCGGCAAAGTGATAGGTCGGCAGGCCGTCGGAGCGGACCAGGACGTGATCGGTGATCTGCGCGTTCCCGGTGGTGATGTCGCCGCGCAGGTGATCGTGCGCCACGGTCACGCCCGCCTGCGGCATCCGAAAGCGGACGATATGCTTCTCACCGTTTGCCACGCGGCGGGCGGCATCCTCGGGCGTGAGGTTGCGGCAGGTCCCGTCGTAGTGCGGATTTTCCTTGCGCTTCAACTGTTCCTGGCGCACCTTCTCCAAACGGTCGGGCGCGCAGAAGCAGGGATAGGCGTGCCCCTTTTCGATCAGTTCCTTTGCATATTGGGCGTAGATCTCGCGGCGTTCGGTCTGCCGGTAGGGACCATACGCGCCGCCAATGTCGGGGCCTTCGTCATAGTCGAGCCCGAGCCAGCGCAGGCCGTCCATGATCTCCTGCTCCGCGCCGGGGATGGTGCGCTTCAAATCGGTATCTTCAAGGCGCAGGATGAATTGTCCGCCGGTCTTTTTGGTGAGCAGATAATTGTAGAGCGCCACGCGCGCGGTGGCGAGATGCATGTGCCCCGTCGGTGACGGAGCGACGCGGGTGCGAGCGGGTTTGGTGGTCAATGCAGGTTCTCCAATCCCAACCCCCATCCCATCCTTCCCCCATTCGGAAAATCACGAATGGGGGAAGGGGAACAGGATGGTTGGATGATAACTGAACTTCGCGATTACTGGCCTTTTCCCCCCTCCCCCATTTTCGTTCTTTGAAAATGGGGGAGGGTCGAGGGTGGGGGTCAAAATTCCATTTGCCTGTGTCTTAATATCACGCTTTCCACAAGCCCGATACCGAGCATGAGCGAGACGAGGCCGGAACCGCCGTAACTGATGAACGGCAGAGGCAGGCCGGAAACGGGGATGATTTTCATGTTCACGCCGATATTGACCGCGCCCTGGAAGAAGATCAGGATGGCGATGCCGTAGCCGATCATCGCGCCGGTCACATCCCTGGCGAGGCGCGCCGCCCGCAGGCAGCGCAGGACGATAAATGTCACAATCGCGATCACCAGCCCCGCGCCGATCATGCCAAACTCCTCCGAGATGGCGGAGAAAATAAAGTCGGTGTGGCGGACTTTCAGAAAGCGCAATTGAACCTGCGTACCGTGGCCGTATCCCTGCCCAAGCAATCCGCCCGAGCCGATGGCGATCAATGCCTGCTGGACATTGTAGGTCGCGCCGTAACTGGCATTGGGATCGGGAAAAAGGAAGGTCAACACGCGGTCGCGCTGGTATTGTTGGAGGAACGGGAACGCTGCGGCCACGGCCAAAACACCTGCCAGCGCGCCCCATAACAGGTGTTTGATTTGAACGCCGCTGATCCAGAGCATGGCGGCCCAGATGACCATCATCACAATTACGTTGCTCAGATTGGGCTGGAGCAGGATCCAAATCGCCAGTCCCCACACCCACAGCAGGCTTCCGATGATCCATTTCAGGTCGCGCGGGCGGTCTTTCGTCTCCTCGAAATAACGCGCTAGGATCAGGACTTCCACCACTTTTGCCAGTTCCGTTGGTTGGATGAACAGGCCTGCAATGTTAAACCAGCGCGCCGCGCCAAAGACGGACTGTGCGCTAAAATAGATCATGATCAGCAGGATCATCATCACGATATACATCGGGATATAGAGCGCGGTCCAATAACGGTAGTCAATGCCCGCCACGAGCACGATCACGAACAGGCCGACCAGCGCGAATTGGATCTGGCGGGTGACCGTCTGGGCGATCTCCTCATTCCCCGCGATGGCCGAGCGGATCATCGCCACGCCAAAGGCGATGGCCAGGACGATCACGCCCAACAACCAGAAATCAAAATGACGCCAGGAAAGTCCGCGAAACATGGACTATCCAGCGCGGCGGCGCGCCATGCTCCTGAGTGGAATATCCGCCACCAGGCGTTGTTCGCGGCCGTCGTGCGCCACATTGATACGGACGGCATTCGGGTCAATCTCGATGTGCCGGGAAATGGCCGCAATCAAATCATCTTTGAGCGCTTCCAGCGCGGCGGGAGTCAAATCGGTGCGGTCGTGGATCAACACCAACTGCAGGCGTTCCTTGGCGCTGGCGGCGCTTCGCTTCGGTCTAAAGAAATTGAACATTATTTCCTCCCCAGTTTGGCCAGGCGCGCCCACAGGCCGTTCCCCGCTTCGAGGTCCAGGAAGGGAACCTCATCCCCGCTCAAACGCCTGGCGATGTTGCGGAATGCCTGTCCCGCGCGGCTCTTAGGATCGAGCGCGACCGGGTTACCGCGATTCGTCCCGACGATTACACTCTCATCTTCCGGCACAATGCCGATCAATTTGATCGCCAGCAAATCCAGCACATCCTCCGCGGAAAGCATGTCGTGCTGCCTGACCATGACGGGATTGAGGCGATTGAGGATCAGCGCAGGCGTGCCTTTTTCCTCGGCCTCCAAAATACCGATGACGCGGTCGGCGTCGCGCACCGCCGAGACCTCGGGATTAGTGATCACCATGACGCGATCCGCCGCGGCGATGGAATTCTTGAAGCCCCTTTCAATCCCGGCGGGCGAATCGATCAGCACCCAGTCTACTTCGCCGCGCAACTCATTGCACAGGCGCACCATGTCCGATGGCGTCACCGCCGACTTGTCCCGCGTTTGTGCGGCGGGGATGAGAAACAACTCGGGCAGGCGTTTGTCGCGGATCATGGCCTGGCGCAGCCGGCAGCGCCCCTCGATCACATCCACCACATCGTACACGATGCGATTTTCGAGTCCCATCACCACGTCGAGATTCCGCAGGCCGATATCGCCGTCAATGCAGACGACCCGCGCGCCATCCGCCGCCAGCGCGACGGCCAGGTTGGCGACCGCGGTGGTTTTGCCCACGCCGCCTTTTCCAGAAGTGATCGTTACAACTTGAGCGCCCATGCTTCACCTTAAGACTGGTTTGCCTGCCAGGGTTCCATTTGCAAAATACCGTCTTTCAAAGAAATTTTTTCGGGACGGACTTCCCCGCTTCTTTCCGACACTTCGACTTTGCTCCCCCTTCGGGGACTTCGCAGTGCAGGCGGGATAGTTGCCGCGCCGGCGATGCGGATTTGCCCGGCGGACAGGTCGAGTCCGCACACGACCGCTGACTGGTCGCCGTTTGCCCCGGCGTGCGCCACGCCCCGCACCCGTCCCCAGACGAGAATGCTCCCGTCTGCGATGACTTCCGCGCCGGGGTTCACGTCTCCCAGCACGACGATATTGCCGGGGAACTCGATGCGCGTCCCCGATCGGAGCGTGCGCCCGATCCACATGGCCGCGGCTTCGCCGCCTGCGGCTTCCGCAGGCGGACGGGTCATCTCCTGCGGACGCGGCTTCGAGATGCGCGTGGCCAACCCGAGCAGTTGTGCGGTCTTTTCAGTGGTCGGTGATTCGCTCACCACCGCCCAAAGGTTCACGCCGCGTTCGGAAAGCGTGTCGCGCAGTTCGGATAGTTCGTTGACGTGAAAGATCTGGCCGCCCACGTCAATGGCGACGCGCGCGCCTCGAAAAAACGACTGCCGTGTCTCGATCTGCTCCATCAGCGCGGCGCGCAGATCGTCCCACGACGCGTTGCCCAGCGAGACCAGCAACCCGTCGCGCAAGCCTTTGATCTGGACCAGGGAGTTTGGATCGGTCATGGATGTTTTGTCACCGCGTATTCCATGTATTCCATGTAGTGACGACTTCAGTCGTTGGGGAACGACTAAAGTCGTCACTACATGGGATGAACGACTAAAGTCGTCACTACTTGGGACGTGCGAATTATAGCATGACCCATTAACCGCCGCCGCCGGCCAGGTCAATGGCCTTGATCTCGAAGTAGGCCTGCATGACGCGCGCCACGATGGGCGCGGCCACCGATGCGCCCTCGCCGCCGTTATAGCAAAACACCAGGATGATAACTTCTGGATCTTCAAAGGGCGCGTAGGCAATCGTCCAGGAATGCGTGGGCCAGGCGCCGAATTGGCAGCGATTGGCTTTGCCCGCCACATCGTCGCAATATTCGGCGGTGCCGGTCTTTCCCGCGATGGCAATCGGGAACTTCACCGGGTCGCCAAAGACCTTGTTCAACGTGCCGCGATGGATGCCTCCCTGGTTGTCAGTTACGGCGAGGCGCATCCCTTCCTGGATCTTTTGAACCACGAACGGGTCCACCGATTTAAAGTTTTCCGTCTCCGTGCAGTATGGGCCTTCGCAGTTATACTCACGGATGAGGGGGGTTTGGGTGATGTCCCATTTCGCGGTGGGATTGAATGGCGAGACCTGGTAACTGGTTGGGCTGGATTTTGTATCCGTGACCAGGCCCGTGGCCGGGTCGTACCATTTTTCGACGACCTTGCCTTCACTGTCTTGCACTTCGCGCACGATGGTGGGTTGCATTAGTTTGCCATCGTTGGCAATGGTCGCGCCGGATAACAGTACTTGCAAGGGCGTCGCCGCCACGTAGCCTTGTCCCACGCTCGCGATGTAGGTATCGCCGGTGGACCAGTTTTCGCCTTTGTTGATGCGCTTCCACTGCGGGGTCGGGATCAACCCGCCGCGCTCGTAGGGCAGTTCGATGCCGGAAGGCTGGTCATAGCCGATGGCGCGCGCATATTCACGCAGACGTTCGATGCCCAGACCCTGAACGATCTCATCTTTATAGCCTCCGCCCAGTTTATAGAAACACACATTACTCGAGTAGGCAATGCAGTGCAGGAAGTCAATTGTGCCAAATCCTTCCGGGTTGATCACCCCATTCAGTTCATAGGTCCAATCCCTGAATGGACGTTCGCGGCCCGGGTCGTTGGGTGAGAATTTCTCGGTCAACACCAGTTGTCCCGGGGCTTCTATGATATCGCCCAGGGTAACAACGCCTTCGTTCAACGCGCCGGTGGCCGTGGAGAGTTTAAATGTGGAGCCGGGAGGAAATTCGCTCGAAATGGCGTTATTCAACAGCGGCTTGCGCGGGTCCTGGCTGAGTTGCTCGTAGTAATATCCCGGGATGAAACGCGACATGCGGTTATTCTCATAAGACGGGTAGCTGACCATCGCCAGCACTTCACCGGTCTTTGGGTTCAAGGCAATCACAATGCCGCTTGAAATTCTCTCCTGTCCAAAGTAAACGTTCCACTCTTTAATCTCATTGACCAGGGCGGCTTCCGCGGCAGACTGCAGGCGGGTATCTATGGTCAAAATGATATTATTGCCCGGGACGGCAGCGCTGGGCGCCTCCAGGTTGCGTAATTCCTTGCCGGCCACATCCTCCTGAATGATGCGTGTGCCATTTTTGCCCGTCAGAATGTTATCCAGCGAAAGTTCCACGCCGGAGTAGCCGACCTTGTCCCGTCCGGGGATATAGCCTTGCGCGAGGTAATCCTGCTCCAGGATGGCCGGAATCGGTCCCAGGAAACCGATCACGTCGGCGGTCAGCGAACCGGTCGGGTAGTCGCGGATGGGTTCCACCTCAATCGAAACACCGGGCCAGTCCACGGCGCGTTCGCTGACAATCCTGGCGACCTGTGTATTCACATAACATTTGATTTTGACCGGATCGTACGGCGCCAGCGAATCACCCAATTCCACCAGTTGGGTAATGCCCGGGCCTTCGACGCAAGGGGCAAAAAGTTTGGCCTCAGCCACCGTTCCCTGATTGACCGGCATCTGGATCAAAGCGGAAAGTTCGCGATAGATGTTTTGAATATCGGCGTTATCGTCCGGCAGGTTTGCGGGCGTGATGACGACATTATAGGAAGCAAGATTGCGCGCCAGCACATATCCATTACGGTCATAGATGATGCCGCGCGGCGCGGGCATGCTGATGCTGGTCGTGTAATTTTCCACCGCTTGGTCAAGCCAGGTTTTGTTTTCCACAACCTGCAATGCAACCAGGCGCGAAACCAGCAGAAAAAGCGCCCCCACGGCCATGGCATAGACAGCCCACATGCGCCGCGCGTCCAGGATGGGTTGCGAAACGGAACCAGAACTCACTCTTCCTCCTCGATGGGATGCACCCATTGGGCCAGGTCGCGCATGAGCCAGAAAACAGGAATGGCCAGCAACAGGTTCAATAGCACGCTGGGCAGGGTGACCAGGCTGAACGTGTCGCTGAATGGGATGGATGCGCCGCTCAGATTAATGACAACAAAGGAAAGCAAATGCGAAAATAGGGAAGCGGCGAAAGTGACGGTAAACATCCCAATCAAAGGCGCCTGCCAGATCCTTTTTTGTAAAGCCTGCGCGAGAAGCACTGCGATCAGAAATCCGGCCAGCGGGACAACCCAGGGCAGGCTGGTGACAACGGCGGTCATAGCCCCGGCCAGGACTGCCCAGTGCCAGGCGGTCGTGACTCCCTCCTGAAGCGCCCAGCCGATCACGATGACCAGCACCAGGTCGGCATAACCGGACAGAAGGGAAATGCGGCTGACGATGGCCGATTGCAAAATAACAGCCAGCGCCAAAATGGGAAAGGCGGCAAGATGGCGCATGTTTTACGGGGTAACGGCGGGGATGAGCGGTTCGATGTTAACCGGGCGGAAATTGGTGATCACCAAAACAATGGAAAGGCGGGAAAAATCCACCACCGGCTGGACGGAAGCCTGCTGGAACAAATCCGCTTCACGCTTGCGGATGTTGATAACCTGGCCGATGATCAAGTCGGTTGGATAACCGCCGCCCAAACCGGAGGTCAACACCAGGTCGCCATCCTCCAGGGTCACATCCTGGGGGATCAGATTAAGCGACAGGTCGCCTGTTATAGAGCCGCTCAACACCGCTTCCACTTCCGAATTCTGCAAACGGACATTGACCGCCGAAAGCGGGTCGGTAATTAACTGGATGCGGGCCGCGTCCGCGATGACCGCGTCCACGCGCCCGACCAGGCCCTGGTCGGTCACCACCGGCATGCCGCGCAGGATGCCGTCGTTGGAGCCGCGGTTGATGATGATATAGTGGAGAAAAGGACTCGGGTCCCGCCCGATCACGTCTGCGGCGATATAACTGGATTCGGGGTTGGCACGCGAATAGTCCACGAGGGCGGCCAGGGTATTTACCTGGCTGGCGCGCTCGGACAATTCAATCACCTGGGCGCGCAAAGCCGCCACCTCGGATTCCAATTCAGCATTGCGTTGTCGCAGGGAGGTAACGTCACGCGGCGCGGCCAGGAAATCCTGAATGGCGAGATAGCGCGTGGAAAACCAGCTTTGCGTATCCACAATCATGCCGGTAAACCAATTGGAAGCGGAACTGAAATAACCGCCAAACGCCAGCGCCAGGATGCCCCCCACCACCAGGAAAATAATTGTCGCCTGTAACGAACGGGATAAAAGGTCTCTCATTTTTTAGGGCGCTTGGTAGAGACGTTGCAATGCAACGTCTCTACCAACCGCAACGTCTCTACCAACCGCAACGTCTCTACCAACCGCAACGTCTCTACCAACCGCAACGTCTCTACCAACCGCAACGTCTCTACCAACCGCAACGTCTCTACGGGTTATGCGCTATGGCGTGTGCTGCCGCGCTCCAGCCCAACCAAATAACGGCCCAGGATCTCGAAATCCTCAAAGATCATTCCCGCGCCGCGCGCCACGCAGGTCAGCGGGTCTTCCGCAACCCAAACGCGTAACTTTAATTCATCGGACAGGCGCTCGGCCAGTCCTTGCAAAAGCGCGCCGCCGCCTGCCAGGCAGATGCCAACATCCATTAAGTCGGAGACGATTTCAGGCGGGATTTCGTCCAGCGCATCGCGGACCGTGTCCACGATCACCTGCACCGAAACGGAGAGCGCCTCGCGCATTTCCACAGACGAGACCTGGATGGTCTCCGGCAAGCCCGTTACCAGGTTGCGGCCGCGCACATCCGTTGTTTTTTCGGTCGGCAGGGGATAGGCGGAGCCGATATTCCATTTGATCTGCTCGGCCACGCCCTCGCCGATCAACAGGTTGTACTTGTTTCGCAAATACTGGACGACATCCTGGTCCATTTCATCGCCCGCCACGCGCAGGGAGCGGGAAACGACCACCCCGCTCATGGACATGACCGCCACCTCGGTCGTTCCGCCGCCGATGTCCACCACCATACTGCCGCGGATCTCCCCGATCGGCAGGCCCGCCCCGAGCGCGGCCGCGATCGGCTCCTCGATCAAAAAGGCCTGCCGCGCGCCCGCGGCCATGACCGCGTCGTATACGGCGCGCTTCTCCACCTCGGTCACGCCGGTGGGGATGCCGACCACCACGCGCGGGCGCGGCAAAGGCACCACGCTTTGCTCATGGACCTTGCCGATGAAATATTCCAGCATGATCTGCGTGATATCGAATTCAGAGATGACGCCATCCCTCAAGGGCCGCACGGCCACCACATTGGTTGGCGTGCGCCCGGCCATCTCTTTGGCTTCCAGGCCAATCGCAATTGGCTGCCGAAGCCGCTTGTCAATTGTCACCCACGAAGGCTCGTTGATGACAATCCCCTTGCCGCGGACATGCACCAGGGTATTCGCGGTGCCCAGGTCAATGGCAATGTCAAGAGAGAACAGGCCTAAAAGCCAGTTTAATGGGTTGAAGGCCAAATTGGGCTCCTCAGTGTAAAAGTCTATGCGAACTTGCTTGCGCCGCACATTATACCATGAGCCTTTTAATGAAATCCACGCAACGGATTGGAAGGCGATGGGGTTAACACAGATTGAGTAATCAATTGGGCGCGTTTCACGTGTGCCTGCACTCCTTCGTCGCAGTGCAGGCACACGAATTGAGAGAAACCCGTGGCGCGTGTTTCGTTTTGAAGGTTTATCGCGAAGCATCCCCGTGGGACGCAACACGCAACACGTTACACGCTGCGAGGTTTCCACTGAAATGAAACATGCCTTAATCCATTCATCACTTCATTCGGGAGGAACCCATGTCCAAGACCGCGATCGTGACCGACAGCACTGCCTGGATACCAAAGGATCTCACAACCAAATACAACATCAGCGTTGCCCCGCAAGTTCTCATCTGGGGGGAGGAAACCCTGAATGACGGGATTGACATTCAGCCGGAGGAATTCTATGCCCGCATCAAGACCGCCAAAGTGATGCCGACCACCTCGCAAGTTTCCATCGTGACCATGCAGAACATCTTCAACGACCTGCTCGAAAAAGGCTTTGACGTGCTCGGAATTTTCATCTCCTCGAAACTCTCCGGGACGATCCAATCGGCCATGCAGGCGCGCGAGGCGCTCGTCCGGGGGCGGGAAAAAGTCCACATTTTGGACAGCAACTCCACCGCCATGGCCATGGGCTTCCAGGTGTTGGCCGCGGCTCGCGCGGTTGCAGACGGGGCCAACGTGGCCGACGCGCAAGCCGTCGCCGAAAAAGCGCGCGATCATACCGGCGTCTACTTTGCGGTGGATACGCTGGAATTCCTGCATCGCGGCGGACGCATCGGCGGAGCGCAACGTTTGCTTGGAACCGCCCTGAACATGAAGCCGGTGCTGGCTGTGATTGACGGGCGCGTGGATGCCATCGAACGCATCCGCACGAAGAGCAAGGCCATTGACCGTGTGATCGAACTGGTCACAGAAAAAACCAGGGGACAATCCCCCGTCCGCCTTGCGACCCTGCATGCCAACGCGCCGCAGGAAGCGCGCGCCTTGCTCGAACGCGCCACAAAAGCGATGAACGCAGCGGAAAGCATCTTCACCGAGGTCAGCCCGGTCATTGGTAATCACGCCGGCCCCGGGACGGTCGGCCTGGCTTATATGGCCGGGATGTAAACTTAGCCCTCACCCCCTGCCCCCTCTCCCGAATACGGGAGAGGGGGTGTGTTTTCTGCGAATAACCTGGGTTCTGCTTTTTCGGCGGGTATAATGACGGCATGTCTCATGCCACGCCACTCGTCATCGGCATCGCAGGCGGATCGGGATCTGGCAAGACTACCGTCGCGCAGCAAATCCTGCAGCGTGTCGGGCCGGAGCGCATCGCCTTCCTGCAACACGACGCGTACTACAAAGACCTGAGTGGATTGCCGCCCGTCCAGCGCGCCGAGGTCAACTTCGATCATCCCAACTCTCTCGAATCCGACCTGCTCATCGCCCACATCGAACAATTGAAACAGGGTAAATCGGTGGAGGTCCCCATCTACGACTTCGCCCATCACAGCCGCACGGCGCAGACGTATACCGTCCAGCCGCGCGGCGTGATCCTGGTCGAAGGCATCCTGATCTTCGTCGAACCCGCCCTGCGCGGTATTTGCGACGTGAAGATTTTCGTGGATACCGATTCAGACCTGCGCTTTATCCGCCGCCTGCAACGCGATATCGCCGAACGCGGGCGGACGGCAGAAATGGTGGTCAAGCAATATCTCGCCACCGTGCGTCCCATGCACCTGGAGTTTGTCGAGTTGTCCAAGCGCTACGCGGACGTGATCATCCCCGAAGGCGGGTTCAACGCCGCCGCGCTGGACATGGTGGTGGCGAGGATCGAGGCGTTGTTAGGAAAATAGTTTGATAGTTGTGTAGTTTGGTAGTTACATGGTTTCATAGTTCGTGTTGCGTGTTTCGTGTGTACCTGTTTACCTGTGTACGTGTGTACCTGTTTACCTGTGTACCTGTGTACCTGTGTACCTGTGTACCTGTGTACCTGTGTACGTTCACAAAATCCTAAATTTAAAGGAGTTTCTCAATGCCCAAGCAATGGAACAAACCGCCCGAAATGGAAATTGACCCGAAGAAAAAACACACCGCTCGTATGAAAACAGATGTCGGCACGCTGGTCATCGAACTGTTTGCCGATAAAACCCCCAAGACCGTCAACAACTTCGTTTTCCTGGCTCGCCAGGGATTTTACGATGGCGTTATCTTTCACCGCGTCATCGCCGATTTCATGGCACAGGGCGGCGACCCGACCGGCGCTGGCTCCGGCGGCCCCGGCTACAAATTCGGGGACGAATTCCATTCGTCCCTGCGGCACGACAAGCCGGGCATACTCTCGATGGCAAACGCGGGACCCGGCACGAACGGCTCGCAGTTCTTCATTACCCACGTTCCCACGCCGCACTTGAATGACAAACATACCGTGTTCGGGCAGGTGATCGAAGGCCTGGATGTGCTGATGGCGATCAAGCCGCGCAATCCGCAGAGGCCGGAATATCCGGGCGTGAAAATCCAAAGCATCGAGATCATCGAAGAATGATTTCATAATTCAGAATTCTGAATTCAGAATTATGAAAGATGTAACCCGCGACGCAAAAGGCGAGACAACTTCCCATAGCGGGAAGACCCTCACAGCATTCCTGCGCATCCTCGCGGCGCTGGCTGTCATTGGCATCAGCGCCTACGTGTTCTCCATCCGCGCGCACGCGGACAAGTTCGCGGCCTACGGCTACCCCGGCATCTTCCTGATCGCCCTGCTGTCAAACGCCACTGTCTTCCTGCCCGCGCCGGGCGTGGCCGTTGTCTTCGCGATGGGGAGCGTGTTCCATCCGCTCGGCGTGGCGCTGGCCGCAGGCGCGGGCGGCGCGTTCGGTGAATTGAGCGGATACCTGGCGGGCTTCGGCGGGGGAGTCGTGGTGGAGAACACCGCCGCGTACGCGCGCGTCCAGCCCGGGGTCCGGAAGTGGGGCGGCTGGGCAGTCCTCATCCTGGCCGCGATTCCCAATCCATTCTTCGACCTGGCGGGCGTCGCGGCCGGCACGTTGAAAATGCCCGTCTGGAAATTCCTGCTGTTTTGCTGGATCGGGCAAACGCTCAAGATGGCGGCCTTCGCCTTCGCAGGTTCGGCCTCGCTTCCGTTGCTTTTCAAATGACGTAGTGCGGACACTTGCACCGAACGCAAGTGCGGTGATGGCATTTCGCAAACCGGCAGTTTGGCGGGATACCATCCCGCCCCACAAAGTACAAATAGGAGACGACATGAACGCTTTCTCGAAAATTGACGCTTTTCTCGAATCGCACCTGGATGACAGCCTGCGCGAACTTGGACGGCTGGTCGCGCAACCAAGCATCTCCGCGCAGAAAATCGGGCTGACGGAAACCGCCTCGCTGGTCGCGGACCTGTTGCGGGCGCGCGGCTTCGAGGCGACCATCCACCCGACGGCGGGCGCGCCGGTCGTGGTGGCCAGGCGCAAGGGACAGGGCGACAAGACCCTGCTGTTCTACAATCACTACGACGTGCAACCGCCCGAACCGCTGGAACTGTGGGAGTCGCCGCCCTTCGAGCCGCAAATCCGCGACGGCAAAATGTACGGACGCGGCGTCAGCGACGACAAGGGACATTTCGTGGCGCGCCTGTTCGCGCTGGACGCGTTGCTGGCCGAGGGCGACCTGCCCTGCAACGTCAAGTTCATCGTGGAGGGCGAGGAGGAGACCGCCAGCGTCAACCTCGCCAAATTCATCCACGAACACACCGACCTGCTCAAAGCCGATGCCTGCGTGTGGGAATTTGGCGGCGTGGATCACACCGATACGCCCATGCAATATCTCGGACTGCGCGGCATTCAATATGTGGAACTCACCGTGGATTTGCTTTCGATGGACGTTCACTCCGGCCTGGGCGGGAGCATCTTTCCCAACGCGGCCTGGCGATTGGTCTGGGCGCTCAACTCGCTCAAAGGCGCGGACGAGCGGATCCTCATCCCCGGTTTCTACGACGCGGTCCAGCAACCCTCGGCGCGCGACCGCGAACTCATGTCCGCGCTGGCGGATGTGACCGAGGAATATAAGGCGCGTTACGGCGTGCCGTATTTCATCAAGGGGTTGAAAGGCGGGGACGAACTCAAGATCGAGGAGGTCTTCTCGCCCACCTGTACCATCTGCGGACTGACCAGCGGCTACCAGGGTCCCGGCTCGAAGACCGTCCTGCCGGCGCGCGCTTCCGCCAAAGTGGACTTCCGCCTGATCCCCGACCAGGAGCCGAAAGACATCCTCGCCAAACTGCGCGCGCATTTGGACAGTCACGGCTTTACGGATGTGAAAATCACCGACCTGGGCGGCGACGCGCCGGCGCGCACCGATCCCGATCACCCGTTCATCAAACTGGTAGTGGGAGCGGCGAAGGATGTCTACGATAAGCCGATGACGCTCGTCCCGCTGGTTGGCGGCTCCGGCCCAAGCCATCCCTTCGTTCACGAACTGGGATTGCCCGTTGCCACGGCGGGCATGGGCTACCCCGATACGCGCACCCACGCGCC
>Ga0210046_1001902_pt1 | contig 15413 bp, 9 predicted proteins | sample CryGeyCG2114_250_FD_185461 | JGI IMG/M metagenome (GOLD analysis project Ga0210046, IMG submission 185461) | Groundwater microbial communities from aquifer - Crystal Geyser CG18_big_fil_WC_8/21/14_2.50 (SPAdes) (version 2) | ecosystem: Environmental > Aquatic > Deep subsurface > Groundwater ... | reverse complement strand
CAGCGCGAAGGCGACCAGGTAACTGATCCCGTACCAGTGCACCTGGACAACCCCGAGGTCCAGCGCAACAGGATCGAAATCAACGAGAAACGGGCGACGGTCCATGGCGTGGGAGAACCACTGCTGCAGAAAAAACGACAATCGGCATTGTAAACGAGAGAGCATCACTGGCTGCTATTCTTGGCTCCCGCCCGATCCAGTGCAAACCATGCCGAATCGCCTCTCGGATTCACTCAGCCCCTACCTGCAGCAGCACGCCGAACAGCCTGTGGACTGGCAGCCCTGGGACAGTTCGGCGCTCAACCAGGCCCGTACCGCGGACCGCCCGATCCTGCTTTCGATCGGTTTCTCGGCCTGCCACTGGTGCCACGTCATGGCGCATGAGTCGTTCGATGACCCGGAGATCGCCCGGCGCATGAACGCCTGGTTTGTCAATATCAAGGTCGATCGCGAGGAGCGGCCCGACCTCGACCGGATCTACCAGCTGGCCCATCAACTGCTGAGCGGACGCGGCGGCGGCTGGCCGCTGACCCTGTTTCTCGATCCGGGCGACCTGGCACCGTTCGTCGCCGGCACCTATTTTCCACCCCATGGCCGCGATGGCCTGATCGGCTTCGACGAACTTCTCGAACGGGTCCATGCAGCCTGGAACGAGCAACGTGGCGCGCTGCAGTCGCAGAACGCTCAGCTGCGCCTGGCGCTGGAGCTGATCTCAAGCCGACGGCTGACTTCGAACAGCGATGCCGCGGCACTGGCCGAATCCCTGGTCGACCAGGCTCAGGCTCGGTTCGACCGGCGCCACGGTGGCTTCGGCAACGCGCCGAAGTTTCCGCAGGCCCCGTTGCTCGACTTCCTGCTCGACGTGGCCGACCAGGACCCGGATGCCGCCTCGATGCTGATCGACACGCTGCGCGCGATGGCGCGCAACGGCCTTCAGGATCACCTCGGCGGTGGTTTCTTTCGCTACTGCGTCGACGCGGCCTGGGAAATTCCGCACTTCGAGAAGATGCTCAGCGACAACGCCCAACTGTTGACAATCTATGCAGAGGCCGGACAACGCTGGAACGACCCTGAATTGTGCGCAGTCGCCGAGGCCTGTGTCGAGTTTCTGGAGCGCGACCTGGCGTTGCCCGCGGGCGGCCTGGCCAGCAGTATCGATGCCGACAGCCTGGCCGAAGACGCCGAGCCGGACCAGCAGCCCGCCGAAGGCGAGTTCTACCTGTGGACTCCGGACCAGGTCGATGCCGTGCTCGAGGAGCCGCGAGCGGGTCTGGCGCGGGCTCGCTGGGGTCTCGACGGACCCGCAAACCTGGACGGTCGCTGGCACCTGGTCGGTGCCCGCGAGATCGGCGAACTGACCCACCGTGCCAAAGATGCAACACAGACCCACGCACTGCTGGACTCTGCCCGCATCGAGCTGCTGGGTCGCAGGATGCAGCGCCCGGCGCCGGCACGCGATGACAAGATGCTGGCGTCGAGCAACGCACTGGCAGCGATTGCACTGGCCCGGGCCGGACGTGCACTGCAGCGGCGCGACTGGATCGACCGGGCCGAGACGCTGCTGCAGCGCGTGCTGGAACGTCATTTCGGCGGCGCGGTCGCGGTCGCGATCTGGCGCGACGGCCGGACCGCGGCAAGCGCATTGCTCGACGACTACGCAGCGACACTGCTGGCGCTGCTGGAATTGCTGCAACATCGCTGGGATCACGAGCGTCTTGACCGCGCCGTAGCGCTTGCAGAAACCATCGAGCAGCGCTTCCAGGACCCGGCCACCGGTCGACTGTTCCTGACCCCGATCAATCATGAAGCCCTCTTGATGCGACCCGGGGCCGGCAGCGATGATGCGACGCCGGCCGGGGCCGCGCTGGCGATCCGGGCGTGGACGCGACTCGGTCATTTGCTCGGTGAGTCGCGCTGGCTGGCAGCATCCAAACGCGCTCTTGCCACTGAACTCGGTAGCGCTGAACAGGCAGCGCTGGCGCATGCCGCACTGATCGCGGCTGGCCTGGAATCCGCCCGACCCCAGGCTCAGGTGCTGATCGGCGGCAATGACGATACTGCAGCGCTGTGGCATTCACGCCTGCTGCAGCACCAAAGACTGCAGTGCTATCGCGTTACCGGGCCGGCCGCTCCCCTGCCCGAGCCGCTGGCCAGCGCGGCACGCTGGCCAGCGGCGCGCGCCGTGGTCTGTCACGGCACGACCTGCTCGGCTCCGCTCGATCGGTGGCAAGCCATCGCGTCCGAACTTGCGGCTGACAACGCATGATCCCTGCCGCGCGCGCTCTGCTTGCCGCGGCAACCGCATCGCTGCTGGCCTCGGCTGCATGGGCTGGCCCGGCCGAACCGCGCTTCATCAGCCTGGCCCCGCACCTGACCGAACTGGCCTATGCCTCCGGTATCGGTGATCGGCTGGTCGGGGTCGTCGAATGGAGCGACTACCCCGAAGCTGCGCGCCAACTGCCGCGCATCGGCGATGCTTTCCGCTTCGACCTCGAGGCGATCCTGCGCCTCGGTACCAGCGATGCGCTGGCCTGGCAGGACGGCACACCGCAAGCCGCGATCGATGCACTGGAAAGACTTGGTATCGAGGTTCATTCGATTCGAACTCGAAGCCTCATCGAGATCGGCGCGGCGCTACGCCAGATCGGTGATCTCGGCGGCAAGGCGCAGCGTGGTGCGGACGCAGAACAGGAGTTTCGAACCCGCCTGGAGGCATTCCCGCGGCACTCGGATGCGCAACACGAACCCGCACCGATCCGGCTGCTCTACCAGGTCTCCGACCGTCCGCTGTTCACGCTGGGCGGCCGGCATGTAATCAACGATGTTCTCGGTCTGTGCGGTGCGGTCAATGTGTTCGACGACATCGATGCCGCCGCGCTGACCATCGATTTTGAAGCAGCCCTCGCCCGGGCCCCGCTGGCGATCGTCGCGGGAAGTCCGGAGTCGGATCCCGGGGCGCTGCGCGCCTGGCAAGCCAGCAGTTCAACGCCGGCCGCGCGCTGCGGCCACTTACTCGCAGTCGATCCCGAACTGCTGGTGCGGCCAACACCACGCATTCTCGAGGGTGCGGTTCGGCTTTGTTCCTGGCTGAATCTGTCGGTGCGTCAGGATCCGCGGCCGGAGTGTCGGCCGAGCGCGCAACACGCGCCTTGAAATGCAGCAGCCCCGCGCGATGCGGGGCTGCGTAGGGTCTGGTTGCGCCAAATTCAGCTCAGTGTCGGTTTTTCACCCGGACGCAGCAGCCAGCGCGCCAGCGCAGGCAGCAGCAGCATCGCGCCGATCATGTTGAAGATGAACATGAACGACAACAGAATGCCCATGTCGGCCTGGAACTTCAGGTCCGAGAACAGCCAGGTGCCGACCCCGACCCCCAGCGTGATCGCGGTGAACACCACGGCGCGACCGGTCAGTCGGAGGGTACGCATGTAGGCCACGTCAAGCGAGTCGCCCTCGGCCAGGTACTCGCGCAGACGGCTGAAGATGTAGATGCCGTAATCGACACCGATACCGACGCCCAATGCCACCACCGGCAACGTGTTGACTTTCAGACCGATACCGAGGATCGCCATCAGGGCATAGGCCAGGTAGCTCACCAGAACCAGCGGCACGACGATGCAGATCGTGCCACGCAGCGAGCGGAACGTCAGCAGGCAGAGCAGCACGATCGCACCGTAGACATAGAGCAGAATCGGTGTCTGGGCCGACTTGACCTCCTCGTTGGTTGCGGCCATCACCCCGGCGTTGCCGGTCGCGAGGCGAAAACGCAGACAGTCTTTGGTCGGCGCCACCTGAGTACGACAGACCCGCTCGGCCGTCAACTCAGGCGCAACATCGCCTGGCACCAGGCCGATCGATGCGGCGAATTCGAACAGCGTATTGCCGCTGACTGTCGCCGGGGCCAGGTCTTCGACTGCCGCGAGGTCAGGCTCGATCTCGAGCTCTTCGCGCAGCCGTTTGGCCTCGTCGATGACACGCTGAATGGTCGCTGCCTTGTGGTCCTCCAGGAACACCAGCACCGGCATGGCGCTGCAGTCCCGGTTGAGCAGGCCAGTGTCGGTATCAATGTTCTGCAGGCTCTGACGCATCACGAAGGGGTTGCGGGCCAGCACTTGCCAGCGCAGGTTGCCCTCGTTCCAGCCGGCGTTGACGATCTTGGCGATCATTGGTAACGTCAACACCTTCTGCACACCCTCGATCTGACTGATTCGCCACGCGAATTCGTCGATCCGGGCCATGACCTCGTGGTTCTCGGTGCAAGCCTGGGCACTGGTCTCGGCGATGATTCCGATCTGATCCACACCGAGCGCAAAGCGCTCGCTGATCAGGCGTGCGTCGCGGTTATAGCGCGAATCCGCGCGCAGCTCCGGCACTCCGGCCTCGGAATCGCCGATCTGCAGGTCATTCGACTTGTAGACCGCGCCTGCGAACAGCACGACCGCGACCAGAATGGTCACCGCGGCCGGCACCGGCCGGGTGAAGCCGGCCAGCAGGCGCCAGATCATGGAGGTCCCGGCCGCCTTGCGGTAGAGCTTTTCGCGGAACTGCTCAGCCTTGCGCAGCCGCACGTAGGACAGCAGCATCGGCAGCAGCAGCAGATTGGTAAAGATGATCACCGCGACGCCGATGCTGGCCGTCAGCGCCAGTTCCTGGATGATCCGGATGTTGATCAGGTAGATCGCGAGAAAGCCGATGGTGTCACTGAGCAAGGCGATCGAGCCGGGTGCCAACAGGCGGGCAACCGTGCGCTTCGATGCCTCGATACTGTCAACGATCTGAAACTCGTCGACCGCCTCGCTGCGACGGTGCAGGGATGCCGGCGAATGGCCGCCAAAGAATTTCTCCGCGCTCCATCCGCTGATCATCTGGACGCCGTGGCTGACGCCGATGGCAAAGATCAGGAACGGCGTCAGGATGTTCATCGGGTCGATGCCATAACCGAGCAGGCTGAGCAAACCGAGCTGCCAGATCACCGCCACGGTGGAGCAGGCCAACGGCAATACCGTCAGCCAGAAGGACTTCGAGTACAGCGCCAGCAACAGCGCGGTGATCAGGAACGCAACCCCGAAGTAGGCGATCACTCCACGCGCACCATCGGCAATGTCGCCCGTGATCTTGGCAAAGCCGATGATGTGGACTGTATGGGCCTCGTTCTCGAACCGCGTTCTGATCTGCTCCAGTTGGTCGGCAACGCTCTGGTAATCAAGCCGCTCACCGGTCTCGGGATTGACCTCGAGCAGGTTGGCCCAGACCATGGCACCGGAAAAATCCTCAGCGACCAACCGCCCGACTTCGCCGGACTTGATGATGTTGGAACGGACCCGGTCCATCTTCTCCGGGGTCGGTGCGAAATCCGCAGGGATCACGTTACCGCCGGCAAAGCCGTCTTCAACCACCTCGACGAAGCGCACGTTCGGGGTAAAGATCGAGCGCACGCTGGCGCGATCAACGCCAGGCAACAGGAACACATCACTGCTGATCTGTTCGAAGGCCTCGAAGAATTCGGGCGTGAACATGTCGCCCTCACGCGCCATCAGCGCCACGAGAATACGGTTGGCACCCCCGAATTCCTCGTAGAACTGAAAGGTCTGCATGTATTCATGCGCCAGCGGCAACTGCTTCTTGAAGCCGGCATCGACCCGCAGTTGCAGCATGAAGAATGCCATCACTGCGGTGCCGATCAGGAACAGCAGGACGATCAGGGCGCGAATCTTGAAGATCGCCGCGGCGATGCGCGCGATCATGCCGGAAGGCTCACTCATGACGTACCCCATTTTCACCAACGAGGATCAGCGTACCGCCATCAATGACGGCTTCTGCGTAGTCGCTGCCCAGGCGGTCAGCAGTGCGCGAGATCGAACCGTCCGGCTTGATGGTCACCCGGCTCGCTCCGGAGCCGACCAGGATCACGCGACCATCCTGATCGACGTCGCCGCCGAGCAGGGTCTGCTCGCCCTCCGTTGCCAGCTCTTCCCAGCGATCGCCGAAATCGCAGCTCTTCTGAACATGGCCGCGCAGACCGAATGCCAGAACGCAGCCGTTCTGCTCGACCAGGCCGAACATCGAACCGGTATAAGGAAACCGGAACGCCTCCCAGCGATCACCCCGATCGCGACTGCGGAAACCATAGCCGCGCTCGGCCGCGATCATCAGGCGGTTGTCGCCAAGATCGATGATGGCGTTCAGGTGGCACTCGTCAAGGTCATAGCAGCCGCGGTCCAGTTCAGCCAGAGGATCGTCCTCGAGACCGGTGTCGTAGTCGTCGGGCAGAGTCTCATAACCGCCCTGCTCACTGGCAAGCAAAGCCCAGTTGATGGCCTCGGAAGTGACCCGGTCGGACAAACGTTCCACGGTCCAGTTGATGCCACCGTCTTCGGTGGTCATGTAGCGGCCGTAGGCACCGATGGCGAAGCCCTTGTTCGGGTTGACGAACAGGATATCGAGTAAAGGTCCCTGGGCACTGGGGTCGAGATCGTCGCCTTCGGGATCGAAATGCTGAACGTGCCAGTTCTCGCCGCCGTCCATACTCGAAAGAATCACCGCGTCATGCCCCACCGCCCACAGGCGCCGGCCGAAATTCGTCACCCGGGTCAGCGTGGATCGTGCCGGCACGCTGGCAGCCTGCCGCCACCGACGTCCGTCCGTCGACAACAGGACATGGCCCCGTTCACCGACCGCGACCAAGCCGCTGCCGTTGTAGGCGACCACATCAAGCAGCAGACTTTGTTCGGCCAGCGGTGCAATCAGTGCAGGCTGCGGCTGTGCCGCAAACACAGGCATGCAGAGGGCGGCCAGAAACAGGGCCGCCAGACGACCCGAAGGGAAAATCAAACCAGGCGCGGTCCTGTTCATCAGCGTGCTCCAGACTACGAATCCAGAGCCGGCCCGGAGTGTCCGGGCCGGCAGCTCGAGCGTGGTGTATCGACCTGCGGTCTAGCGGCGACCGCGGGTGCGAAGCGCCTGCGGGGTGTAATTGCTGACCGGAAGCTCGACGTTGAAGGTGTTGACCGGATCCTGGTTATCGATTCCAACCGCTACGTAGCGACCCGACAGCAGATCCATATGGGATTCCACGGTAGTCCAGAAAGTCGGCAGCTCGTAGTAGTTGATCGAGTGCGCCTCGGAGGCGCGCCACAACTGGCCTTGTTGGTCGTAGTGGTCAATCAGCAGAATCTGGTAGGAGTCCTCATCCAGATAGTAGGTACGACGGGAGTTGATGTGGCGCGTGCCGCTCTTGAGGCGCGCATCCACCACCCATACCCGATGCAACTCATAGCGCATGTACTGCGGATCCAGATGCCCCGGCATCACCATGTCGTCCGGGGTCACGTCACCGGAATGCGCGCCGTAGGAATTGTATGGCACATACATTTCCCTCTTGCCGACAACTTCCCAATCGAAGCGATCCATGGCGCCGTTGAACATGTCGGTCATGTCGTTGGTGCGCAGGCCATCGGAAGCCGTGCCCGGGTTGTCATAGGCTACGTTCGGTGCGCGTCGCACGCGACGCTGACCGGGGTTGTAAATCCAGGCCTGGCGTGGCTGGGCGATCTGGTTCAGGGTCTCGTGCACCAGCAGAATGTTGCCGGCTAGACGCGCCGGCGATTCGACTTCCTGGAAGAAGTACAGCAGGATATTGTTGGTGCTCTGAATCGTCTCCCCTTCCTTGTAGTACAGACCGAGCAGCTCCTCACGCAGCTTGACCAACTGATAGGCTCCGCTGCTGGTCGGTGCCACCTGATTGTTGTAGCGGGTACCGCCGATACCCTTGTACTTGAGCTTGTGGTTCCACATCAGGTGGTAAGCGTTCTGCGCCAGCGGGAACGGAAAACCTTCGGATGCATCTTCGATCCCTTCCCCATTCGCGACCAGACGCGCAGACGATGCATTGCGTCGAGTCATCTCGTAGGTCCGTTCCGGGAACGAAGCGCTGCGTCGGGTTGGGTAGACATCGAGGTAGTAGGTGTCCGGATAGCGCTCGAAGGTTGCCATCTGCCCAACCGACAGCTGGTTGGCGTAGTCGCGGAAGTTGCCGCCGGTAATGCGGAACCGCGGCTGATCACCGGCGAAGGGATCAGGGTGGCGATCGCCATCGCTGAAGCCGGCCGGCCAATCCGATCGTGTAATGCCGCCGGTCCATGCCGGGATCGTGCCGTCGGCATTGCCGCCACGTGGCGAGCCCATCGGCGTCAGATCATTGCCGAGGCGGGCGATGTTGGCCGGCGTGTTCGGGATGATGCCCTCGACTGCTGCAGTCGGAATGTCTGCAGTTGGCGCAGCAGCAGCCACCGGTGCAGCAGCAGCTTGAGCCGATGCAGCTTCCGCAGCAGCCGCTCTTGCAACAGCAGCCTGTTCGGCAGCAGCTTCAGCCGCAGCAGCCCTTGCAGCTGCCGCTTCGGCGGCAGCAGATTCGGCCGCGGCACGCTCCGCAGCAGCCGAATTGGCGCCCGCAGCCTCGGTCGCAGCAGCCTCGGTCGCAGCACGCTCGGCAGCAGCAGCACGCTCCGCAGCAGCACGCTCCGCAGCAGCAGCACGCTCCGCAGCAGCAGCACGCTCCGCAGCAGCGGCACGTTCCGCAGCGGCACGTTCCGCAGCAGCACGCTCGGCAGCAGCACGCTCGGCAGCGGCACGCTCTGCAGCAGCCTGTTCTGCTGCGAGGCGCTCGGCGGCGCGTCGGTCAGCTTCAGTCCTGGCCGCAGCGGCCTCCACCGCACGTTGTTGTTCTGCCTGAGCTTCGGCAGCAGCCTGCTCGGCTCCAGTATCGCTGTCAACCGGGGTGGATCCGCAACCTGCCAGTCCCGCGGCAAGCAAGCTGGCGGCGAGGAGCTTCCAGGTCGTCTGTTGGTTATGAATGGTCATGTTGGCCTCCGGATTAGAACGAGTAACTGATCGCGCCGGAGACGAAATCCCGGTCATGAATCAGGTTGTTGTTGCCGCCGCCGAAGAAGTTGGTGTAGCCGAAATCGACTCTCCAACGGTTCAAGCGACTGAAGCTGGTGCCAAGCGTGATCGACTTTCGATCCTCGACAAAATTGCCGCCCGGCCCCGGAGACACCCCTTTTACGTCATGGTTGAATGCAACGCGCGCGGTCATGTTCCAGCCACTATCGAAGATCGCGTTGTAGGTCGGCGCAATGATCAGTCGGTAGCCCCAGTTGAAGCTGGTGGCAAAACCGTCTGTGGTGGTGACCGGGTTGCGCAGATCACCACCATTGAGCTGATTGCCGATCCCGCCACCAGTGTCAGTACCCGGGCCATCCAGTCTCAGTTGATCCCACGGCGGCAGATCCCAGATGTGCTCGGCGCCGATCTCACCGACCAAAGCCATGTCGTTTGCGCGCAGCCAGGCAATCGGACCGGTCAGACGGGTAAAGGTCATTTGCGCGCGGGTGATGTCCCGGCGAAGAAACCCCTTGATATCCTCACCCGGAGCAAAGTTGCCGAGCTGGCTGCGAAAATGCAGCGCCGGGTCCGGAAGTACCGCGTTGAGCGGCGACAGACCCGCGAACAAGACCTCGACATCGTCGATCTGCATCGGCAGATTCGGACTGTAACTGACCTCGCCCGACCAGGCCACCTTGCTGTCGAAGATCGTGGTGTTGAAGCTCAGTGCGAACACGTCGATATCTTCCGGGTAAACCACGTTGAAGCGGCCGGAAGCGGTGTCCGTACTGGTCACCGAGGTCCCGCTGATCAACGGCAGACGGCTGTGGTAATGGAGATAGAACAAACCGAACTCGGTATCGTTCAACCATGGTGCAAAGTAGCGAATCGCGGCACCATACTGACCGGTATCGGATGGCCGATCATCCTTGCCGCGCGGCAAGGCACCGGGCGGGAAGCAGGTCAGCGGCAACGGATCAAGTCCGCAGCCCGGCAGCGGCCGCGGGTCGTCCGGCAACAGACCAAAGCCCAGCATTGCATACTGCCCGCCGTCGGTTGCAAAGTCATTGGTCGAGAAGAAGGTACCGGCAGGCTCCGGTTCAACCCGGTCCCACTCGAACATGTACAGGCCTTCAACCGACAGGTTCTGGCTCAGATCCATCGAAGCGTGAACCATGCCCAACGGAATGAAGGCGTCACGCAGCTCGGCACCGGCCGAGCGCAGCGCAGTCACATCGACCGGGTTCAGAACACTCAAGCCACCCGGCAAAAACGTGCTCTCGCCCCAGCTCACCACCTGGCGTCCGACGCGCAGACTCAGGGTCCGCTCACCAAGTGCAAAGTTGCCGTAGGCATAGGCGTCGAGCAGCCGGGCACGCTGGCCCGCGAGATCACGCGCGTCACCACTCAGAGCATCCTTGTTATCGAGCTTGAAGTCGTGGAAGAAGTTCGCGCGCGCGAAGAACCCGTAATTCTTGTAGCTGAATTCCAGTTCCGACAGGATGCGGGCCTGATTGAAGATGACCTCTCCGGAATCGAAGTTCAGGTTGCCATCGTCGGAGTTGACCGAGAACCGGCCCGGCGCTGCGATCTGCTGCTGAATCGGCAGCAAGGAGATGGCTGGATTGAAGGCCGATTTACCGACCAGGTCGTCATCACGGTCAGCGACGCGAAGGCCGACGGCATAGGACACCGTGGTATCGAAGCGCAGGCTGTAGTTATCGCCGCCTAAATCTACGGCATGCACCGGCGCGGCAGTCAGCGCCAGGCCAATAGCACCGGCCAGCAACGACGGACGGAGCATGGCCCTGGCGGAGGTTTTTCTGTAACGGTTACTCATGAAGATTCTCCTGAAAGGAATGCTCAGTCGGTTTTGATCACGGTGTCATTGGTAACCACGACCGTGGTACCGCCGGAGGCGATCATGCTGGCCGCCTGGCCCTGCATTTCAGCGGTCACCGCCGGCACGCTCGGGTCGAGCAGCGAGCCGTGCGTGCCCTGAGTGAAGCGGGTCACGCCGCGGATGCCGGCCGGGTTCTGCGTGGTTGCCGTGATCGGCGTCAGTTGCATGATGCGAATCATGGCCTCGGTACCGGACAACGGAGCGCCCGGCACCGCGTTCGGCACGACGGTGTCACCGGCAACCTGATGCAGCAGAATCGAGTTGTTCTGGACTGCGAGCGTGCTCCAGTTGATTGGATCGGCCGAATCGATGACCTGCTGCGCCGCGCCGAGAAACTGGAAGAATTCGGGCGAATCCGGCTCAACACCGGCAGCCTGCAAACCCGCCCGAATTACCGGGCCGAAGCTCTGCGAGCCGGCCAGCAGGTTGGCGATGCCGCCACCCGGAACCGACAGTACGGCATTGTTCACGGTCGGCTCGACGGCCAGGAAGCCGGTCGCGACGATCGATCCCAGCGACAGGCCGACAAAGTTGATGTTGGAGCCGTCGAAGTCGGCGATGCTGTCACCGTCGAGATCAATCTGCGGAATGTTCAGCGCCAGCGTCGACAGGTCGACCTGGGCCTGGCGGATGTTGTCGCGCGAGGTCAGCAGGCTGCCCAGGTTGATGAACCAGGAGCCGGATGAATCGATCTGACCGTCCGGACCGGGCGCACCGGTGGCGTTGGTCTGGAGATCCAGATCGAAGGTGCGTTCATTGGCGAATGCGCCAAACGGCGTGTTGCCGACATATAGCGCGGCCAGCGGCTGATTCGGATCGAGCGGGTTGGTCTGGGTAATACCGTGCAGCGGCAGGTCCATCGAGACCACCGCGAAGCCGATCGACGCCATGGTATCGGCCAGCGCCAGTGCCTGCGAGCGGTTGCCGGTGATGCCATGCTGGAAGATCACGACCGGCCAGCCTGCGGCAGGACGTACCTGTCCGGAGAACTGGTTCGGCACCGTGACCAGCACCGGCACGAACTGGCGATCACGCTCAACCGGCAGCGGATTGGCGACCGTGACGTTGGTCGAGGTCGGATCCAGCCCCAGCCCATTGAACGGCGGAATGTAGTTGCCCGGCGCTGCCTGCCAGAACTGGGTGATCGGAGCGGTCGGGTTATCTGCTGCGGGTACGCCGAGGAAGTACGGCAATTCGACCGCGCCAATATGAATGTTGGCGATTCCGGGCGAAGCGCCCGGTGGCAGAACGTCGGCCGTGGTCAGACCGGTCGGAACCACGGTGGAACTGGTGGCATCGAGAGTCGACCGGACCACGCTCAGCACCGGCGTGATCGCCTGGGTGGTCGCGGTCCAGGACAGGACGATGTCATCGCGGTCAATGCCCACTGCCGCGGCGGCAGCTTCCTGCGAGCTGGTCAATTGGCGCAGCGGCTCCAGCGCAATTGCCGTGGCATTGTCGAGCAATGGGTCGGTGCTGATACCGCCTGGCGTAACCAGTGGCTCGGTGCGCTTGGCCAGGAAATAGGTCTGCGCCGGAGTCGCCGGGTTGCCGGCCGCGTCCTGGACACCGTTGGTGACCACGGCCATGTAACCGGTCATTTCCTTGAGCGGGCGCAACGGCACAATCGCCACGGTGCGTCCGGTCGGGTCGGTCGAGGCGACCGTGGCCACATAGTCCTGCCCCGGCACCAGCTCGTTGAGGATCTGCTGCACCGCAATCGTGCCGAACACGAATCGGACCTCGAACAATCGGACCGAGCTTCCCGGCACGATGGTCGAAGGATTTACCGCTCGCGAGAACGAGAAGGTCCAGGGATTGATCGTGCTGAAGCCGTCCAGCGCGTTCAACGCAACCTGTGGATTGCCGAAGTCGGTCGGGTCTGCCACCGGTATGTTCAAGGTCAGGTCGCCGCTGCCGGACAGCAGCAGGTTGATCGGGAACGGGAGTACGCCGTTGGACGGATCGAAATTGGCGGAAATGGTGGCAGTGGTGGGATTGCCATCCGGATTGGTGGTGGGCGCGGTTGGGACCGAACGCCCCGTGCTGCTGCTGCCTCCACATCCGGCAAGGATAGTCGCAACCAGCACCAGAGCTGGAATCAATCGGTACTTCATCAGTTTTCTCCCCGAAGCTCGGCTTTTCGACGTTATAGGTAGTGATTCGATTGTCGGCGTAGCGGCGCAATCGTTCCACGTATGATAGGAACATGACGCACGCGATTGCAAGCATGCAATCCACCGAACAACCCGGCTTTGCTTGGCAAGAGTACAACAAGCTCCGGCTCAGCGCGAGGTGATTTAACAGTTTCTTCAAGTTTGTCACCTCCCCAACACGCCAGGCGCGTCGCCGACGCGCAGAAATCGCTGTTCACCCGCGCATGCAAACGCGATTCTCCATCCGCACCCGCTCGGGTGAGCTGGTCAACCGCTACACTGCGGCGGCATGAACATCTCGCCTTCGCGCCCGACACAGTCCAGGCGACCTCGCTCCCCGGCTCCTCTGTCCAGATCGACGAGCCGCTCGACGCTGCGCGCTGCCCTCGGTCCGGGCCTGCTGATGGCCGGTGCCGCGGTCGGTGTCTCGCACCTGGTGCAGGCAACACGCGCCGGTGCCGACTATGGCCTGATGCTGCTCGGCCTGGTACTGCTCGGTTGCGCCGCCAAGTACCCGTTCCTCGAATTCGGCCCGCGCTACGCGGCCGCCACCGGCGAGCACATGATCCGTGGCTATCGGCGCATGGGCCGCGCACCGGCCGCGATCTACCTGGGCATCACGCTGGCAACGATGCTGACCGTGCTGGCCAGTGTCACCCTGGTTACGGCCGGACTGGCCGGCAGCCTGCTGCGGCTGGAGCTTTCAGTGTCCAGTCTTGCCGCCGGGGTGCTGGCGGCATGTTGCACCATTCTCGCGATTGGCCATTACCGCGGCCTCGATCTGCTGATGAAGCTGATCATGGCGTTCCTTGCACTGGCCACCTTGACCGCCGTGATGCTGGCCATTGGCAATGGCCCGGGCGATCGGCCGCTGTGGCCGGCGTGGGGCGATCCCACGCTGCGCTCCGGCGCAACCCTGGCCTTCATCCTCGCGCTGCTCGGCTGGATGCCGATTCCACTCGACAGCGCCGCCTGGCACTCACTGTGGACGCTGGAGCGAGCTCGCAGCACCGGGGTCCATCCCAGCACTCGACATGCCGCGGCCGATTTCGCGATCGGCTACGGTGGCGCCGTGCTACTGGCAGTTGCATTCCTGGTGCTGGGCGCGCTGACCCTGTTTGGTCGCGAAGCCGCACCGACCGGCTCGGCCGTGGCCTTCGCGACGCGACTGGTCGACCTCTACGCCGCCAATCTCGGCGACTGGTCGAAACCATTGATCGCGTTTGCCGCGCTGGCGACCATGGTATCGACCACGCTGACGGTGGCCGACGCCTACCCCCGGGTCGTGCGCGCCTACCTCGAGCTCGATGACTCGACGCCGCGACCCGCTTCGGCGCACCGGGCGCGCTACCTGGTCACGCTGGCGTTGCTGAGCTTTGGTGCCTGGCTGATCATCGACCGCTTCGGCGCTGCATTCACCGGTTTGATCGACTTCACGACCACAGTCTCGTTCCTGTCGGCACCGGTCATCGCCTGGCTGAACCTGAAACTCCTGTCCAGTCCCCACACACCGGCCTTCGCTCGACCGGGCACCGCAATGCGGGCATGGGCCTATTGCGGCTTCGGCTTCCTCGCGATCTTTTCGCTGATCTGGGTAGTGTGGCGAATTTTCTTCTCAGGGCACCTCTGAACAAGTCTGCACAGGTGCGATCCGATGATCATGGGTGGGTCCGGGAACCGGATGGCTCTCTGCGCGTCCAATCAACATTGACCGAAAAACCCGACCTACGGCACACTGTAGGCTGAATCACGCCACGGCGCGGCAACAGCATCCGAAGTTCTTTGTACTACACTAGCCAGTCGGCAAATCGGTGCCGCTCCGGCCGGATCCCGATTCCTTTAATCATCCTGGTGATCGCTTCCCCATGTTCAAACGTTTGCGCGGCATTTTCTCGAACGATCTTTCGATCGACCTGGGCACAGCCAATACGCTGATCTTTGTCCGCGGACAAGGCATCGTCCTGAATGAGCCCTCGGTGGTGGCGGTGCGCATGGACCGCGGCCCCGGCGGTCCGCAGACCGTCGCCTCGGTCGGGCTCGAGGCCAAGCAGATGCTGGGCCGCACGCCCGGCAACATCCGCACCGTGCGGCCGATGAAGGACGGTGTGATTGCCGACTTCGACATGACCGAGCAGATGCTGCAGCATTTCATCAAGAAGGTTCATTCCGGCCGCTTCCTGCGGCCGAGTCCGCGCGTGCTGGTGTGCGTGCCGTGCTCTTCGACCCAGGTCGAGCGACGGGCGATCAAGGAATCGGCCGAGGGTGCCGGCGCGCGTGAGGTATTCCTGATCGAGGAGCCGATGGCAGCGGCGATCGGTGCCGGCATTCCGATTCATGAAGCGCGCGGTTCGATGGTGCTCGACATCGGCGGCGGCACCTCGGAAGTGGCGGTACTGTCGCTCAACGGCATCGTCTACTCGACCTCGATCCGGGTCGGCGGCGACCATTTCGATGACGCCATCATCAACTACGTC